>Ga0265293_10005862_pt1 | contig 20178 bp, 16 predicted proteins | sample Munlanlewell138R_FD_192505 | JGI IMG/M metagenome (GOLD analysis project Ga0265293, IMG submission 192505) | Leachate microbial communities from a municipal landfill in Southern Ontario, Canada - Leachate well 138R | ecosystem: Engineered > Solid waste > Landfill > Unclassified | place: Canada... | reverse complement strand
TTTTAAAATAATCATCCACATGAAGAGGATAAACATTCAAATCAATTCCATGTTCTTCTTTAAGCATTCTAGTTATCCACAAAGTAGTTGAAGTTTTGTTTGAAGAAGAAGGACCAGCAACAATAATAACTCTCGCACCCTCTTTAATTCTTTCAGCCACTTTATGAGCAGCCATTTTAATCTGCATTTTATATTGATTTTCAAAAGTCTGCATAAGATCGATAATTTTTTCTTTAGATTTACCAATTTCACTCAATTGTTTTAAGGTAAGGCAATCTTTAAGACCACACAAAACTGAAGTTTCAAAAATAACAGGATAAGGAACACCCAAATTAGCCCAAGCAGTTAATCTACGACTTTTAATAACAGCTTTTTGAGCAGTAAAAACAAGATAAGCTTCTAAAGTAGAATCATGCTTACCTTTTTCAAGACCATCAATAATTAATTCATTAATCTGCTTAGTAGTAATTTCTTCATAAGGAAAATTACGGTAATTTTCATTGATATTACTCATAACATCGTTTTCAAACTTCTTTCTATCAAAACCACCAATTTGTTTAATAACATTCCATAAAACTTTTTCAGTTGCTTTAATATCAAAATTTTCTCTAGAACCGTCCGAATGAACAACATCTCTCAATTTCATATTAACACCCCCGATTTATGTATTTGAAACATAATACAACAAAGTGAAAATTTAAAAAAAAGTTGCTTGTGACAAGATTCTTCACCCTTTCACTATTTCTCCAATAATTTCAAAAACTCAACCAAAGAACCAATACCAAAAAAAATCATATCTTTCAAATCTTTGTTCAAATTCTTTTCATCTTTAACCGAATTCAATTGTTTTCTAATCTTAAACTCATCTTTTTTCATAATTTCAGGAAAAACAGTAATAAAAAGTTTTTTATTAACATCCTGATAAACAAAAGGAACTTCAGCATAAAATTCAACTTTGCATTTAGAACATAAAACTATATTAAATTTACCATCAAGAATCTCTTTATTAACGTCAGGAAACAATCTAGCATCAGCAATATTCCATAATTCCTTTTGAATATTAACACCACAACTTGGGCATTTAAAAAAATGTTCTTTCTTTATCAACATACTAAAAACTCCTTATTTCTTTATAAATAATAACATAATTATAATACGATAAGTAAAATCTCTCAACATATTAACTAATAAATAATTTAATTAAGAGAATTCAAGGTCTTAAAGAAGATCAATCATAAATGGTTTTAAAGTATTTTTAACAATAGTAATTAAAACAATAGCAGCAATAACAAACATAATAGTATTAATATCAAAACTATTTAAAACCAACCCCAAAGCAATACCAGCAGCTGGTGGATGTTCAGTATCAAGAATAACCATAAGAAGAATAGCAAAAAACACAGCAATTGAACCAAAAAGAGCAAATGAAAGATGATCAGCACATACATTAGCCATAACACACGGAATACGAGCAATATGATGGAAAAAAACACCAACAGCAATACCAGTCAAATATCCACCAATAAGCCTTTTAGCATCACTATGATATCTTCTTGGCATTGTAAAAGTAATAAAGGAAGTTGCACCAAAAGAAGAAATAATTGCAGTATGCTCAATAAAATCAAGATAAGACAAAACAACAAGCATAGTAAGCATAGCAAGAAAACATTGGAAAATATATTTCCAAGGATATAAACTAAGTTTTTTATCAACAACCTTACTTAATTTAATACGTTTTCTATCTTTATTAATATAATCTGCTTTACTTCTTCTATCAACTAATGGCATAATATATTTATCGGATTTTTTCCATATTTATAAACACTTTTCAACATTTTTTTATAAACCAAAAAAACAAAAATCAAACAAAAGGATTCCAATATCTTTTTTTACCAACCGAACTCCTTCCATATTCAATAGCCTCAACCGGACAATGCTGCAAACAAGCCATACACTGCTCACAATTCTTACCCCAACTAGGTTTGCCATCTATCATAGTAATATTATCAACAGGACAAATCTTTGCACATTCACCACAAGAATTACATTTATCAGACACATTATAATTTTTAGAAGCTTTTTGCAAATTTTTATAAAAAAAATTAGCAAATTTATGAGCAAAACGAACAAAAAACAAACCTTTTTCAATATAACCACTCTTCTTTTCTTTTAAAAAACCAATAATTTCAGCTATTTTTATATCAGAATTAGCTATAATATGTTTAATCTGCTCATCAGATGGAGCAGCAGACATAGGAATATAATTATTAGGCATAGCAACAACAAAAGCAGAATTAAGAGAAACACCCTTATTTTTAAGAAGTTTTTCAGTCATAATATTAGCCGGAACATACTTAGGAGCACCCGCATTAGCAACACAAAAAAAATAACCCGAAGATTTAATATCAATCTTAACCAAAAAATCTCTAACAATCCTCGGAATACCAAAACAATAAACAGGATAAACAAAACCAGTAAAATCAGAATCAATAACAATACAATCTTTTTTCATCTCATCCTTAATAGCAACAAGCTCAACATCACCAATTCCATCAGCAATCTTTCGAGCAATATAAAGAGAATTTCCAGTTCCAGTAAAATAATAGATTTTTTTCATTAATACTCCTTATTCTTCCGTTAAATCGTAAATCCGTAAATCGGGGTCAAACCTGTGCAGGCTGTTGAAAAACTAAAAAGAAGAAACATTGATACAGAATAGGGTCTGTGCCGATCTCAAATTTTAGCTTACATAGGTCGACCTGACCATGCTGTTTGTTTTTAAAGTTAAGTTTTAAAAAAGAAAAACTGATTTTTTCAATAGCCTCTGTGCATAACGCATTAATCTCTTTAAAGTGTCTCTCAGACTCATTTTTCTATTTATCTCCTCTTCCAATCTTTTTACAAAAGAAGACACTGAATTCTCATTTATACCATATAAATAAGCAATTTCCTTGCATTTTATTCTTGTTTGTTCCTTCAGTAAAATAAAAAATTATTTTTTATTAAAATTATTTCTTTTTTTAGCAAAAATCTCTTCTTCCTTTAAGATAAATTCAGCAATGTTTTTTTGAATATATATCTTTTCAGATCTCCACGAGATATTACATAATAACCGACCTTTTTAAATTGAATTCTTAATAATCTTGTCATGAATTAATTTTATCAGCATAAGTTATTTTTTGCAAGTTCATTCCAAACAAGTTATGCGTTATGCACACAGGCTGTTGAAAAAGTCTACTAAATAGAAAAAAACAATAATATTCAAATTTCGATAAAAAATAGAAATTATTACCAATGTTCAAAAAATCACGACCATATAATTTTTTTATCTTCTTTGAATAAAAGCAAAAACAATTTTAACTCATTTTTATTCTATAAAACTTCAATTTTTATAAGAACTTAAGAAAGATATGAAACCATGAAAAAGATAGGATTTATCTGTGTTATATTGGATTTATGTTATAATATATATATAAAATCTTGAGGTGTTATCATGAAAAAAATGAAACTTCCAAAGCTAAATTCTATTATCTTCTTGATATAGAAAATTATGTTCCTGGAGTTCCCCCATTTTAGGATACAAAATTATGTATTTAAAATTTCATATTCCTCAGGGGATAATCCTGCATTATTACTATGAGGTCTAATCTTATTATAAAATATATCTATGTATTTGAACAGACTTAACTCTAATTCTTTATGTGTCTTATAACTGTTTCTGTATATCTCTTCCTTTTTCAGTGTTGCAAAAAATGATTCTGCAGGTGCATTGTCATAGCAATTGCCTTTTCCTGAAAAACTTTTTCTGATTCCAAATAATTCCACAGTTTTCATTACTTCTTCACTTGTATATTGAGTTCCCTTATCTGTATGAAATATCAGTTTTTCTTTTTCTGATACTCCTTTTACTGCTTTTATCAGACATTCTTTTACTAGTTCTCCCGTTGCTCTTCTGGATAATTTCCAGCTTTTTATTCTTCTTGAATAAAGATCCATCATTATGCAGAGATATGATTTTCCTTCTGCTGATTTTATTTCTGTTATATCTGATACTATTACTTTATCCTTTTTTTTGATATCAAAATTCTGTTTCACACAATTCTCTGCATTTTTCAAACACTCAGCTGTATTTCTCTTATACTTTCTTTTCTTACCTAATTCAGCTCTTATATTATTCTTTCTCATCAGACTTTCTATTCTTTTTCTTGTCACTTTATATCCTTTTTTTATTATTTCTCTATGAATATTCGGACTTCCATATCTTCTTCCACTTGCTTCATATATTTGTCTGATCATCTTTAAAAGTTTTATATTTGTTTTATATCTGGGACGCTCTTTTTTTATACTCTCTCTGTAATATCCAAGTCTTTTTATTATAATAACATCACATATAAGAGATATACTGTGTTCCATCTTCAAATCATTCAATATATTCAGCTTTTCCTGTCTAGAGACCCGAAGATGGTTATAGCTTTTTTTAATATATCACGCTCTTCTCGAGTTCTTGCCAGTTCTTTCTTTAGTTTCCTTATTTCTTCATTATCCTCTGACTTGAATCACCATTTCTTATCTCTTTCATTCTTCCAGCTTTGTCATACATATATTCAATCACATCAGCCACTTTCTTTATCTTTGCTATCCTATTGTCTTTTGTATACTCAAGCTTGATATTCTCTTTTCCTGTTATCTCTGTTATATTCCCATAAATATCTCTTGAAAGATTATATTCAGTATCTCCTGACCTGAAATACTCAAGCTGATTGTTATGATTATATCCATAATTTTCTTCTTTCACTTTTCTGTCAGCGTTTTTGAGTTTTCAGGCTTTTTCTTTGATAATTATTTATTTAATTTTTTCTTTTCTGTATTTAAATATATGGAATAATCCATAAATGAAAGTAAAAATATGAATAGCACAAAATATTATAAAGGAGAATATTATTTGATAACTTCCTGGAGCAATTTTAGTTAAGTCAAACAAAATAATACTTAAAAATATATATGATGTTATATAAATTAATATACTTATAATGTTAATTATCATTATTTTTTTACTTCTTTCTATATTATTTATATATATTGTTTTTTTATTAGTCTCATTATATTGTATTTTGCTCTCAGCAATATCTTCTGACTCTTCATAACACAAAGATAAATCTTTAATTATTTTAAACAACTTCCAAATAATAATTAAAAAGAATATCACCGACACAATTGAAAAAATCAAACTTTTTTCAAATATTATAAAAGACTTAAATTTAGTAATTAAAAAAAATAAATATGGTACCCCAAAAAATAGCACAGAAAAATTATTCTTTCTTTCTAAAGAATAATTTAATTTTATCAAATTTAAATCTTTTCCTAAAAACTTATATTCAACAAAAAAAAGAAATGTTTGTAATGAGATAAAAAAAAATAAAGTAAATGTGTAAAATAAAAAGCTATATATAAACCTATTAGAATTTCTTTCAATATTTAAAACAAAGTATATAAAAAGAAAATTTGATAAAACTATTATTCTAATAAGATATTTTAAAATATTATATTTAATAGATTTTTTAAATATAATATTTTCCTTTAATAACATAACTCTTCTCCATGTGCAGTTATTTCAAACCATTTAAGTCCTAAATTTAAAGATTCTATTGTTCCACTACTAATGACAGGTTGCAAGGAATCAAAATCAAATCCTGTAAATGGCAAATTAAAATTTAGTTTCAAAGTTATTGTTTCAGCAATTTTCCCTCCCATAAATCCCAAAACTCCACCTTTTACCATCTCATATACAATATAGTTATTAAAGTTTTTTGGTTTATCTTTCATTTCTGAATAATCAATATTTCCTGATATAAATCCGTTTGTAATACCAGCTATAATCGGAGAACCTGGTAATGATGCAGTTGCAATTAATACTGTTGTTGTTACCCCACCTTTAAACGCTCCTTGAGCAGCTGCTTTCAAATAAGATTTTTTATCTTCTTCATCTGCATACATATTTTTTAAATAGGTTGATACCACTTCTATAGCCGATCCTAATGCAGCCCCAGCTCCTACAACCTTCAATATTGTTATTGCAGTAGCAGTAGTGATGAATATAGCTTCTCCATTCGGATCTACATAATTCACTGGATTGTTTGCTACATAAGCATAATTGTTTAATTGTGATGGGTTATATACAACAGATGGATCGTTTGAAAGAAGTCCTGCTTCGTTATACTTATCCTTCTGTAAAAATCTTCCTATAGTTGGATCATAATATCTGCTTCTATAATAATACAATCCTGTTATCTCGTCATATTCTCTACTTGTGAATCCAAAACCGGATATAGATTCTTTCTCTTCCTCTCCATAAGCTCTGTATCTTCTGTAATCTGTCATATTCCCATCTTTATCAAAGATTGCCTTTATATTTCCAAGATAATCTCTGATATAGTATTCTTCATTTCCATTACTTTCTATTTTACCATATATCTCATCTATATTCTGCCCTGATATATATTTTTAAACTCTTTCTCCATTCTTTATCTCAAATATATTCGATCCTGCAAAACTGAATCTCTGATATTCCGATTTTTCTCCACTCACCTTCCTTTCTGTCCTGTTTCCAAATACATCATAAGCATATTCGACTGTGTTTCCATCCTTTTCCGCTCTTATAAGTCTTCCAGGATCGTCATATCTCAGACTCAGACTTTCTGCTCCTCTTTTTTCTATTAAATTCCCTTCACTGTCATATATGTATTCTGTACAAGAATTATTTAATTTTAATATAACTCATAAATGACTGATTTATAATATATTTAATATTATCTTTTTTTATTAACTTATTATTTTCTATAACATAGATAATTTTTTTAATCATATTTTTATCATTTACCAAACTTATTCTGTAATTTCTATAAAAAAACTTAAAAATGTAATAGTAACCTATATAAAAGATAAATAATAAATAAATTCCTTTCATAAAAATATAATTATTTAGTATTACAAAAGATACTATTATCAAAAGATAAGGTATAAAAAAATAAAAATTTATAGGTCTAGGCAAAATTGGATATTTTTTATATATTTCTTTTTTGTTTAAATCAATTTCATAATTTATTGGATATTTATTTGGATGATCAATTATGAAATTATTCAATAATATTGAAGAAAAAAAATCTAATGAAAATTCAAAAGATATAAAGATTTTTTTATTGCATTTTATAAGATTTAAATTACTTTTCTTAATCATTTCAAATGGAGTATATATTCTTATTTTTTTCTCTTTACCACTAAACTGTCTTAAAATACTTTCAGTATTCTTATCCCATTGAAAATTAAAAATTTCTTTTAAATCTTTTTCATCTTTTAATATAAATATTCCATTTTCTAAATCATTAAAGTATTTCAAATTTTCATCTTTAATTTTTACTTTTATCAAAGAAGGAAAATAATTTTTAAAAAATACAGAGATAATAAAATAAAAGATATAAAATAAAAGAAAAAGATAAGATATATTTAAATTAAAAAAAATAATCAATAAATATAAAAAACTTAAAATTAAAAATTTTTCTAAAAATAAATATGAAATTATTTCACTGAAACTCAGAATTCTATAATCCATAAAAAAATTATAAAAAAAAGATATAATAAAAAATAGAATTGTTAATTTAATATCTTTTATAAAAAAATATATACAAAAAGATATAAAAAAATTTAAAAAAAAATCTATAAATATTTTATTTTTTATATTCATTTACCACATCCTTCATTATTATAAAAATGTGGTCTTATAAAATCATTATATATATAATCTGGAATATAGTTAACAAAATCGGAAATAAAATCGGTTAAACTTATAGTATTTGTATGATGAACATGCTCGGATATTGGAATAATTGAAACACCAAAGGATCCATAATATCCTATCTGATTATTATCAGTAAAAGAAATTCCAGAATTTACTAATCCCGCTCCAAAGTTAGCTTCAGTTCCTCCTCCCATTAAATCACTTATTGTAGTCTCGTTGTTATAAGTTCCTGCTCCTATACTAGCGCCTATATTCGGAGTCCCTGCACCAGCAACAGGTGCAGATGAAATTAAAATATCCGTATTAAAATTATGATCAATGGCAAAAGATATCTGTATTTGTCCCCCAATAATAAAATTCCATGATAAATCAATAAAAAGAAACATTACAGCCTCACCATTCGGATCTACATAATTCACTGGGTTGTTTGCTACATAAGCATAATTGTTTAATTGACTTGGGTTATATACAACAGATGGATCGTTTGAAAGAAGTCCTGCTTCGTTATACTTATCCTTCTGTAAAAATCTTCCTATAGTTGGATCATAATATCTTGAGCGGTAATAATACAACCCTGTTATCTCGTCATATTCTCTACTTGTAAATCCGAAACCATTCTTTGGTTCTTTTTCTTCCACTCCATAAGCTCTGTATCTTCTGTAATCTTTCATAATCCCATCTTTATCAAAGATTGCCTTTATATTCCCAAGATAATCCCTGATATAGTATTCTTCATTTCCATTACTTTCTATTTTACCATATATCTCATCTATATTCTGCCCTGATATATATTTTTCTTTGATTTCTCCATCTCCAGTTTTTATCTCAAATATATTCGATCCTGCATAACTGAATCTTTCGGTTACAGGATTTTTTCCTGATACCTTCCTTTCTGTCCTGTTTCCAAATACATCATAAGCATATTCGACTGTGTTTCCATCCTTTTCCGCTCTTATAAGTCTTCCAGGATTGTCATATCTCAGACTCAGACTTTCTGCTCCTCTTTTTTCTATTAAATTCCCTTCACTGTCATATATGTATTCTGTGCTCAGATCTCTTTCCTCTTCCATTGTCTCTATCTTTGAAAGTCTTCCCAGATTATTGTAAGAATACTTAACTTTTCCTTTTGATACTGAATTGTACATTATTCTGTTTCCATTGCTGTCATACATGAATTCTTCTGTCTCATTATCTGGATATTTTACTTTTATAAGTCTTCCGATATTGTCATATTCATACAGAGTCTTCTCTTCTTTACTTTCAACATATTCCTTCTTTTCTATAAGGCTGTTATTTCTGTTATATACATATTCAGCTTTGAATATCTCTTTATCTTTATTACTCACTTTTTCGCTGCTTACAAGTCCATTTGCGGTATATGTTATTTCTTTCTTTATACCGTTTGGATAGATAATACTTTCTTTTCTGCCTGAGTCAGTATAACCAAACTCTATCTTTCTGCCATCTCTTTCCACTGATTCAAGATTCATATCACTATTGTAATCAAATCTCTGACTTGAATCACCATTTCTTATTTCTTTCATTCTTCCGGCTTTGTCATACATATATTCAATCACATCATCTGCTTTCTTTATCTTTGCTATCTTATTGTCTTTTGTATACTCAAGCTTTATATTCTCTTTTCCTGTTATCTCTGTTATATTCCCATAAATATCTCTTGAAAGATTATATTCAGTATCTCCTGACCTGAAATATTCAAGCTGATTGTTATGATCATATCCATAATTTTCTTCTTTCAATATCTTTTCTGAGTTTTTAAGTTTTCTGGAAGTAATATTGTTGTTGTTATCATAAGTGTATTCTTTTATATTTCCGTCTTCATCTCTTAAAGACACAATGTTTCCATATATATCTCTTTTCAAATCTATTTTCTGAATTGAGTTATTGATTATATTCTCAAGTGAATTATCTTTGTTATATTTATACTCTGATGATATATTCATAGCATTTTTTATATTCACAGGTAAATTATATAGATTGTATTCAAAAGTTGTATTATTTGATTCAGCATCTGTAAGATTTGTCATAAGACCTTTTCTGTTATATTCCATTATTAGTTTTTTCCCTGAAGGATCTTTTATTGATGTAAGGTTTTTTTATGTTCTTCTAAGAAAATTATTGAGCTTAAATGTTTTATCTTAAGGTTATTCAAAAAAAGAAAGATTATGTCACAAATTTATTTATGTAAATGACTCTTTCTTTTTTGAATATTTATGAATATATCTCATTCATAAACAATAATTTTCTAAGTTTTATCCGTGATATACATGGAAAATTTATTGTTCTGTTTCTTTAATAGGTTTCTCTTCTTCATAGTATTTTAAAAAATGTTTATCTTTATCAAAAACAACAATAAATTTTTTCTCTTCCATTATTTCTTTGTTTCTGTATATCAAATAAATTAACTCATATATTTTTTTTTCAGAATTCCAATATGATTCATAGCTTTCAGATAAATTTGGACTACCATTAATTTCTATAAATTCATCCATAGTATTTTTAGTATTAATATTTTTAACAGTATTTTTCAATAATTCAATATACTTTTTTTTTAATTTAAAAATTTCTCTACCATTAATACTGTTTTCTCTATCAAATCTATTTATATAATTTGCTCTATCTTTTTCGTCTAAATAAAAAAAATGCAATTTTTTGACGAAATTTATAAAATATATAATTATTATTATCATTAAAAACAGACTAATTAATTTTTTTATGATTTTCATTAATCACAATCTCCATGCCATTTTTTTAAATAGTTAACTTCATCCAACACATCATTAGGATCCACAAAAATATGTTCCCAATAAAACATAGGCAATTTTTCACTGCCTGTCATTATAGCACTATGCACTGTAGAAGCGCATTGAATAAATGGATATTTATAGTATCTTTTATTTTCTTTTTGAATATCAAACCAATTTTTAACTTTTTTTTCATTCAAAAAATAAAAATTTATCTCCTTATGTACATCATAACTTTGCAAATCAAAATTTTTGTCAGACCAAGCTCCAATTCCCCATATTTTCGGAAAATTAATATTATAATCAGTATACGATTCAATTTTATTAAAAATTGTTTTATTAGAATTTCCAGGCCAAAAACTAATATAAGTTCCATCTTCTAATTCTAAAGAAGCATGTTTAAAGTGATTTACATTATTACTCCAAACATGAAGTGTAGCTTCTCCCCATGGGTCTATGTAATTTACTGGATTGTTTGCTACATAAGCATAATTGTTTAATTGACTTGGATTGTATATTACTTCTGGGTTATCTGAAAGTAATCCTGCTTCATTGTAATTGTCTTTCTGTATAAATCTTCCTATAGTTGGATCGTAATATCTGCTTCTATAATAATACAACCCTGTTATCTCGTCATATTCTCTACTTGTAAATCCGAAGCCATTTGAAGGTGCTTTCTCTTCTTCTCCATAAGCTCTGTATCTTCTATAATCTGTCATATTCCCATCTTTATCAAAGATTGCCTTAATGTTTCCAAGATAATCCCTGATATAGTATTCTTCATTATCATCATTTATCTTTTGTCTCATTGTAATTTGATAAGATTTTTTCTTTTTCAAATTTATTTTTTTTTATAACCAAATAAATATATAAAATAATAAAAACAAAGACTACAGTCAGAAAATAAAACAAAAAAGCAAAAATCAACTTAAACCTTACAAGAGATATTATTTTTAAATCAAATATTAGAAGATTTAAAATAAAATATAAAATCATGTAAAACAATGTACCTATTATTTTTGACTTTAACAGTTGTCTGGAATTTTCAATGTCATTGTTGTTAATGTTATTTAGTTTAATTACTTCTGAATCTTGAAAAAATAAATAAATTTCTTTATTCATTTTGTACATAATTAAAAAAAAGATTATATAGATAAAAATTGAAATAATAGATAAAATTGTAAATATTTTAAAATTTGTAAATGTATTGAAATTTGATAAAAATAAATAGAAATATAAACAAATAGTCATTAATAATAAAATGTAAATAAAATAAGTATATCCTAAATAAAACTTTTTCTCTAATGAGTATAATTTCTTCTTAATAAATTTATACTCAAAAATAAAAATAAAAATTTCATATGATACCAAAAATAAAGCACTGAAAAGATAAAAATATAATTTATAGCAGCCTTTGTCTGTAATTTTGTCTGAATTTAAAACAAAGTATATAAAGAAACAATTTAGTATTACTATTAGCCTGTTCATAGATTCTAAACAATAATATTTGAATATTTTTCTAAAATGTAATTTTTCATCTAATTGCATAATTCATCACCATGAGCAGTTATTTCAAACCATTTAAAAATTGTATTACCTGATTCTATAAATCCACTGGTAACAATTGGTTCTAATGATTCTAAAGAATTATTCCTTGCTAATTCTCCTACAAAACCTCCGACAAATCCAAACATTCCACCTTTTACCATCTCATATACAATATAGTTATTAAAGTTTTTTGGTTTATCTTTCATTTCTGAATAATCAATATTTCCAGAAATAAATCCATTTGTAATACCAGCTATAATCGGAGAACCAGGTAATGATGCAGTTGCAATTAATACTGTTGTCGTTACTCCACCTTTAAACGCTCCTTGAGCAGCTGCTTTTAAATAGGACTTTTTATCTTTTTCATCTGCATAAATATTTTTTAAATAGGTTGATACCACTTCTATAGCCGATCCTAATGCAGCCCCAGCTCCTACAACCTTTAATATTGTTATTGCAGTAGCAGTAGTGATGAATATAGCTTCTCCATTCGGATCGATATAATTCACTGGGTTATTTGCTACATAGTTATAATTATTTAATTGTGATGGGTTATATACAACAGATGGATCGTTATTAAGCAATCCTGCTTCATTGTATTTGTCTTTCTGTAAAAATCTTCCTATAGTTGGATCATAATATCTGCTTCTGTAATAATACAACCCTGTAATCTCGTCATATTCTCTACTTGTAAATCCGAAGCCATTTGAAGGTTCTTTTTCTTCCTCTCCATAAACTCTGTATCTTCTGTAATCTGTCATTTTTCCGTCTTTATCAAAGATTGCCTTGATATTTCCAAGATAATCCCTGATATAGTATTCTTCATTTCCATCACTTTCTATTTTACCATATATCTCATCTATATTCTGCCCTGATATATATTTTTCAACTCTTTCTACATTCTTTATCTCAAATATATTCGATCCTGCATAACTGAATCTCTCATATTCAGACTTTTCTCCACTCACCTTCCTTTCCGTCCTGTTTCCAAATACATCATAACTATACTCTACTATATTTCCATCCTTTTCTGCTCTCACAAGTCTTATAGGATCCATTCCTTATTGCTATATCTTTATTTTTAACATTTTTATATAATTATTCTGACATCAGAAAAGCAGTTTTAATAATAGATCTGCTTTGTTTTTTTTCCTAAAACAAAGTTCAGTACAAAACATTTGAAGAATTTAGGTTAAAATATTTTTAGAAATAACAATCTTTTTTTCTTTTTTTAATTTAAACATATTTATTAGTTTATATATATATGTAACAACAAACATAAAACAAATAATTGTAAAGGTAACGATTACTTGTAAATTCAATAGTTGATTTTTTTTAAAATCAACTATCATCATTATAAAAAATAAATATATAAATATATAAATTAATATGCTTATAGTACAAATAATTTTTATTTTTTTTGCTCTTTCTATGTTTTTTTTATCAATTAAATTTTTATTAATTTCTATGCTTTGTGCTTTCTTTTTTTCAATATTATCATACTCTTCAAAATATAAACTTAGATCTTCGCTTAATTTAAAAATAATTATATTGTTATATATATAAAGAACAAATAAAATTATATAAATAATTGTAAAATATTTTAATTCTACAACTTTATTAAAATTTGTACTTAAAAAATATAAATAAATAAAAAATAATAGGAGTGAATACCAGAAAATATTTTTTCCTTCTTTAACAAAATTAAATTTTATCAAATTTATATCTTTGTTCATAAATTTATAAACAATTAAAAAAATATAAAACTCTATAGATATAATAAAGAAAAAAGTTAATATTCCAAAAGAAAGCCTATAAACAACTTTACTTGTAATTCTTTCTAAATTTAAAATAAAGTATATATAAATAAAATGATAAAATATTACTATTCTATTAATAAATTTTAAAACATTATATTTAATTGCTTTTCCATATATTATATTTTCATCTAATAACACAATTCATCTCCATATGCTGCTATTTCAAGCGTTTTATAAATATTATTTGTTGATTCTATAAATCCACTAACAATAACTGGATGTGTTTGAAATAAACTTCCTATTTTACCAAACATTCCACCTTTTACCATTTCATATACAATATAGTTATTAAAGTTTTTTGGTTTATCTTTCATTTCTGAATAATCAATATTTCCAGAAATAAATCCATTTGTAATACCAGCTATAATCGGAGACCCTGGTAATGATGCAGTTGCAATTAATACTGTTGTTGTTACCCCACCTTTAAACGCTCCTTGAGCAGCTGCTTTTAAATAGGATTTTTTATCTTTTTCATCTGCATAAATATTTTTTAAATAGGTTGATACCACTTCTATAGCCGATCCTAATGCAGCCCCAGCTCCTACAACCTTCAATATTGTTATTGCAGTAGCAGTAGTGATGAATATAGCTTCTCCATTCGGATCGATATAATTCACTGGGTTATTTGCTACATAGTTATAATTATTTAACTGTGATGGGTTGTAGATTACTTCGGGGTTATCTGAAAGCAATCCTGCTTCGTTATACTTATCCTTCTGTATAAATCTTCCTATAGTTGGATCGTAATATCTGCTTCTATAATAATACAACCCTGTTATCTCGTCATATTCTCTTGAAGTAAAACCAAACCCATTCTCTGGTTCTTTTTCTTCTTCACCATAAGCTCTGTATCTTCTGTAATCTGTCATATTCCCATCTTTATCAAAGATTGCCTTTATATTTCCAAGATAATCTCTGATATAATATTCTTCATTTCCATCACTTTCTATTTTACCATATATCTCATCTATATTCTGCCCTGATATATATTTTTCAACTCTTTCTCCATTCTTTATCTCAAATATATTCGATCCTGCATAACTGAATCTCTGATATTCTGATTTTTCTCCACTCACCTTCCTTTCTGTCCTGTTTCCAAATACATCATAAGTATATTCGACTGTGTTTCCATCCTTTTCTGCTCTCATAAGTCTTCCAAGATCATCATATCTCAGACTAAGACTTTCTGCTCCTCTCTTTTCTATTAAATTCCCTTCACTGTCATATATGTATTCTGTGCTCATATCTCTTTCTTCTGCCACTGTCTCTATCTTTGAAAGTCTTCCTGAGTTATTGTAAGAATACTTCACCTTTCCTTTTGATACTGAATTGTACAGCATTCTGTTTCCATTGCTGTCATACACGAATTCTTCTATCTCATTATCTGGATATTTTACTTTTATAAGTCTTTTCAGACTATCATACTCATACAATGTTACTTCAACTGTATCTTCTATATATTCCTTCTTCTCAATAAGGCTGTTATTTCCATTATATACATATTCTGCTTTGAATATCTCTTTATCTTTATTACTCACTTTTTCGCTGTTTACAAGTCCATTTGCTGTATATGTTATTTCTTTTTTTATACCGTTCGGATAGATAACACTTTCTTTTCTGCCTGATTTTGTGTATTCAAACTCTATCTCTCTGCCAGCTCTTTCCACTGATGACAGGTTCATATCACTATTGTAATCAAATCTCTGGCTTGAATCACCATTTCTTATCTCTTTCATTCTTCCTGCTTTGTCATACATATATTCAATCACATCATCTGCTTTCTTTATCTTTGCTATCTTATTGTCTTTTGTATACTCAAGCTTTATATTCTCTTTTCCTGTTATTTCTGTTATATTCCCGAAGAAATCCCTTGAGAGATTATATTCAGTATCTCCTGACCTGAAATATTCAAGCTGATTGTTATGATTATATCCATAATTTTCTTCTTTCAATATCTTGTCTGAGTTTTTAAGTTTTCTGGAAGTAATATTGTTATTGTTATCATAAGTGTATTCTTTTATATTTCCGTCTTCATCTCTTAAAGACACAATGTTTCCATATATATCTCTTTTCAAATCTATTTTCTGAATTGAGTTATTGATTATATTCTCAAGTGAATTATCTTTGTTATATTTATACTCTGATGATATATTCATAGCATTTTTTATATTCACAGGTAAATTATATAGATTGTATTCAAAAGTTGTATTATTTGATTCAGCATCTGTAAGATTTGTCATAAGACCTTTTCTGTTATATTCCATTATTAGTTTTTTCCCTGAAGGATCTTTTATTGATGTAAGGTTTTTTAATGAATCATATTCCATTGAAGTAGTATTACCTTCTCCATCAGTAACATTTATAACATTTCCGGTTTTATCATAGGTATATTCAATTATTTTTGCTGTTCCCATCTCTATATTGAGAAGTTCTCCCTTTGTATTGTAGTTATATGTTATTATATCATTTTCTGGAGTCAGGATCTTATGTAATCTGTTCATTCCATCATATCTGTATTTCCAGGCATTTCCATTTCTATCAAGTTTTCTTGTCATCTGTCTGAATTGATTATAATTGTATTGTTCTTTTGTATTATCAGGATAATGGATTTCAAAAAGATCATCATTTGCAAAATATACATATTTAATTACTTTTGCTTCATCTTTGTATTCTATGAGATTGTTTCTCAAATCGTATTTATATTCAAAAACATTATTATTTGCATCTTTGTGATAAATCAGATTGCCGGAATAATCATATCTGAATATTTCCTCTCTATCTCCTGTTACTATTCTTGTGATATTTCATAATCACCATTACCAAAATGTCCAACCCCTGATACATCTCTTGAAATCCCCTTCGTATCATCAAGTTCATCTGTTTTTGTATTTTAAATAATGGCATAATATTAGTCCTTTAATATTTTTAATCACCTAAAATGGCGGGGTATTTTTAATTCTTTTTCTCAAATCAAAAAATTGTGTTTCATGCAATTTATTTATAAACTCTTCCCAAAGTTTTAAATTTTCAATATCATTATCCATAGTTGCTTCAAATAATTCAATTAAAATTTCTTCGATATTGCTAGAACCTAATACTTGATTATAATAATTGTCTTTTTGTTCACTAAATATGCCTTCTAAAATGAATTTCAAATCTTCATATTTTAAGACTTTTTTATATTTTAAAAGTAAATTCCCTCTAAAATATGCACAATTGAAAGATGATGATGAAATAAAAAGTTGTATCATCTTTGCTTTAACCCATTCTTTTGGTTCAAACTCAACAATTTGCAAAATCACATCATCATTTAAAGTATCGAGTTTTTTAATCATAATTTCTTTAATCTTATTTATTTTTTCAGACAACTTTAAAATTTCAATTAATAACAATTTTATTACTTGTCTTTTTTCTTCATCATATAAAGAATGAGTGTCAACAAAAGAATTTATTATCGTTAAATGTTTTGACGGTAAAATTGAAATAACCCCTGGTATAATATTAATAAGACGAATGAAATAGAATATTTTTAACCCCTCAAAAGTAAGACCATCAATATAATCAAAAAAAATCTTTTTAAATAATTCTGAATTATGTTCATTTATAACAGCTAAAATAATACAATACTTTATTGAATTTTCTGATAAATCAGATTTTTCTAAATCAAAAAGCCTTTTTAAATATATTTTTATTAAATTTCTTTTAGCTGATTCATTCATTGAGCAAAGATATTCATCAGTATCAATAATACTTTTTATTATCATTATATCACTTTTTAAATACGGTGAATCAAGTTCATTACATATTTTTTCTAATATTGCTTTACCATGTATAGGTCTTTTAACAAGAAGAAAATTTGAACAGTTTACTATATAACTTTTCACCAAAAGATTACTTGGATTAAACTGCATACCATCCTCAGAAAAAAATGGATGGGCACAATAATTTCTATCTTCTTTCAATCTTACAAATTCAGTTTTCTCAATATGACTAATAAACCCAAAATCTTCTGCAATATCGACAATTTCACGCTCTTTTTCTTGCATAGCTTTTAAATCAGTCGGTTCAATTTTTTTAATTTCATCATAAACTTGATGAGCTTTTTTATCCCCAGTATTTTTTAATTCTTTGATTTTTTCAACAATATCAACACAAACTGCTATCCATAATGATATTATAGATGAACGATATGCTCCTGCTCTATATGCATCTATTGATTCTTTTAAAAATTTTCTTGAATCTTCTAATCTGGTTTTAAGTAATAATTCATCAAAATCAAATATTAAATCTTTCATCATTTATTCCTATACTGGTTATAGGTCTGGTTAGCCAGTTCATCCATTATTACATGATAAAATTCTTTATTCTGAAATAGCTTTTTAAATGCTTCCATCTGATTTGTATAGCATTGATGAGCAATTTTTCCAAAAACATCTGGAAATATACTTTTTCTATACATTTCAAGGTCATTATTTTTTGCAAAAGATTCAAGATTAATATTTTTACCCATTTCATCCATCATTGTTTTTAATATAACCTTATCTTCTTCTGTAAAATCACCTTCTGTTCTGGCATTAATGTTATCTATGATGATATCAAGAAGTTCTCTTTTTTCTTCTTTTTTTCCTGTATTACTTGCTGTTTTAGTATTTTCAAGTTCACCTTTTTCTTCTGCTAAAGATATACTACCAGTAAAAGTTTCAGCTATTTTGTAATATTCAAGTTTAACTTTATCATCAATGCTGACTTTTTCTTTTTCTTTATTTGGTAATAATTTGGATAATGAATACAGGAAGTTATATTCTTTATGAAGTTCTATATCAAATAATCTTACTATTTGAGTTATGTATGAATACCATTTTATAAAATTTTTTACACTTTTTTTAAATTCATATTTCTGCTCATCATTTAAGGTTTCTTCATAACTTTTAACAACTGGCTTATAGTATGATGTAAACTTGCCAAGCATTTTATCAGTCTGTTTTTCTTTTTGTTTTGCTTCGGTTAAAAACTTATTAACCTTATCAACATCATCACTGTTATATATTTGATAGCTTTTAATTGTATTTTTAATATCATAAATCATATTAACATTAACTTCTTCATCTAATGAAGTTTGCTCATAATATGGTTCAAATGCTTCTTTTATTTCATTTGCTCTATTAACAAAATCCAGTACATAAGTATCTTCTTTATTTTTACATATTCTGTTTAATCGGGATAGTGTTTGAACTGCTTTTACACCGCATAATCTTTTATCAACAAACATTGTATGAAGTAATGGTTCATCAAATCCTGTCTGATATTTTTCTGCTACTATCAGCATATTAAATTCATCTGAATGAAATACCTCAGGCAATTGACTTTCACTTACTCTATTTCCATTTTTTGTTTTATTCATACCTGATTCTGTATATTCTTCACCACCATCTTTGACTGTACCTGAAAATGCTATTAAAATATCTAAATCTTCATAATTTTTTGCTTTAATATATTTTTTAAATTCATGGTAATATCTTACAGCGTGCAATCTTGATGATGTTACTATCATTGCTTTTGCTTTACCTTTAATTTTATGTTTGGTATTTGCTCTAAAATGTTCTATTATTACTGCTGTTTTCTGCTGTAGATTATAAGCGTGTAATGATTCATATCTAGTTATTGCTTCTCTAGTTTCTGAAGCTGGCAATTCAGGATTATCTGGGATATTTTTACCTATTTTATAATATGTTTTATAGGTTGTATAATTTGCAAGAACATCCAGTATAAATCCTTCTTCTATTGCCTGTCGCATACTGTATATATGAAATGGTTTAAATGTTCCGTCATATTGTATTTGTCCAAATATCTCAAGTGTTCTTTCTTTAGGTGTTGCTGTAAAAGCAAAAAACGATAAATTTTTATGTTTACCATGAGCAATTATTTCTTCTATTAATTTATCTTCAAAATCTTTTCTATTTTCTTCTTCTCTTATATCAAATTTTTCAAATTCTTTTAATGCTTGTTCTGTATCTGCCAATGCTTCTTTCATTTTCTGAGCACTTGTACCGGTTTGTGAAGAATGTGCTTCATCTACAATTATTGCAAATTTATTACCTGTATTTTTTTCAACTTCCTGATAAATAATAGGGAATTTCTGTATTGTAGTAACAATTATTTTTTTTCCATCATTTATTGCTTTTAATAAGTCCTGAGAAGTTTTATTACTGCCTATTGTTTCTACAACACCTGCTTTATGGTCAAAACTGGATAT
>Ga0265293_10005861_pt1 | contig 20179 bp, 18 predicted proteins | sample Munlanlewell138R_FD_192505 | JGI IMG/M metagenome (GOLD analysis project Ga0265293, IMG submission 192505) | Leachate microbial communities from a municipal landfill in Southern Ontario, Canada - Leachate well 138R | ecosystem: Engineered > Solid waste > Landfill > Unclassified | place: Canada... | reverse complement strand
ATTCTTAAACTAGCATTAGTAGTTGTCATAAATGCAAATGTTAATATTCTATAATACATCTTTATAATATACCAAATCAGTATATAATGTATTATTATAGTTTTCATACCGCATGCCTGCCAACGTATATTTTTGTTTTTTTCTAAACTGAAGTGATGCAAAGTTAGGTATTGGGCTAATAATGGTTTCCGCAAAAATAGTTTCAATACCATCATCTACTAAATTTTTTAACAAATGCTTATAGATAATGCTTCCTATTCCTTGACCTGTTAACCCTGCTTGCACAGCCGTTTTATCGACTACAACAAAATTATCAATCCTAGATTTATCAAAATCGGGACTCCAGTAAACGTCCTCTATCCAATTTGGATTGTCTCTTAACCATTCTTCTTTACTATAAGCTATCATAAATCCGTATATTCTTTCATATTCGGCAACATAAAAATGCTTTAAATCATTAATCCCACTAAGCAGTTTGTTCTTATACAGCTTTGGATTGGATGTATAATCATCAATTAAAAAGCCTTGCTCAGGTATTTTTGTTGCTGAGCCTACCGAACTGGCAATATTGTATATTTGATGAACATCTGATTTCTTTGCCTTTCGCACTTTTAGTAATTTTCTTAATAAAAAGGCATTAAGTTCTATGTTTGGTTCGTTAGCTATTACCATAATATTCCTCCTTTATTTTTATAATAGAATTCACTAGGAGGCACGAGTTTTTAATAAAAATAACCGTGGAGGATACCACGGTCAAAGGCTTTTCACATACTAGTAAAATAGTATAACCTTATAACCCAAACCTCCTCTTCCCACGCTTACGAGGTTAGCTGACGGATTCGGGCTGAAAGAGTATAGCCCTACTCACGCAATGTGAGATTCACCCCAAAAGTTGGTTCCCCCGCTTTCTACAATAGAAATTCAGCGAAAGTGTGAGCTAATATTTAGTTCTATTTAATTATTATAATACAAATGTTATAAAAATGAAATACTTTTTTTAAATTTCTTAAACTTTTTTCAAAAATCTGTTATAATTAACATATTGTATGATTCAGTAATACTTTACTAAGAAGACAGCTATGTGTAAACAATAGCCAGACATTTTCCATAATCCTTTATTTATGGTATTACGGTGTAGAATCTAATGAGCCAAGTCTATGTTGAACTTTACCCATTAGTATATCATACTTTACAATGTATCTTTCATGTTGTCCTTTTCCAATTTCGCCTAGCTCATCATAAGCTATTATATCAAAGTTAATTTTATTTCTGTCTATACCTGATATTTTACTTTCTATAGTAACTGTCATTCCTTTTACCGTAGGTAATAAATGTTCAATACTTAAAGTTTTGCCTATTGTTATATGTCCGTCGGGCAGTAAAGGGTCAATAAGAGAAACTGAAGCTTCAATCATAAAAGCGGTTAAAGTCGGTGTAGCCAACAAATCTTTAAGAGCCCCGCTTCCATAATGATGGGCAGTATCTTCTTCTGTTACAACTTTCTGAATTGCTTTAGACATTCCAATTTTGTAACCTAATGAATCCATGTAACCACCCCTTTTTATTTTATTATAACATAAACATAGAATTTTGCATAATTATTCTAAAAAATATTATCTTTATGACTAAAACTTGTTACTGTTCATACCTTAGCTATTTCTGATAAGCAGCTTGTTATATTTGCTACGATTGCCATAGAAGCAACCTGTGATTACCCGGTACTGCAGTTTTCCATTGAAACATAAGATTCTTCGCTATAGCTCGGGATAAGTTACGGATTGCGCCAAAACTCACACTGTAACTAAAGCTTTATAATGAATAAGTAGTCCATTCCTCACAGTATTCACAACAATACTCAATGGTTCCATTTGATTTCACAAGTCTGAATAATGGTTTTACATTTTCTTCGGAGTTACTTATGCAACGTGGGTTCTTGCACTTAAAAAGTCCTTGAACTACATTTGGAATTTCTACTTTCATTTTTTTCACTATTTCATCATCTTCTACAATATTAATAGTAATATTTGGATCAATAAGTCCCAGCATTGTCATATCTACGTCAATTTTATTTTCAATTTTTATTATATCTTTTTTACCTAGCTTACTGCTGCTTACATTCCTTAAAAGTACTACCGGATAATTTACTTCTCCTAAATTAAGCTTATCAAATATTTTTTTCCCTTTCCCCGGGGTAATGTGATCAATTACTATCCCAGAATGAATACTATCTACCTTAAGCATTATATCACCCCTAACAATAAAGACATCAAAGCCATTCTCGTATATATACCGAATTTTGCCTGTGTGAAATATACTGCTCTTTCATCTTCGTCCAAATCGTAGCTTATCTCGTTCACTCTTGGCAAAGGATGCATAACTATCATATCCGATTTCGCATTATCAAGCTTTTTCCTAGTCAATATATAACTATCTTTCAGTCTTACATAATCAGCTTCATTGAAAAACCTTTCTTTTTGAATCCTTGTCATATACAAGATATCAATTTCATCTATAACGGATTTCAAATCCTCAGTTTCATAAATATCAATATTTCCGTTGCATATGAGCATGTTTCTAAGATATTTCGGCAATCGTAATTCGTTCGGTGATACTAGTATAAATTTATTACCTGAATATCTTGATAGTGTTTTTATAAGAGAATGCACGGTTCTTCCAAATTTCAAGTCTCCGCAAAATGCAATCTTATTACCCTCTATACTGCCTTTCAAGACTTTAATAGTAAGCAAATCCGCCAGTGTTTGTGTAGGATGTTGATGTCCCCCGTCACCGCCATTTATTATCGGCACATTAGCATATTGAGAAGCAAGCCTCGGTGCCCCCTCTTTTGGGTGACGCATAACTAAGATATCCACATACGACGATAACACCCTTATTGTATCGGCAACACTTTCACCTTTAGCAACAGAACTATGAGTAGCATCAGAAAAGCCAAGTACTCTACCGCCCATTCTAAGCATCGCTGATTCAAAACTTAAGCGGGTCCTTGTACTTGGCTCATAAAATAGAGCCCCTAATATTTTTCCGTTACAAATTGAGCTATAAGCCCCTTCATCTTTGATTATTTTTTCAGATAGATTAAACACTTCGTCCAGTTCTTCCAAGGTAAAATCATTTGGATCAATTAAGTGTTTACCTTCTATTCCCATACTACATCTCCTCCTTTTTAGTCTCCCGGACTAGATTAAAGGTTCAAAAAACCTTTCAGCACGAAAGCTAAAAGGTACAATAAAAACTATTTTATTAATCCCCTTTTAAGCCTCGCAGGACTATATTAAAGGTTCTCTGAATAAGATATCATACGCAATTTACTATGTCAACACTAATTTTAGCTTTGATTCAATAAAAAGTATGCCATTTACAAAGCGATATTATACTTCTTTTTTAATAATTCTTGAAACCTTTAAATATTATATATTATAAGATATCCGGAGGTTTTCCATGAATGAAAAAAAATACATATTTGCAAGGTGCTTTCATACTCTCATTAACGAATATTATAACAGGTATTATCGCATTAATTTATAGGATTTTTTTAACAAAAACAATTGGAGCGGAAGGTATAGGAATATATCAGCTTGTTCTTCCGTTATATTATCTTTTTATAACTTTTGTTTCAAGCGGCCTTGTTACAACTATTTCTAAATTAGTCGCAGAAAATAGAGTTAAAAAAAACTATTCTAATATTTATCGTATTATAAAAATCGGTTTAATATTATCCGGTGCTTGGAGCATATTGCTTGCATTATTTATATCCTATAATTCAAATTTTCTTGCAACTTATATATTAAAAGATATTAGAACTGCATATCCAATTTTGATTTTTTCACCCGCTATAGTTTTTATTGCATTATCTGCAGTATTAAAAGGTTATTTTTATGGAATGGAAAAAGTCAATATACCTGCATCCATAGATATTGTTGAAAAATTGATTAGATTGGTTATATTGATATTAGTAACCAAATATTTTGTTAGTTACGGGATTATTTTAATCTGTGCAGGTGCTATGTTAGCAATGGTATGCGGTGAAATCCTAAGTCTAATTTTATTATTCTTCATTTACAGTAATAAAAAAGTATTTGTATCTCCTCAAGCAAGGGCCCAAAAAGATTTTTCTATAATTAAAAGCATACTTGTTCCCCTTCTACCATTATCTGTTAGCGGCGCTATTGAAAATATTCTAGATATGATAGACGCTATGCTTATACCGTCAAAACTTGTAGAAGCAGGCTTTTCTAAACAAAATGCGCTTTCTTTGTATGGAGAATTAACAGGAATGGTCATCCCCCTTTTATATTTCCCTTTAATAATAATTGCCTCTTTATCTACTACATTAATTCCATCAATTGCGTATTCTAAAGCATCTAATAATATAATTGCTTTAAATAAGAAGTGTAATGATTCTATGACTATAGCATCCATCATAGGCTTTGCATCAGCGATAATATTTATCTCTTTCCCGGCAGAATTATGTAAAATCTTTTATAATAGGCCCGAGACAGGTACTTTGCTTTTTTGGTCAACTTTTCCCTGTATTTTTGAATATTGGCTATTCATTATAATAGCAATTTTAAACGGGCTTGGATTACAAAAAAAAGTTATGGAATGTTCTTTGTCAAATATTTTAATTGTATCAGGAAGTATATTTTTTTTAATGCCTATCCCTAAGCTCAATATTTATGCTTATATAATAGGATTTGCTCTTAGTTCAACTTATGTTGTTTTTAGGGGGATGTATATAATAAGAAAAAGAACAGTAATCACATTCAATCTTACCAGAATAATAGTAAAGCCTGCGCTTTGCGCAATATTTATGTTTGTTAGTATTAAATCAATAAATAATTATCTATCTGCATATTATATCACCAAATACAATATTATATCTTCTTTCTCAGTAGGTATAATTATATATTTTATACTGCTGTTTATATCAAAAACTCTTCATTTAAAACAATTTATAAATGTATTAAATATAAAGTCTTTTTGGAACTGAACTTCAGCATATTGTGTTCAAATATTTGAAAAACAATAAAGATATATATAAGCAGCTTATATATATCTTTATATAAAAACAGATTTTTAAATATCCGACTCTTATCAGTTTTTAGTGATTTCTTCAGGACTAGCTTTTAATATATCCTCGGAAACGTTATCAAATTGCTTAAAGTTTTCTTTAAAATCCTTTGCCAGCTTATTAGCTTTTTTAAAGTATTCATCTTTGTCATTCCAAGTATTCGAAGGATTCAATACCGAACTCGGTACATTAGGACATTCAGTAGGAATAGCAAGTTTAAAAATGGGATCCTCTGTATATTTTACATTTTCTAATTTTCCATTCATAGCAGCTCTTATCATTGCTCTTGTATATTTTAACTTAATTCTGCTTCCTACACCGTAAGGACCACCGGTCCATCCTGTATTGACTAAAAATACTTTAGATTTATATTTGTCCATCTTGTCACCCAATAGCTTAGCATATACTTCCGGTTTCAAAAGCATAAAAGGGGCACCAAAACATGTGGAAAAAGTAGCCAAGGGTTCTACTATTCCTCTTTCCGTACCGGCTAACTTGCTTGTGTATCCGGACATAAAATGATACATTGCCTGAGGCTTTGAAAGCTTTGAAATAGGAGGTAATACTCCTGTAGCATCCGCAGTTAAAAAGATAATAGTTTTCGGTATTCCGCCTAAACCGTCAGGTATAGCATCATCTATATATTCAACGGGAAATGCAGCCCTTGTATTTTCAGTGTATTTATTATCATCATAATCAGGTACTTTTGTAATCTCATCCAAAACTACATTCTCTAAAAGTGCACCTTTTCTAATCGCATTCCATATTTGTGGCTCATGTTCCTTCGATAGATTAATACACTTCGCATAGCATCCCCCTTCAAAGTTAAATACCCCTCTCTCTGTCCAACCATGCTCATCATCACCTATAAGTCTTCTATTAACATCCGCAGAAAGAGTTGTTTTCCCTGTTCCGGATAATCCAAAGAACAATGCAACATCACCATCTGTCCCCATATTAGCGGAACAATGCATAGGTAAAACATCTTTGAATGGCAGTAAATAGTTCATAACCGTAAATATAGCTTTTTTAATTTCACCACAATACATGGAAGTACCTATAAGTACAATCTTTTTATCAAAGTTTATTACGATAAATGCTTCTGAGTTTGTACCGTCTTCCTCCGGTACTGCTTTTAAATTTGGCATAGCTACAACTGTAAAACCTGGTTCAAAGTTATCGGGTTCATTTTCATCTCTTTTAATAAGCATTTGATAAGAAAACATATTTTGAGAAGCTAATTCGTTAACCACTCTAATAGGCAAACGGTAATCAGTATCCGTTCCTACATAACCATCAAAAACATATAATTCTTTATCTTTTATATAATCTACAACTTTATTATAAAGTCTTTCATAATAATCAATGCTTATTGCTACATTGTTTTTATTCCAATTTACATGTTTATGTACGGATTCTTCATCCACAACAAATCTATCCTTTGGTGACCTTCCTGTATATTTTCCTGTATATATGGACAGCGCACCATTTGATGCAATTACACCTCCTTCCTTTTTAACAGAAATGTCTTCCAACTGCTCAGGACTTAAGTTGTAGTGAAGCTTTTTACACATAATGCTATTTAAGTCCATAAAACAATGAGTTTTAGTCAAAATATTTACCTCCCTAAAAATAATACTTCAACCCTCCGTTTTTATTATAGCACAATAAACGTTTGAGATATCTTTTTAAAAATCCCTTTATTGATTATAAAAGTTAAATAGTTACAATTCATGCCTTAACTATTCCCGATAAACAGCTTATTATATTTGCTAGGTTTCAAACAAATAATGATAAAGGTTTATACGTTAATCCTTCTTATCATGCAAATATCATCTATTACTTCAAATAAACTATATTTACCATGTTCAAAATAAAAATTCCAAAATCCCTGCTTATCCATCTTTAGTAAAAAAGATGCCATAATTCTCATAACACCGTCATGACTTACAATAGCAACGGTTTTTTCTTTATATAAATCCAATATGCTAATCAGTGCATCAGTTACTCTATCAAAAAAATCATCAAAGCTCTCGCCATATAAAGGAGATGAATTTAAACTATCAACACACCAACTCCTCCACTTCCTTGGATATAATCTTTCTATTTCTTTATAGTGCATGTTTTCCCAAGCCCCAAAATCTATTTCACCTAAACTTTTTAATTTTTCTATCTCCAGATTTTTAGAATCGGCTAAATACGCTGCAGTCATATAGGATCTTTTCAATGTGCTTGAAAGTATGTGATCTAAATTAATATCTTTCATTTTTAATACTAAATTCTTAGATTGTTTAATACCTGCCTCATTTAAAGGGTAATCCGTAATCCCTTGAAGTACGCCTGTGTTATTTAGCAGTGTTTCTCCATGTCTTATTAAATAAAGCAAAGTCATAGCAACCCCATCCTTTCAAAAACAATAATATAGAATAAAAATAGTATTTCTGTTAATTCGTTTGCAGCCCCTAAAGTATCACCTGTTATCCCGCCTATTTTATTTATCACAAATTTTCTATAAAAAACCATGGAAACGATGCATAATATGAGTATAGGTATAATTCTCAATGAGTGTATAGCTAGTATGATTATCATTCCAATCATGGAACCGATAGCAACATTAGTTTTTGATATACCTTTATAGAACAAACCGCCTATACCGTCTTTTCTTCCATAAGAAGTTGTATATATTAAAACAAGCATAATAGTTTTACCGAGCACAACACTTGAAATGATTGCTAATGGTCTTAGATTTATGGGTAATGAAAACATTAGACTGAGTTTGATCAGCAAGTCCATAATAATTGCCAAAACACCATTGGTACCGATTCTGCTGTCTTTCATAATTTGTAACATTTTCTCCCTGTCTCGTGAGGATAAAAGCCCATCACAAGTATCGGCTAATCCATCTAAATGCAATCCGCCGGTTATAATAATATTAGCCAATATCCAAGATATTACAGATAACAATTCTTTATTAAAAAAAGAAAAAGCATAGAATACAGTATAATTAAATAACCCGATAAGCAAGCCTACCAAGGGAAAAAACGGTAACCCCTTCGAAAAATCTTCCTCTCCAACTGATACACTCGTTTTTATCGGTATGGTAGTAAAAAATTGAATCATCAAAATAAAATATTTCATTAATTTATCCCTTTACCTTCACAGGCACACCACTTACAACAAGATATACCTCATTCGCCTTCCTGCCTAGAATTTGATTAACTCTTCCGCATATATCTCTATAAGCCCTTGATATCAAGTTTTCGGGAACAATACCCCAACCTACCTCATTTGTCACCATTATTGTATCAATGTTTGTGTTTTCTATAGAATCCGTCATCTTATGAATCTTACCTATTAAGTATTTCTCGACTTCATCATAATCTTTAATTGTCAAAGAATCAGTATTGTAATCAAAGTACTCCAATAGTAAGTTTGTTAACATCACAGTTATGCAATCCAGTAAAATACATTGATATTTATCTTTGCCGTTATTAATTATTCCGGATATATTTTTATAGTCTTCGATGGTTGTCCAGCTTTTTGGTCTTCTTTCCTTATGTCTTTTAATTCTTTCTTTCATCTCCTCGTCAAAAGGTACTGCTGTTGCTATGTATAATACTTTATCGCCATAGGTTTTTGCCAATTCTTCAGAAAAAGAACTTTTGCCGCTCCTTGCACCGCCCGTTATTAAAATACATTTACCCATAATACACCTACCTAATATCAATTAGAAAATCATCATTTATCGCTACCTCATCAAAAGTTGCCATTTCACTGATAATTGCATTGGCGGCTTCCAGTATATTAAATGCGAGTGCCGCTCCCGTACCTTCACCCAACCTCATATGTAAATCTAAAAAAGGAGACAACTTTAAAGTATCCATTACTACATCAAACCCGGGTTCGATAGAATAATGTGATAAAAACATAAAATCAATTATAAGGGGGTTTAGTTTATAAGCGAGTAAAGCCGCAACAGCAGAAATAAACCCATCGATTAGAATAGGTATTCTGTGATATGCCGCTCCAATAAAGCAACCTACCATCCCGCCGATATCAAAACCGCCAACTTTTGATAGTACATCTATAGGGTTTTCTTTGTTCGGGTTATTTATTTTTAGTGCCTTATATATAATTCTTTTTTTATTTTCAAAACCCTCTTCCGTAAGTCCTGAACCTTTACCAACGGCAATTTCAGCATTACATCCTGTTAATGTCATCAAAACAGCACTGCTGGTACTGGTATTACCAATACCCATCTCTCCCGTTCCCAATACATTATAACCTTCGCTTGCAAGATTACTAACAATCTCTATACCGGTTTCTACAGATTTTATGGCTTCATCATAACTCATTGCCGAACCCTTTACCATATTGCGGGTACCTTTTCTAATTTTCTTGTTTATTAAACCGGGGTATTCAATATCCGCATTTACACCCATATCAATAACTCTCAGATCTGCCCCGGCATGTTTTGCTAATACACTTACACCTGCTACGCCTTTAAGGAAATTTATAGTTTGAACAGCTGTCACACTTTGCGGACTATTGCTTACACCTTCTTCTACAATACCATTATCCGAAGACATTACTATTATACATTTTTTATCCAACTTATTGTTTAATGAACCTGTAATACCGGCTAGTTTAATAGCCGCATCTTCAAGCTTACCTAGACTGCCTAAGGGTTTTACAAGGCTATCCAATCTTTCCTCTGCTTTAATTTTGCTATTTTCAAAAGCAGGTTTTATTTCTTTTAATATTTTTTCGAATAAAAACATATTAATCGTCACTCCTTTAAAATTGCAAGTAACTTAAAAAACCACACCTAAGTGTGGGTTGATGCAACCAATGGCAAATCGGATTTCATCCCCATTCACAGTAGAGGGGGCTGCAACAGCTTTAAACTGTTTTCCCTTTTAACCTAAAAAACTAGGCACCAATAATTATTCTTTTTATTTATTATAAGGTTTTTATATAATTGCGTCAATGATTGGATATAACCTATAAACCTTCAATAGTCCTTATAATTCACAGTTCACACATCATAACTATAATTTTAATTTGTGACCTAGATGGTATTAATCAAATAGGATAATAAAATTCCATGTTAAACATTGACAAGATAATTGCGTAAAGGTTATGTTTAATATAGTCTTTTAAAGAAAATTAATATATGAAAAAGGAGGTGTAAATATGCTATTGCTAGGCAAGGAAGAAATTAAAGAAATTTTTTCTATGAAAGAGGCAATTGAAGCATGTAAATTTGCTTTTCAAACATTTTCTTCCGGTAAGAGCATTATCCCATTGAGGACGAATTTGGAAATTATGAAGTATAATGGAACAACTTTGTTTATGCCCGGTTATGTGGAGGATTTTGACATTGCAGGGATAAAGATTGTATCCGTCTTTCCTGACAACCCCAGTAAAGGCAAGCCATCAGTTCCTGCTACTATGATATTAATAGACGAAACTACGGGAGAGGTTTGTTGCATTTTAGATGGTACATATCTTACACAACTTCGTACCGGTGCCGCATCGGGAGCCGCCACGGACATACTAGCCTGCAAAGATGCAAAAATAGGAGCCCTTATAGGCACCGGCGGCCAAGCAATCTGCCAGCTGGAAGCAATGTTAACTGTGAGGCAATTAGAAGAGGTGCGCATTTTTAGCAGAAATTTTGAACGAACAAGATCCTTTGTTAAAAAAGCACAAACTGAGTTAAGCGATTTTGATACTTCATTTTTAGTGGCTAAATCCTCTGATGATGCTATAAAAGATGCTGATATTATAACAGCTGTTACTACATCAAAGCAACCGGTTTTCCATGGCAGTTTAGTAAAATTAGGAGCCCACATAAACGGTGTAGGTTCTTTTATGCCTGATATGCAAGAGCTGGATGAAGATATAATTCGACGTGCAAATAAAATTTATTTTGACTCACAGGAAGCAGTTTTAGCAGAATCCGGAGATTTTATTACTCCTTTGAAAAAAAATAAAATAGACAAAAATAATTTTATGGGTGATTTAGGTGAAGTTATTAATGGTGACGTAAAGAGTAGAAAATCCGATAAAGAAATAACACTTTTTAAAACTGTTGGACTTGCTGTGCAAGATATCGTTACAGGAACTATGATTTATGAAAAAGCTTTAAAAAATAAAGTAGGACAGAATTATTATTTTAAATAATTATTAGGAGTGATATAAAAATGATGAAGTTTAAACACTATATAAACTGTATTGATGTACATACAGCCGGTGAACCTCTAAGAATTGTTACTTCCGGCCTTCCCCCTATTCATGGAAACACAATTTTAGAAAAAAGAGACTATATGCTTAAAAACTATGATAATCTAAGAAAATTGATGATGCTTGAACCACGGGGTCATAGCGGCATGTATGGCTGTATTATAGTGCCGGCCGTAACTGAAGATGGTGATTTTGGTGTGCTATTTACTCATAACGATGGTTTAAGTTCTATGTGTGGACATGGCATCATAGGTGTAACAAAAATTGTTTTAGAAACAGGTATGATGATTGCTAATGAAGGTGAGAATATTGTAAAAATAGATACCCCTGCCGGCAGGGTAACTGCTTGTGCAAAGGTGAAGGATGGAGAAGTAGAAAAGGTTAGTTTTCAAAACGTACCATGTTTTGTATATAAAGAAAATATTAAAGTGAATATAGATGAAATCGGCGAAATTTTTGTAGACATTGCATATTGCGGTGCTTTTTATGCTTATATTGATGCAAATAAAGTGAGTTTAACTATATGCCCTAAAAATACTGAAAAGTTAGTTAAGGTTGGCATGGAAATAAAGAACAAAGTTGCACAAATGATGGAATTTAATCATCCCACTTCAGGAGTCAATTGGTTGTACGGCACAATACTTTTTGATGAGCCAGAAAGAAGAGACAATAAACTGACAACGAAAAATATTTGTATATTTGCAGACGGACAAGTAGATCGTTCACCTACCGGTACGGGAACAGGCGGCAGATTAGCCCTGCATTATCATAAAGGAGAAATGGGAAAAGAGGATGTATTAGTAAATTATAGTATTATTGACACACCTTTTGAGGGAAGAATTATAAAAGATACAAAAGAAGGGAATTTTAAAGCTATAATAACCGAGGTTTCCGGAACCGCTCAAATTGTTGGGTTTAACCAGTTAGTTCTTGATCCAAAAGACCCTTTACCTGAAGGTTTTAGGATTATCGGCAGTTAAAGATGCAAGCAATACTTATGTCCTTTAAAATATTGCCACGTTACATTTCATTATTAAAAACAGTTAAAACTTTTTTGTTAATCTATAAAAATGCATTACCAAGGGTTATGATTTATATTCCATAGTAAAATAAAGACAGCAGGCAAAAGCCTGCTGGTACATAACCCAAAATGCCGTCCGCTATAACCTTACACCTGCACTCACGCAGGTGGGTGCCACGATACATGATTCAATCTTCCAATTAAGGCACGATTTCCAAATGCATACATAAACTCCCGTATACTATCTGTAGGTTAAGGTTATTGAGCTGACAAACATTTCAGGCTCTATTCATCTTCTTCTATATATAGTATAGCTTCAAAACTGTTAAAAATCAATAAAATAGAACAAAGTAATTATTTACTTAATATCCTTTTTCAAAGTCAATTAGATTTTGAAAACTTCCTTCGCCTTTATATGCTCTTATATTGTTTTCTATAATCGGTAAAGCCTTTTCAAAGTATTTGTCCGACTCGCCACATATATGAGGTGTTATTATAACATTCTCCAGTTCCCATAAAGGGCTGTCTTCGGGCAACGGTTCCGTAAAAAAGACATCCGAGGCTACAGCTTTTATCCTCTCATCTTTTAAAGCTTGTATCATATCCTCTTCATTTACTGTGCTTCCTCTGCCCATATTGATAAAACAGGCACCTTTTTTCATCATATCAAAATATTTTTTATCGATGACTTTATACGTTTTTCCAAGGCTTGGAAGTAAATTTATGATATAATCGCTTTCTTTAAATACTTGACATATATCTTCCGGCAAATAAATTTTATCTACATATTCAATTTCAGTCAAGTTCCTTTTTACACCAATTACGTTCATACCCATATAATATGCCTTTTTCGCAATTTCCGCTCCGATGCTTCCCAAACCTAGTATTCCTAGAGTTGCTCCATTTATTTCCCCTTGTTTTACTTTTTTATCCCATTTGCTTTTATACTTGTTTTGAAATATAATGTGCATATTTCTGGAAAGCATTATCATTATACAAATAGCATATTCAGCCATATGTACTTTATGAATTCCTCTGCCATTGGTAAGAATTATGCCTCTTTTCTTAATCTCTTCAAGCGGATATTTTTCCACTCCTGCACTTAATGCTTGGATCCATCTTAATTTTTTCGCCTTTTCAAGCATTTCTTTGTCAAATTTAAATGTTACTAAAATTTCCGCATCCTCAATATGCTTTTCCATCTCTTCCTTGGCAGTGCATATTATAAAATTGCTGTCCTTATATTTACCATTCAAATAATCTTGATATTCTTTATCAATTTTATGATATATAAGTACTTTATTCATATTTACCTCCTTTTTAAATAAACTTTAGCTTAGGTTTTATTAAACATTACACCTAGCCTACCTTATGTCATAACTTTTAATCCAAAATCATCGTCGAAAAATGATAGCTGTTCATATCTTATATTTCCTGTATTAGATACAGACAAGCCTATTAGTCTTATGTTTTTTTTGATAGCATAACCGTTTAATATTTCAAATGCAACTTTTATTATTTCATCAGCATTCCTTATATATTCTTTTAATGTTCTGCTTCTGGTATAACTTTTAAAATCATCAGTCTTTATTTTTATTGTAACAGTTTTTGCATACAATGATTCTTTCTTTAAACTATTTTGAATATCCAAAGCAAATTCCGTAAGAATTTTCTTTAAAAAAGCTTTCTTTCTTGTATCTTGTTCGAAAGTAGTTTCACGGCCAATAGATTTTATTTCTCGTTGTATCAAGACAAGCCTGCTATCTATACCTCTTATTCTATTATATATTTCAATACCCATCTTACCAAAATAATATATCATTTCATCTTCCGTGAGCCTCAAAAGTTGCCTTATGGTATATACACCAATTGCATTTAGCTTTTTAATAGACTTCTCACCTATACCATATACTTTACTTACAGGCAAAGGTTCCAATATATCCGGAATCATTTTTTCTGTTATAACCATTAGTCCATCCGGTTTGTTCCAATCAGAAGCTATTTTTGCAAGAAATTTATTATATGATATGCCGGCTGACAATGTAAGACCAAATTTTTCTCTAACCTTCTTTTTTATTTGATTTACTATAATTATAGGATCTATTTCTGTGCTGCTTACATCAAGATAAGCTTCGTCTATTGATACCGGTTCGACTGTTTCGGTTATTGATTTTAGAATTTCAAATATTTGATTGGAAACTTGACTGTATCTTGCATGTCTAACAGGTAGAAAAATTCCTGTAGGACAAAGCTGCTTTGCAATAAAACTTGGCATAGCAGAATGTACACCGTATTTCCTTGCTTCATATGAACAAGTACTTACAACGGACCTCGCCCCTTCTCCGCCTACAATAACAGGCTTTCCTTTAAGTTTAGGGTTATCCGTTTGTTCCACTGACGCAAAAAAAGCATCCATATCAACGTGAATAATAGTCCTCTTTCCCATAAAACAACACCTGCACAGTCTAATTCTTTAAGTCAAGTATATTAAATTTTTTTACGTTGTTTTGTTTCTATTTGAGTTCAGCCGCAATGAGGACATGCCTAAGAAGAACTGCAGTTGTGATAGAGCCCACTCCTCCCGGAACGGGTGTTATTAATGATGCTTTATTTGATACAGCATCAAAATCTACATCTCCGCATAAATTACCTGTCTCATCTACATTAATGCCAACATCTATCACTATGGCACCGGGCTTTATATATTTTTCCGTAACAAATCTTGTTTTTCCTATCGCTGCAATCAGCACATCCGCTTCTGAGGATAACCTTTGAAGTTCTGCCGTCTTTGAATGGCATATAGTAATTGTTGCATTCTCTTTCAAAAGCATCATGCTCAAAGGTTTTCCCACTACCATACTTCTTCCAATAACAACTGTTTTCTTTCCTACTAAATCAATTTCATAACGCTTTATTATTTCCATAACAGCTGCAGGAGTGCATGGTGAAAATCCTGAGTATTCACCCTCAAATACTTTTGCTAAGTTTAAAGGGTTCATACCGTCAACATCTTTTACCGGACTTATTAAATGTTTAATCTTATTTTCATCTAAATGCTTAGGCAATGGTCTGAAAATCAGAATCCCATGTGTTTCCGAATCATTATTCAATAAGTCCAATTCCTTAATAAACTTTTCAGTATCAATACTTTCAGGCAATTCAACTACCTTGCTTCTTATGCCTACTTTTTCACAGTTCCTCAATATTCCTCTTTCATATGCAATGTCATCCTTTTTGTTTCCAACTCTCATTATAGCAATCGTAGGATTTACACCCTTAGATTTCAATATATTAGAGCTATTTTTAATTTCTTCAAGAAGAGTTCTTGCCAATTTTCTTCCATCTAGCAATTCTGCCATCTGAATGCCTCCCTTCATTATAAGTATTCAATACCTTTTAAATACTTTTTAAACAACTTCTTCTTTCTTATTTCTTAATCTTCTAAACATTAATACTACATTTTCATGTTCCACGGTTCGAGAATCATATTTCCCTATTTTAAAAGCCAATTGTACTGAAAAACCAACAGTAAATGCTGTTATCAAAGTGCCTATTCCAACGGGGGCCCCAAGAAAATAACCAATTGTTAACACAGTGATTTCAATGACACCTCTGATAAGCCAAACGGGTTTTTTAAACTTTTTAACCAAACCTTCCATTAGTCCATCCCTTGGCCCTGCTCCCAGCTCAACTCTTAGATAAAAATAAGTACCCCATCCGAGGATAAAAATTCCTACCAACAAAGACAATAACTTTCCTACAAGACTTGACGGCGTTCTGAATAACCCCATATTGTCAACCATATCAAAGAAAAAACCGATAAAGTACATATTGATAATACTGCCTAAACCTGGGATAACGCCTATAAAAAGTGATGCAATTAGAACAAATAACCCAATAACTTGAGATGCCTCACCGAAAGTCAAAGGTATATAATTTATTATACCTAAACTGAATGTTTCCCAAGGACTGGTTCCCAGATTAGCATATAAAACTACTCCCATACCTACGGAATATAAGAATAATCCAAAAAATAATGAAGGTAGTTTTTTTAATATCTGCACCCAATCTTTTTTATCCCCCACAAAATCACTTCCCAACCGAGGAATTCCTAGAATCCCCATATATTTTAAGCATCAAATATTTTTAAACACTTTCCCATCCTAAAGGCTTTGCATGGTATTTTTCAAATTCCTATGCAAAGCCTTTAAATCTTTATATATTGCTTTAATTAGTGTTTACCGTTTGCATATTTTATAACTTTTTAGCTATATATTCAACTAGATCAACTGTTCTACGGGAATATCCCCATTCATTATCATACCATGCCATGACTTTGCCCATCTTATCACCCATTACCATAGTTGACAATGCATCCACTATAGAAGAACGATTATCACCTTTGTAGTCCATGGATACCAACGGTTCATCCGAATAACCTAAAATGCCTTTAAGCTCATTCTCTGATGCTTCCCTTAAAGCATTATTGATTGAATCAACAGAAACTGCTTTTTCAAAATTGCATACAAGGTCAGTTATGGACACTGTCGGTGTGGGAACTCTGAGAGACAATCCATTGAGTTTACCATTCAAATCAGGCAATACTTTTCCAACAGCTTTTGCTGCCCCCGTTGTAGTAGGTATTATTGATTCGGCTGCCGATCTTGCCCTTCTGAGATCCTTATGTGTCTTGTCAAGAATTTTTTGGTCATTAGTATATGAGTGTATAGTAGTCATAAACCCATTTATTATACCAAACTTTTCATGTAAGACCTTAGCAACAGGTGCTAAACAATTTGTAGTACAAGAAGCATTTGATATAATATTATGCTCTTTAGGGTTATACTCATTTTCGTTAACACCAAGCACAACAGTGACATCTTCATCTTTTCCGGGCGCCGTAATAACTACCTTTTTAGCGCCGGCTTTAATATGTTCCATAGCTTTTTCTCTTTGCGTATATACTCCTGTAGATTCTATCACTATATCTATCCCCAGTTCCTTCCATGGAAGATTTACCGCCTCGGATATTGCAGAAACTTTTATTTCTTTACCATTGATTATTAAAGCATCTTCTTTAGTTTCCACTGTACCGTCAAATATACCGTATGCCGAGTCATATTTGAATAAGTGTGCCAAGGTATTTGTATTTGCCCTTGCATTTATTGCCACCAATTCTATATTTCCATCCTTCCAGTCGTATGCGGCCATTCTTGTTATTTGTCTGCCAATTCTGCCAAATCCATTGATTGCTACTTTAGTGCTCATATAAAAACCTCCTGTTTATTATTAAATTGCAATGCAATTTTTATACTCTATACTATTTATAACAATAAGGTATATCTTATGTCAAGGTAATAAACATCATAAACACATCATTCCGTCCTGATAGCTTCCAAAGCACTTAATTTCATAGCCCTGCGAGCAGGATAGTAACCCGAAATAAGTCCGATTATCGTTGCAAAAACTATGGATGACAGTATTAACCATAAGGGAATAATTGAGATTCTGCTGCCCGGCTCCATATAACCAAAAAAATTCATAAACAAAGATAACCCCGCGTTGTTTAGTAAAAAAGATATAAGCAAACTAAATGCTATACCTGTAACACCACCTGCAAAACCTATAAGCCCTGCTTCAAACAAGAAAAGCCTTTTGATATCTGATATTTCTGCACCTAGGACTTTCATAACTCCTATTTCCCTTGTACGTTCATAGATTGACATTATCATAGTGTTTGCTATACCAATAGCTGCTACTAAAAGAGAAACGGCACCGATTCCTCCTAAAACTGCTTGTATGCCGGCAGATGCCTTTTGCATGGATTCAAGTATATCTGTAAGGCTATATGTCCCAAAACCCATCTCTTTTATTTGTTCTTGAATTTTTTTAACATTTTTTATATTTTTCACTTTTACCATCGCATTTTGATAACCATCCTTGGAAGTCTGAGAATAAAAATTGTAACCTATTTGTTGCCTGCCTTGTGCTTTATTACTTTCTTCTACTAGTTTTTCTAATTGATGGATATCCATATAAGCATTATAGTCTTTTTCATTATTGCTTTGCTTTAGTAGTCCCACTCCTTTAACCTTATATTCAGGCATGGGTTTATTATTACCGCTTCTTTGGCTGCTAATTCTTTTTTCCCCATATTCCATATTCATAGTCATTATTAGCTTATCACTGATTAAATTTGGTTTTTCTATAGAACCGCTATAATAATAAGTTGCTTTTGGATTGTAGAACCAATCCGGTAAATAACAGCCGAATACTAAAGCCATCTTATCGTTTTCATTTAAAAGCCTGCCTTCTTCAATTTTAAAATCAAACTTTTCCATCACCGTAGAATCAATTCCCATTACACTGAAGCTTCCTACAAGTTTTCCCAGTCCAAACTTCCAGTAACTATACATTATCGGTGTAACGGCATCTACACCTTCAATATTATTAATCATTGCCAAAGCTTTATCATCAAGGCTGATTTCTTTATTTGCTCCTCCGGCTCCAATACCAATGTCAGGCGGCATATAGTTGGCGTCAATGTTTATTATATTTAGGCTGCCCATTCTTTCTATTTCTTTTTTAAAATTTTCATTCATCCCTATACCAAGAGAAAGCATTATAACGATTGAAGAGGTACCAATGATGACTCCTAAAACAGTTAATATTGTTCTTGTTTTACGTCTCCACATATTTCTAATACCCATGCTTATAATATCAGTACTATTCATCCAACCACATCTCTTTTTTCTTTTTTCGGTCTTTTTTCACTTTAATAAAAACTCCTACAACTAATACTATAAAAGCCCCTATTATATAAGGATTTCTTATATATTTTGAAATTTTGCCATTATCACCGTCACTCATATCATTTTCAAAACCCGGCCCGGGCATGGGTTCCATCGGCATCTGTATCACATTAACCTCAAATTCTTTAAACTCCTCAAAAATTTCTCCCACAGCATTTTCGAAAGAAAAAATTATGTTTCCCTTTATTAGACCTTCCTGTTCCGGAACAATTCCAACATCATAACTATCCGTGTTTCCCGATTCGAAATTGCCCACATAATAATTAGAATTTTGCGCAGTAAAGTTTCCCTCAGTTTTAATCATTAAATTATACAATACGGTTTTTCCCATATTAAAGAATTCAATTGAGACGGGAAAAGGTTGTCCCAGAAATGCTTCCGGAGGTATCATTAAATCCCCTAGCACAAGTTTTACTTGCTGAACTACCGGAACACTTATCATATCATTGGAACTAAGCTGGTTACCTCTTTCATCTTCATAATCAATATTAACTGATATGCCATAAGTTTTATGCTCCGCATCCCTTTTCGGCATAAGGGTAAAAACTTTTTGGACATTCTCTTTTGCTCCTATGCTCTCTATAAAGATAGTGTTACTGCTATCTACAGGATTAAACACTCCGTCATCGCTTAACAGGGATACTTTAATATTACTTACTGTGCTTGAAGAACCCGTATTTAGTAAAGACATAGTTAGCTGAAAAGCATCACCTGCTCTGATTATACTCGGCTCAATACTATATTTATCTACAATAATTCTTGGGGTACTGCTGCTGCCTTTATTTATAAAAACTCCGGCATATTGGGTCAGATTACTTTCTATCTTCTTTCCGCCCACTCCATTTTCAAATTCAATATTTATTTGTATTGGATAGTTTTTAGTAACAGCATCGCCGGCAGCATAAAGTTCGAATTCAACATGTTTTGATTCGTCCTTTGACAATTTTCCTATACTGTTAATATTTAATGATTTGCATATGATTTCTTTATCCAAACCCAAACTAA
>Ga0265293_10005860_pt1 | contig 20180 bp, 17 predicted proteins | sample Munlanlewell138R_FD_192505 | JGI IMG/M metagenome (GOLD analysis project Ga0265293, IMG submission 192505) | Leachate microbial communities from a municipal landfill in Southern Ontario, Canada - Leachate well 138R | ecosystem: Engineered > Solid waste > Landfill > Unclassified | place: Canada... | reverse complement strand
CTACTATGCCGTCTTTGCTGATCATTGCCGGCCCCTCGACGGCAATGGATGATGGAAGGTCAGCAATCAAGTTGGAATTGAGGATATTCACTGCCGGCTCCTCATAGGGCTCACTACTCATGAGACCTTCAAGGATCAGGACCAGTCGCTCTTCCTGCTTTAGCTCAATGGTCGGCCGCTCGCGGCTCAGCATAGCCGGATACAACTCAAAGAAATCTTTTATTCCCTTATGGTCGGCCACCTGCCACGCCCACTGGATGTACTCGCCGATATGACTGTCCCCGGTTATCGGCAGCAGCTTATAGGTCTCCAAAAAGCGTCTGAAGAGGGTGCGGTCAGCCCATTTCTTGGCTGAGCGATCGATACCAAGATTAGACCGATTGGTCGCCCCTTCAGTGCGAGGCAGGACTCCTCTGGCCTTGTAATGGGCTAGGATATCACTATAGCCAGGTTCAATCTCAAAGAAGGCAGGAGCCTTTGCCAGGATATCCGGGTAGGCATCGAGACCGCTGTCACGATAGTGGGCACTGAGGAGCACGCTGAAGTGATTTAAACCTCCACTACGAAGCACTAGGTTCTCAAAGGGAGTGTCGAGGATCAAGGGAAGATACCGCTCTAGAGAGGCGACCTCGTGACACAGTCCTACGAAGTTGAGCTCTGGGAAAGCGCGTTTGACTGTAGTGGTGATGGCAGTCATCGGGTTTGAGAAGTTGAAAACCCAAGCGTTGGGAGAAAACCTTGCCACATCCGCACAAATTTCCAGAATCGGAGGGGTGATACGCAAGGCATGAAAGAGACCGCCAGGACCCCCATTCTCCCCGTAGATTTGCTTGATACCCCACTGCTGGGCAACAGTCCAATCCTCACTCCACAGGGCAAAGCGGTCCCCCACCTCAATGGCGATGACCACCGCATCACACTCTTTCAGTGCCTGGGCACGGTCAGTGGTCGACCAAACGGTGAAGGGCAAAGGATTGGCTGCAAGAAAGCGATCGGCCTTCTCCTGGACGGACTTAAGGCCAGTTGCATTGATATCGACCAATACGATTTCACTGCCGTAGAGCTTCTCGCTTTGAAAGAAATCTCCGAGCATACCCAGACCAAATTGGGCGCTAGCCGCCCCCACCAAGACTATCTTCATATCACGCTCCTAAAAGATGATTGTTTCCAGATTCAAGAGATCAGTGCGCCCAACATGCACGTCACACGTAGATGGATCAACGGCCTGCCCCACTCCCACAGCCCGCATTCCCGCAGCCCTGATCGCTTCGATACCTGCAGGGGCATCCTCGATGCCAGAGCACTCCTCTACATCCACACCCAGCGCCTCAGCTGCCCGTACAAAGACCTCTGGGTCAGGCTTTCCTACCCCAACCTCCTTTGCATCGACGATGTAGTCAAAAGAATCGGTCAGGCCAAGTTTCTCGAGGATGTAGGGGGCATTGTGACTTGCAGAGGCGATAGCTACCTTAATCGAGCGGCTCTTCAATGCTCCCAGTAGGCTGGGAATGCCATCCAAGATGTCCTTGGGCCCGAGATCGGCAAGAGAGGCGCGGTAGGTGCGATTCTTCTCTTCTGCAAGAGCGATCTTGGTCCCTTCATCAAGGACGATGTTGTTATAATCGAGGATGATCTGCAGTGACTCTTGGCGTGAGACGCCACGCAGGCGCTGGTTGACCGACTCATCAAAGGCCCACCCCTCCTTATCACTGAGCGCTTTCCAAGCGCGATAGTGATGGCCATCGGTGGAGGTAATCACCCCATCGAGATCAAAGATTACTGCTTTACAGACCGCCTTTGTCTTAATCCTCACCCCCCCCTCTCCAACTGTCAGTGGTGTTGAACGATGACGGATTGATAGAGTACCTGTATCGGTGCGATAGGTAGTCTCTTCTTCTGTAATCTGGACGGTCAGCACGCTTTGGCCGTACCGAAGATGAAAACTCAACTCATCCCACCCTTCAGGAAGGTTTGGACGGAAGGTTGGAACCTGGTTTTGTAGTCGATAGCCCGCGATTCCGTAAATCAAGGTCATCCAAGAGCCGGCCATGGCAGCGGTATGTAGGCCATCCTTAGTGTTCTGATGTAGGTCAGCGATATCCATCAAAGCGGTCTCTCTCAGATACTCAAGCCCAATTTCGGGGAGATTCACATCGTAGGCTGCTACCGCCTGAACTGCTGCCGACAAAGAGGAGTCGCCGGTAGTGTAGCGCTCGTAGTAAAGGAAATTTCGCCTTCTGTGGTACCACGTAAAGCGATGGCTTTGCAGCACCATGGCCAGGATTGTGTCTGCTTGCTTGATCAGTCGGTGACGATAGATTACCAGTGGATGGTAGTTGAGTAGCATCGGATGGCGAATCGGACCCTTCTTTTCTTCATCCCACTCTTGGAGGGTGAGAAAGCGATCATCTTGAGCGTGGATCTGTAGTTCCTTGTCAAAGGGAATGTACATCGCCTCTGCTGCTTGGGCGAAAGAGAGTATCTCCTCATCACCTAAGGCAAGACGCTCAATGGCCTTTTGATAGACCTTTGGCATCGCGTCCTTCATCCAAGCGGCCCAATGGGCTGCCTGTTCAAGGTGATAGGCTGCCATGACGTTAGTGTAAAGGTTGTTATCCACCAATGCGGAGTACTCATCGGGGCCGGTGACCTCATGAAGGCAGAATTGCCCTCTCTTGCGAGGATCATAGAAGCCTAAATCCACCCATAGTCGAGCGGTCTCCATCAAGAGATCAAAACCTCCATCTTCGAGAATCGAATAATCTTCGGTGACCTGGAGATATTGGATCAACGCATGAGCGATATCGGCATTGATGTGGTATTGGGCTGTGGAGGCGGGAAAATACGCCGAAGCCTCCAAACCATTGATGGTGCGCCACGGATAGAGGGCGCCTTTTTGGCTCAGCTCCTCTGCCCGCTGGCGTGCTTTATCCAGCGTTGCAATGCGGTAGGTGAGCAGAGCGCGTGCTACTGAAGGGTCTGTATGAGTAAAGAGGGGCATGGCGTAGATTTCAGTGTCCCAGAAGTATTGGCCCTCATAGCCCAGGCCGGTCAGCCCCTTTGCCGCTAGGGAGGTAGCCCCATCGCGTCCTACAGACTGGTGAAGTTGGAATAGGTTAAAACGAAGAGCTTGCTGTAGCTCATCATCCCCTTTTATCACTACATCACTGGCTTGCCAAAAGCGGCTATAGTGCTCTTTTTGAGAGGCGAGGACCTCCTCCCATCCCAAAATCTTGTTCTTTTTCTCTTTTTGGCGATAGAAGAACGTCTTTTCTAGTACCAAAGTCTTGGTCCTGGCCGTAAAGAGGAGCGTGGGCATGAGCGATGAATCATCGATCCTCTCTTGGACCACAGCCTCTGTGTTGAGGCGATGGTAGGCCGAACAGAAGAGTGAGAGCCCACTCTCTTTAGTGCGAAAAGAAGCAGCATATCCATGGTCTTTGGTGTGGAAGACAGTATCGAGGGTTTTCAAGGAAGCCACACTGTTTAGTGAGGCAATGCGGGGATCGAGGCCCTCCTGGGTCCTGATTACCGGCAGTGCAATAGCAGAGAGGATTGAAATCTCTGCTTCCTCTGCCCCATCGACGGAGAGGCGTACCATCCCTCGACTGGGCTCTTCCATACTGAGTAGCGTCTGCCAAGTGATGACAAATCGCTTACCGGCTGCGCTGGTCCACGTAAGCTCTTCAGTAAGAAGGCCCTGGGCGAAGTCCAACTCTCGCCTCCAGGCCGAAGTGATTGAAACAACCTCTCCATCTATGTTGATGGTCATATAGCGACAGTCAGGCAGATCGAGCATCGTCTGTGAGGTGCGGGCAAAGCCGTACGCATCCTCGCCATAGGGTATCTGGCCAATCTCGTAGAAGCCGTTAATAAAAACTCCCGGATGATAGGAAGGGATGCGAGAGACAGGATGACCCCGCATACCGAGATAGCCATTACCCAAAGCAAAGAGACTTTCGGCGTGTGCCAAGCGATCGAGGTCCAGACCTCGTTCCTCGAGAGTGAAGATGCCCGTATCCATGCTTACCCCTTCACAGATCCTGCCATCAAGCCTTGGACAAAGTATCGCTGTAGGCCAAAGAAGACAGCCAAGGGAACCACCATGACAACAAAGGCCCCGGCGGTAAGAAGGTGCCAATCCTGACCACGCGAGCCGACCATGGTGGCCAGGCGCTGGGTAAGGACCGCTACATCACTGGTTCCTCCAAGGAAGACCAACGCTACCAAAAGGTCGTTCCAGACCCAAAGGAATTGGAAGATTGCAAGCGATGCAATGGCCGGCACAGAGAGTGGCAACACCAGACGGGCGAAGACCACCATGGGTTTTGCACCATCAAGGAAGGCCGACTCAAAGATATCGCGGGGAATCGTTGAGATATAGTTGTACAGCAGATAGATGCCCAAAGGCAGACCAAAGCCAGTGTGGGCAAGCCAGATTCCCAAATACGAGCCGGTCAACCCAATCTTTTGATAGTCCCGTAAAATCGGGATCAGGGCAATCTGCAGGGGAACGACGAGCATCGCCACAACGGTGGTGAAGAAGAACTTACGGCCGGGGAAGACCAGCCACGCAAAGCCAAAGGCGGCTGCACTGGCGATCAGGAGGGGGATGATCACCGAAGGAATGGTGACCGTAAGGCTGTTGATGAAGGCGCGGCTGAGGTTGTCCCCACTAGCGCGAACAGTTTTTCCTGCAGCATCGACAAAGGTGTAGCGGCTGCCCCCGAGTACTTGCTTATAGTTGGAGAAACTCAGGCCTGTGCGATTGGAGAAGACAGTCCACCAGCCGGTGTTCAGTACCTCCGTCCTCGGTCTCAGCGATGAGACAAAAAGGCCAATGATCGGCAGTGCCCAAATGAGAACCAAGACAATGAGGATCGCATTGATGATATATATCCATTGTTTCTTTTTCTGCAAACTCATCTTAGAAACCCTCCTGTTTGTTGAATTGTCGTAGGTTGTACCACATCACCGGAGTGACGGCGAGCACGAGGACAATGGCGATAGCTGAGCCCTTGCCAAAGTCATAGAAGTTGAACATTTGTTTGTACTGCATCGAGGCTATGACCTCCGTGCCGTATTGGCCGCCGGTCATTGTGTAGACAATGTCAAAGATTTTCAGCGAGATGATGATGATCGTCGTGGAGACGGTCACCAAAGTCGTAAAGATATAGGGGATGATGATCGAGCGGATTACTCGCAGCTCTGTAGCCCCATCGATGCGTCCAGCCTCAATGATCTGGGAGGGAACACCTTTCAAGGCAGCGGAGATGATGACCATGGCGTAGCCGGTCTGAAGCCAAATAAGGATGGCGATCAAAAAGACATTATTCCATGGACGAAGGGTAATCCAAGCCTGCGGCTCAACTCCAAAGAAGGTGACGATGGCGTTGAGCAGGCCGATCTGACTCTCGCCAGCTGGCTTATAGGCGTAGATAAACCGCCAAATGACGCCAGCTCCTACAAAGGAGATGGCCATGGGGGTAAAGACAATTGACTTATAGACTTTTTCGTAGCGAGATCGATCGGCCAGTAGGGCGATGATCAAGCCCATCCCGACCGAACCTCCGGTTCCCAGGATAATCCACAAGAGGTTGTTGACAAACGACTCGAGCATCTTTGGATCGGTGAAGGCATAGATGTAGTTTGCCAAGCCGACGAAGTTCTTTGATTGGGCATCAAAGAAGCTCAAATATAAGGAACGAAGGGTTGGGAAGAAGAGATACCAAGCAAGGATGGCCAATGCTGGTCCAACAAAGACGAAGGGTTGCAATTTTTTCGTTACATGCAGCGGCAGACGGTTGACGAACCAGTCAGCAACTCCAAAGAGAAGGGCTACGCCCCCTACCCCCCATATGATGGCCACGATGGCAATCAAAGCGGGTGGAGCCTTGCTCTCTTTAAGGAAGATAAAGCCTGCCCACAGGATAACGAAGGCAACAAGGGGAACAAAGATCGAGATACCAATACGGCCAACAGCAACCAAGGTGTTACCGGCAAAGGACCCCTCTCTTAGTTTTTTGGAATCAGCCATGGTCCACTCCTCCTTTTATATGGTGGATCGGCGAAGTAAAGATGATGCCGGCAGGGCCGGCACCACTATCAAAGGATTATTTGGGCCAGGAACGCTGGATGTCGTTGAGCACGGCATCAAGGCTCTTGCCTCCGACCCAGTCAACAATTCCACTCCAGAAGGTACCTGCACCAACTTGGGCTGGCATCAGGTCACTGGCGTCGAAACGGAAGACCTTGGCGTCAACCAATGCTTCGGCGAGTGAGCGCTCAATCTCATTGGGGTAAGCGTTCAGGTCTTGGTCCAGATAGGGGAAGAGTGCTCCACCTGCCTGTGCCCAGAGCTTTCCGCTCTCCCAGGTTGCCAAATATTCCATGAACTCGCGCACTTCAGGGCGATCGTTGAAGACGACGAACTGGTCTCCGCCACCGAGGATAGGAATGCCATAGGCGCTGTTGATGCCAGGAAGGGCAAAGACGCCGACCTCTTCCTCAAGGTTGTCTTGGATATCATCGGGGAAGAATCCGGTGATGAAGTTACCCTGACGGTGCATCCATGCCTTTGGCGGATTGTCAAAGAGCGGCTGCTGGGCATCACCGAAGCTGGTGGTCAGGATATAGTTCTTTCCACCGTAGACATACCGTGGATCCATCCAAATCTTACCCAGGACCTCAAAGGCAGCCTTGACTTCGGGGCTATTGAATGCAAGTTCATTACTAACCCACTTGTCGTATGCATCAGGTCCAGCGGTACGCAGCATGATGTCTTCAATCCAGTCAGTTCCGACCCAACCGGTTGCTCCACCGGCCTCAATGCCGACAGCCCAAGGGGTATGTCCATTGGCAACCATGCGATCCATCAAACGGTTCAGCTCATCCCAGGTCTTGGGAGGAACATAACCGGCTGCTGCCCAGGCTTTTTTGGGATACCACACAAAGCTCTTGGCATTTACGCGGTGGAAAATACCATAGGTAGTGCCGTTATAGGAACCCAAATCACGCCAAACTGGTGCATAGTTCTTATCCAATAGTGCATTGAGGGAGCTCCAAACAGGAACAAGCTTGTCTTTTGCAGCAAAGTTGTGCATCAGGCCAGGCTGTGGAAGACCTGCGATATCAGGAGCATTGCCTCCCTCGACTCGAACACTGATCAAAGTTTCGAAGTCCTTAGAGCCTTCGTAGACCACCTTGATACCAGTGCGCTCTTCAAATGGCCTAATCGCCTCTTCAAAACGTCTGGCCTCTTCATCAACGAAAGCACCGAAGACGGTGACTGTCTTCTGGTCGCTGGCTTTTTCGGCCTTTCCTCCAGCAAAGATCGGTGTCAGAGCGATGGCTAAGACCAGCACTACAAACAAGATTCTTTTCATGACTTTTTCTCCTTTTCATCCGAACACATCGGAAATGATAAACCGTGCATCAAGCGATTCCAAGCAAAGTTGCACCCCTAACCAAGGGGAACCAGCTAGGCGTGGAAGCGCTTCCATGAATAGTGTCCCATACCTTTGCCCATTTGTCAAACAAATTTTTTTCATCTTCCTTTATAAAGGGAGAACATTGTTTCCGTAGTTGAATAAAAACCGTTCCATCGATGAAATATTATTTTCCACTGTTTAAACACCATGTATTTTTGAAGTTTGTACTCTTCACTGCACCTAAGAATTCCCTCTTCTACAATATATTAGTATCTTTGTAGTGGAGGAGCCGATGAGTAAATATTTGTTACTGGCACTACTGGGTATTGTGGTGATCATATCACTGGCAGCCTTGGTGCGCGGCCAAAGGCTCCCTGCCAAGGAGGCAGTCATGCAAACACAACACGAAAGTCGTTTCACGTATATACCAATCAATACAACACTGCTTAACCCGCTCAACCGAGCCGAAGAGGCAGTGATCATCCATAAGGGCACCGAAAGACCCTTTACCGGCGAGTATACCGACCTAGAGGAAGAGGGTACCTACTACTGTCGTCACTGTGACGCTCCCCTCTATAGCTCGGCGAGTAAATTCCACTCCAACTGTGGATGGCCAAGTTTTGATGATGAGTTAGAAGGTGCGGTGACCCGCGTACCTGATGCCGATGGCATGCGCACCGAAATTATCTGTGCGACTTGTGGCGGACACTTGGGCCATGTCTTTGAAGGGGAACGATTCACTGAAAAGAACACCCGTCACTGCGTCAACTCCATCTCCCTGGTCTTCCGAGAAGGACCACCAGTCGCTAAGGCTGTCTTCGCCGGAGGATGTTTCTGGGGTCTAGAACATCTCTTTGCACTGAAGACTGGTGTCTACAGCGCTGTCAGCGGATACACTGGCGGTACGATGGAGAGACCAACATATGAGGATGTTCTGGGCGGAAAAACTGGTCACCTTGAGGCAGTTGAAGTGCTATATAACCCGCAGGTTATCTCCTACGAGGAGTTGGCCCGATACTTCTTTGAGATCCATGATCCCACCCAGACCAATGGCCAAGGCCCGGATATCGGCAGCCAATACCTATCGGCAATCTTCTACCGCTCAAAGGCCGAGTTCGACACTGCAGTACGCCTGATCGACCTCCTCGAAAAGAAGGGTTATAAGGTTGCTACCACACTGCGACCGTTGGCCCCCTTCTGGGAGGCTGAGGAGTACCATCAGGACTACTACCGAATTCGCGGGACGTTGCCCTACTGTCACACCTACACCAAGCGCTTCTGAGGCTCCAGTACATCAGCGCTGATGACACATTGGCTCGTCACGTACGAGCCTTTTGTCACCGGATGAGGGATTTGACTCTCTCCGAGAACTAGGTCCAAGTGTCCCATCTCGGTGGAGACGGTGGCCACGATACATCCGCTCTCTCCCCATCCGTGTTCACGCTTCTCCACGGCGATGACCGGGCCTGCAAGCAATACGAGCGTTTGAGCGGCTTCAAAGCGCTCGCGCTCCTTCTGTCCCAATGATTGCTCGCGGCTCATGACAAAGTTGTACGGCAGAATCTTCTTGTCCTCGACCTGCATCTCAGTCGGGGTAGCTTCTTCGTAAGCTTGGCGGCTGTCGTAGATATCCAATGCCTGGACAAAGGCACAGACCTGCAGGTCGATCATCGTTTGATCGTCAAAAGTAGGCAGGGTCGCTGCATGGACAAGGGTGGCTATGAAGGCGCTTTGTTCACTGCGGCTGGTCATCAGCATCGTGATGGAGAGCGGCTCCTGTTCGCCCACTCGCATAAGTGGCTTAGCTGTCCAGATGGAGCGTCCGCTCATATGCATGTCCAGGCCAACCAACTCATCGGCAATAGTGCGGAAGATGATCGTAAGACCGCTGGCAAAACGCTTGGTGTAATAGGCTCCACCCTCAACATCAGTGCGCTCAGCTTCGCCCATCCATGCACTCATCTGTCGTTCGTCAATCCGATCCCCATCCAAAAGAGCCTCTAATCCGGTGTTGGAAAAGTATAGTGCCATAGTGCGCCTCCGCCGCTCACTGTACCACAAAGGTTCTTGCAGGAAAACACCGAAACCACTATCGTTGGGACCATGGGACGCACATTGACATGGAAACAAGGTTGCCAGGAGGGCTTACCGATCTTCATTGGTTATTTTCCTACTGCAATCGCCTTTGGCCTGCTCTGTCGGGACTTAGGTCTCAAAGCATGGCATGCTGTACTGTTCTCTGCTACTAACTTTGCCGGATCGGGTCAGTTTCTGGCAGCAAGTTTGATGGGTAGCGGAGCGCTGCTCATTGAGCTCTTCATCAGTGTGCTGTTGATCAACATGCGCTATACCTTCATGGGTGCTGAGCTTGCCCGCAAGCTCGATGATGACCTCTCGTGGTGGCAGCGGCCCATCATAGCCCATGGCACCACCGATGAGGTCTTCAGTGTGGCGGTCCTACACCCCGCTCCCCTACCTAAAGGCTATCTTTTCGCCTTGGAGGCGACCAGTTACCTTGGATGGGTCAGTGGCACAGCAGTAGGTTTCTTGATCGGTATGATCCTCCCTCCTTCACTGCAACTGGCAGTTGGCGTTACCCTTTACGCGCTCTTTACGGTCCTGCTCACTCAGCAGACTCGTCAAAAAGGAGCGATGGTCCTGTTGGTCGCAGGCATCAGCGCAGCTATCCATACGATTTTGACTGTGGTATTCTCCTTCGCAGTGGGGTGGTCGTTCGTTATCTCGATGCTCAGCGCTACCATCATCGGGGCTCTGATCATCGATGAGGAGGTAGCCCAATGAACCCAGTGATACCAATACTTGCTGGAGCTGTGGCAACAGCCATTGTCCGCCTCCTTCCCTTCTATGCAAGCTGGTTAGACCGCCTGCCTCCTTTCCTCTCAAAGAGCCTTCGCCTCCTTCCTATCGCAGCTCTTGGCCCTCTCATCTTTCCCGCAGTTATCCTGGACTATACTCCCACCTGGTGGGCAGGCCTAATAGGTATCGCTGCAGCTTCAGCAGTAGCATGGCGCAAAAATGGGATGATCATCCCGATCCTCCTCTCAATTTTGATCACCTGGGCAATCCTTGCCCTGCCCTTCTAGGAGCAAATTGTGTTCGATGCCCATCGACATTTTGACCTCTCCTCTGGTGCAACAAGCGATGCCCTTTATGCGACCAGCACCCTCGATGAATGGCAGTACGCCCAACAGCAACCCAAAAAGGCAGTCTGCTCTCTGGGACTGCTTCCCTCCAGCCCACTCATTGATCCTGCTCTTCTATATGAACGGCTGGTCGCCTTTCCACATCTACAGATCGGTGAGGTGGGCTTGGACCGCCGCTTTGATGATCTGGAGAATCAAAAACAATTCTTGGATGCGGTGTTAGAGATTGGCTACCAACTTGGCCGCAGTGTGAGTCTGCACTGCGTGCGCGCTGATGGACATCTGCTGGACCTCCTTCGTAGTCGAAAGAGCCGCCTTCCGGTAATGCTGTGGCATGGCTGCACAGCCAGCTCTGAGGTCAGGACAGAAGCCATACGTCTAGGCGTTCTCATCTCCTATGGCCCCACCCTCTATCGAAGCAACATTGCCAAAGACCCACACTCATTGATTGCACACCCCTGGGTTCTCGAGAGCGATTGGGAGGGACCTGAAGAAGAGTACATGTCCACCTTTAACGCTCATATCAAATCTTTCGCTCTTCTCACTGGACTAAGTGAGGAGTCTGTGGTACGAAACAACGATGAAAAGCGAGCAGTTCTTACGAATCAGTCGACTCCTCGGTGACGAGCCAGTCGCAGCCCTGCATACCAAGCGGGTAGTCATTGTTGGCCTTGGGGCTGTTGGTGGCATGTGCTTGGAGAGTTTGGTACGGAGCGGCCTTGGCTGGGTGCGAATTGTTGACTTTGATACCGTGGGCATCACCAATATCAACCGCCAGATCCTCGCCACCCATCACACCATCGGGCGGGCCAAGACTGACGTAGCTAAAGAGCGGGTGTTGGCGATCAATCCCTACTGCACCGTCGAGGTACTGGACCTCTTTGTAGATAACGATTCGGTGGCTACGATCCTTGAAGGAGAAATCGACTTGGTCATCGATGCCATCGATTCGCTTAACCCCAAGTGCGCCCTTTTGGAGGCCGCTTACAAAAAGGAAATTCCGGTGATAAGCAGCATGGGAGCCGCTCTCCGTCGCGATCCGCTCTTGGTTCGCAAAGCTGATCTTATGGAAAGTTGGGGCTGTCCACTTGCCCGAGCAGTACGAACAAAATTGCGCCGTCGAGGTGTGGACAAAGGTATCGAAGTGATCTTCAGTCCAGAGGAGGTGCGTTACACCTACCTCCCTCCCGAAGAGGAGGAGCATGCTGACTTCAACGAGCAAGTCAGTGACCAAGGTCGTAGACGCAACGTCCTGGGAAGCCTGCCCACCGTCACAGCAATCTTTGGACAGAACCTCGCCCATCTGGCGCTGACAAAACTCCTTGATCAAGAGACGTTCAGTGGTGTTGAATCGTACAATCCCCTTAGCGCTCAAAAGAGAAGCGCACAAAGAACTCAGGGCGGTGAAAGTCTGGCTTAAGGGTTCCGAATTGTAATATATAAAAATCTCCTATTATCTCCACCAAGTATGATATTTTCATACTTATTGGAGATTATAGCGTAACAGGCATCGTAGGATAAGGGATAACTTCGACGGAAACACCCTTGAACATCTGGTACACATTTTCTCAATGTATCAGCGACGGGTGAAATCTAGTCAGATAAATTACCCTATATAATTCTTTACTATCTCCAGTAAGTATGATATTTTCATACTTACTGGAGATTAAATGCTTAAAACCTACCGTGATGTCATGTACGACCTCAGAGAATATTCCTCTCCTCGAGCAAAACTCACCCAAATGATCAAAAAAGGCGAAATCATCCGTGTAGCACGAGGTGTATATGCAGATTCATTTGATGAGCCGCGTCTTCCTGTCGCTGGTATGTTGATGTCACCGAGCTATGTATCATTTGAGACAGCGTTATCTTGGCATTCTATGATCCCTGAGCGCGTCTATGCTATTAAAAGCGTTGGATTTGCCCTTACCAAGGAGAAGGTGTTTGACACTCCCTTTGGCAGGTACTCTTTTCATTATCTTCCTAAGAATCTTTTCCCATCGGCACTCCACCTTGCTCAACAGCAAGGCTATGGGTTTCGCGTGGCTTCTGCTGAGAAGGCTATCTTAGACACCTTATATAAGATTCGAAGTATTCGGTCTCAGAAGGCGATTGAAGCACTCCTGTTCGAAGATCTCCGACTAGAAAGAGAGCGTCTTAATACTCTGAAATGGGAAGTAATGGTTGCGTTAGCTCCATATTATCGCAGTTCAACCATAGAGCAATTTATACAATATAGGGAAAAACATGAAATCTGAAATCCAAGAAATGCTCGAAGCGTATGAAATCAAATCAAGCGAAACAGCAATCCATGCTCTGAAGGAAGTCATACAAGAGATTATTCTCAACTCACTTGCTCAAACTGATTTCTTTGAAAACGCTGCATTCTATGGTGGTACCGCATTAAGAATATTCCATGGACTTGATCGATTCTCAGAAGATATGGATTTCACCCTCATTGAATCTCAATCAGACTTTTCGATGGACCCTTACCTCTTTCGCATTGAACGAGACCTTAACTCATATGGGTTCACAATGAGTGCTTCAATGAAAGAAAAGAAATCAAGAACCGCTATACAGTCAGCATTTTTGAAAGGAAACACCCTTGAACATCTCGTACACATCTTCTCAATGCAAAGACCAGTAACCGGAGCACCCAATAATGCGGTGTTGACAATCAAAATTGAGATAGACACCTCTCCTCCCAAAGGAGCTACGTATGAGCGTCTTTACCGTCTTCTTCCTACACCTTTTTCAGCCTTACTCTACGATTTACCTTCCCTGTTTGCTGGTAAGGTGCATGCCCTACTCTGTCGAAAATGGGCAACGAGAGAAAAAGGAAGAGATTTCTATGACTATGTATGGTATCTACAACGACACGTTACACTCAATATTGCTCATTTAGAAGAGCGAATGAGGCAAACAAATCACTGGACAGCGGCTGAGACATTATCAGAATCTTCTTTACACACACTTCTGAGAGAGCGGTTTGCCCAAGTTGATTATCAGCAAATCCAAGAGGACGTTATTCCTTTCATCCAAGATCCTTCAAAAATTTCTTTGTATAGTAAAGAATTTTTTGTCTCAATCACTGACCAATACCTTCGTGTACAGTGAAATTGGCTATGTTTTTAAGTGATTACACTTGTTTAGCATCCAACCTTTACAGGAGATTTATCAATAAGAACGATTATTGGTAGGCCCCTAGATATCATTTCAACAGCGGTCACGAGACCTTTTGTGGTGTTGAGTCGTACAATCTCCTTAGTCTTCAAAAGAGAAGCGAACAAAGAATTCAGGGCGGTGAAAGTCAGGTTTAAGGGTTCCAATTGGAAAAGCTGCCAAGTAGTGAGGCTCTTTGAGCTTATCGCCGCACTTATACAGATTGCCACGTAGCACAACCTCGCCCATCGGCTCATCAGCTCCCACCAAACCCAACGCTACCAAATCAAGAGCAATCTCAGCCTTCCAACGACTTTTAGCGGTGGAGTTCTCCAGGATGGTCACCGAACAAGGAATTTTGTCAATAAAATCGATGGGCCAGCGCTCTCTATCCTCTCGGTTGGTGCCACGAGCTACGAGCATCTTTGTGGAGGCACTGCACTCCACATTCACATACTCGTCTTGGCCTTCACGCTGTAAAAAGATCTCTACACAGCTGTCCTCCCACACCCGACCGTTGTGATCGGTAACCATACGCCTGAGCTGCGGTTCGGTAGCCATGAATCGGACATGCAGGTGCCTGCCCTCGTACCTTAGGCGTGCACGTGCCTCCACCTGGGGATATTCACCCCACAGAGGCACCAAGGCAATGGGTAGCGCCCGATCCATTGCACCCTGGGTAATTCGGATAGTCTTTTCACTCATGAACCTGAGTATAGAGGAGGCGGAGATTTCAGACCAGTCTTTTACGAGATAAAGAGCACCCGAGAGTGGTGTTCCCAGGTGCTGTCTTGTCATTCTGACTGTTTTGACAGGGTTAGCGAGGACTCTCCCCACTAATTGCTGCAAGCAACGCATCACCCATAGGGGCTGGACGGAGTGTCTCTGCACTGATTGTCCCCACCTTGATCTTCATCACACACAAAACATCATCGCCGCGCTTGACCGTCTGGCGGAAGACCATTGAGAAACGCTTAACCGATTCGGCGACCGTCTCCACGGTCAAAAGATCATCAAGGTACGCAGGCTTTTGGTAATCAGCACTCACCGTCTTCACAACGAAGGCGAGCTTCATCGACTCAAAAAGGTTGGTGTGCGACCCTTCGATCTGGTGGTTCTGGGCAACATCGCGCAGCATTTCGGTGCGCGCATGCTCGGCAAAATCAAGGTACCGGGCATGGTAGACAATCCCTCCACAGTCGGTATCACTGTAGTAGACTCGTTGTTGGTAGTGATGGGTCATAGGATTACCTCCGCCCCATCGAAGCGAAGGGTCGCCACATAGTCATCATAGGTTTGGGCGCGCCTGATCATCGTCACCGAACCGTCGCGGCGTAAGAGGTATTCAGCGCTGCGCAGCTTGGCGTTGTAGTTAAAGCCCATTGCGTGGCCATGCGCCCCAGCGTCGTGAATTGCCACTACATCACCTTTTTCAACTTTGGGAAGCTGGCGGTCAATGGCAAACTTATCGTTGTTCTCACACAGCGAGCCAGTCACATCATAGGTATGATCAAGCTCATGCTTGTCCTTACCAAGGACTGTAATGTGATGGTAAGAGCCATAGAGGGCTGGCCTCATCAAGTTGGCCATCGAGGCATCAAGGCCCACATACTCCTTGTACTTGCTGGTCACGTGCAGAACTTCACTGATCAGCCAGCCGTAAGGGCCGGTGATCACCCGTCCGCACTCAAAGTAAATTTCCAACGGATCGAGGCCACTGGGACGAATCTTCTCATCGTAGAGGACGCGCATCTGGTCGCTGACTGCCTTCAGGTCCATTGGTTCATCTTCAGGCTTATAGGGAATGCCAATTCCACCACCCATATCGATGAAGTCGATCTCTACCCCCGCCTCTTCCTTGATACGAAGACACAGGTCAAAGAGCATGCGGGCGGTCTCGACGATATATGAGCCGTCCAGCTCATTGCTGGCAACCATCGTGTGTAGGCCAAAGCGGGTTACTCCCTTATCTTTGGCAATGCGGTAACAGTCGATGATCTGGTCGCTGGTCACCCCGTATTTGGCCTCTACGGGGTTGCCGATAATAGCATTACCGGTACGTTGGGGGCCAGGGTTATAGCGAAAGCTGATCGTCTCGGGAAAAGTACCGATGGCCTCTTCGAGGGCCTGGATGTGGGTGATGTCATCGAGGTTGATGATTGCCCCAAGCTCATAGGCTGCACGAAACTCATCGGCTGGAGTGTCATTGGAGCTGAGCATGATTCGCTCACCGGTGATCCCACACGCCTTACTGATCATCAGTTCCGGCAGACTTGAGCAGTCGGTGCCAAAGCCCTCTTCACCTAAGAGTTTGATGATCGTCGGGTTCGGGCATGCTTTGACGGCAAAGTAGTTGGTAAACCCAGGTGCCCAGCTGAAGAGCTGTTTGAAAGCACGGGCGTTATCGATGATCGCTGCCTCATCGTAGAGGTAGAAGGGAGTGGGATGGACGTGGGCAAGCTCCAAGAGTTCGCCATGGCCTAGGGGAAGGGTCTTTGTACTCATATGCCTGCATGCTCCTTAACACTTTGCATCGCCCGCTCAATATCCTCTCGGTGGCCGTAGGATGAGAAGCGGACATAGTTTTTACCGGCAGGTCCAAATCCGCCGCCTGGAGTGACCACTACGTGACATCGCTCCAACAGCAGGTCAAAGAACTCCCAGCTGTCCATATCATTGGGGGTCTTTGCCCAGACATAGGGGCTGTTGATCCCCCCATAGATTGTCAGGCCAAGCTCACCGAGCACATCACGAATAATTTTGGCGTTACCCAGATAGTATTCGACCAGAGCCCGGCTCTCCTCATATCCCTTGCCAAAGAGAGCTGCATAGCCGCCGGCTTGGGCAACGTTGCTCGCCCCATTGAAGAAGGTGGTCTGCCTGCGGTTCCACATGCCATTGAGCACCCCAGCCTCTGCATCTTCACACACCAAGGCTTTGGGTACGATGGTCCAGCCCAACCGTACCCCGGTGAAGCCGGAGAACTTGGAGAGGCTGTTGATTTCGATGGCACACTCTTTGGCTCCCTCAATCTCATAAATTGAACGGGGATACCCCTCTTGTGTGATGTACTCGCTGTAGGCGCTATCGTAGATGATCACCGCTTTATGCTCGAGAGCATAATCAACGAAGGCTTTGACCTCTTGGTGGGTCGCAACAGCTCCGGTGGGGTTGTTGGGGTTACAGAGGTAGATCAGATCCACCTTCTCCTCTGGAGGAGTTGGAATGAAGCGTCCCGCTTCATCGGTAGTGAGGTAGACAAACCCGTCGTACTGGCCACGCTCGGTGTTGAAACTGCCACTGCGGCCGCCGACAACGTTGCTATCCACATAGACTGGGTACGCCGGATCGGTTATAGCTACTACGTTCTCGGTGCCAAAGATCTGTTGGATATTCGCTGCATCGCTTTTAGCTCCATCGCTGATGAAGACTTCAGTACTCTCTAGCTCGACGCCCCATCTTCGATAGTATTCGACGACCCCTTCACGCAGGTAGGTGTCACCCTGCTCATCACCGTAGCCTGTATAGGTAGCTACGTCTCCAAGCTTGTCCACCTTCTCCTTCATCGCTTCTTGGACAGCGGCGGGCAAAGGTTCGGTCGTATTGCCGATTCCCAGGCGCATCACCTGGATTCCAGGATTGCGCTGCTGCCACTGGGCAGTGCGACGGGCAATCTCCGGAAAGAGGTACCCGCTTGCAAGTTTATTGAAGTTTGCGTTGATCGTCGCCATGAAACACTATCTCCTCATCTTCCCATCGCTGGGAATATATTCGTTTATCAATTAGAGCAAAGATTAGCAGAATGGGACAATTGTGTCTACACTGTAACAGTTTGTTTTTATTGTAACAAAAACACCCTATTTCTTCTTTCTTTTACGCTCCCGGCTCTTCTGAGCCGCCATGAAATCGGCGATGGTACCCCCGCCTTCATGTGCACTGTTATGCTGATACTCACTGACTCTGGCACTCTTCCACCCCCCACGCTCCTCTTGGCCTGCAGGTCGATGGCGTTCGCGCTTACTCGGGCGCACTACTTCGATGACCGTCTCCCATCGCCAAGGACGCTCTTCGGTCGCCGGTGCTGCTTTTTTAACCAGTACGACCCGTTTTTTGCCCTCAACTTCTCCCTCCTTGCGCTTGACCACCACGCGCTTCTTCGGCTCTGCCGGCTTTGCAGGAGCATCGAAGACCCGCTTCTTTACCTCCCGCTCCTCATAGGCGCAGGAGAGGCGCTGACAGATATAGTGATCTTGGCCAAGAGAGTCGATGACCTTCATCATCGGCCCTTGGCAGTGGGGACAGGTCCTCCCTTGTTCAAAGCGTGGGCTAAAGACTTCAGTGGTGCTGACCACTTCATTGACCAGAGAGCGGGCATTCTCTTTGATATCCTCCAAAAAACGCTCCTTCTCCTCTTTGCCCAAGGCGATGTCGCTGAGACGTTGCTCCCAGCGTCCGGTCAGCTCCACACTCTTCAGTTGCTCGGGTACGAGGCGGATGAGTTCTCGTCCCTTGGGGGTTGGAACCAGCTCCTTGCCACTGCGCTCGACGTAGTGGTTTTGAATCAGTTTTTCAATGATATCAGCCCGGGTAGCCGGCGTTCCGATCCCCCCACCCATCTGACGCTTAAGGGCAAGGTCGTCGACCAAGCGCCCGGCGTGCTCCATTGCTGAGAGCAGGGTTGCCTCGCTGTAGCGTTGGGGAGCAGTGGTAGCCAATTTGCGCAGGCGCGTTTGGGCGACGGTAAGCGTCTGCCCCTCTGTAAGGGTAAGGAGGAAAGGACTAGCCTCCTCGTCATCGACCAAGGCTTGGGTAGAACGCTTACCGATATACGTAGCAACCGAACGCCACCCTTGCTCAACTGGCACGGTCACCCGTGCCTTGAAAGGTTGCCCCTCAACATCGATTGAGACCGTTGTTGTCTGGTAACGGTAGTCGCCGCTCAGTACCTCAAGGAAGCGCAGGCTCACCAACTCCCAGACCGCTCGTTCGGTACTGGAGAGGCGGGAGAGATCGACCCGCTCTTCGGTAGGAATGATGGCGTGGTGGTCACCGACCTTTGCATCCTGGACAAAACGCTCCTCATCGATGCGAAAGCCCTCATCGAGGTAGCGCTTACAGACCTCTTTGAAGTCAGTACCGGCCAACGCTAACAGACGGGCCCTGAGGGTGGGAACAATGTCGGCTGTTATATAGCGGCTATCGGTACGGGGATAGGTGACCAAACGGTGGCGCTCATAGAGGCTTTGCAATGTATCCAGGGTCTCTTTTGCACTGAGGTCGAGCACCAAGTTTGCATCACGCTGTAACTCGGTCAAATCGTAGGCAAGCGGGGGTGCTTCACTGCGCTCTGCACGGTCCACGCTCACCACGGTCCCCTGCTTGGCGACCAAGCTCTGTTCAAGCTCCAGGGCTTTAGCCTCATCGGTTATGCGAACCGTGTTCTCTTCTGGATAGTAGGAGGCCCAGAAGTGTGTAAAATCTGCCCGTAGAGTCCAATAAAACGCCCCTGCAAACGCCTCGATCTCATCCTCTCGCTCGACCATCAGGGCGAGGGTTGGGGTTTGTACCCGTCCGGCTGAAAGGCGTGCATCGTAGGTACAGGTCATCGCCCGGGTTACATTCATCCCCACATACCAGTCAGCAGCTGCCCGGCTTTCGGCAGCAGCGTAGAGGTTGTCGTACAGAGCGGCATCCTTGAGATTGGCAAACCCTTCGGCAATGGAAGCTTCGGTCTGGCTACTGATCCATAGTCGCTCACTCTTGCCCTGCCAATTGGCCAGCTTCATGATCCAGCGGGCCACTAGTTCCCCTTCACGGCCGGCATCGGTTGCGATGATCACCGTCTCGATGTCAGGGCGCTCCATGAGCGTTTTGACCACCGAAAGTTGTTCTTTGGTCTGCTCGATGGGAACTTGCTCAAGCGCAGGAGGCAGCATCGGAAGATCTCTGATCGACCAACGGCGCCAGCGCTCATTGTATTGGTCGGGATTGGCAAGCTCTACCAAGTGCCCAAGGGCCCAGGTGACAACATAGGTGTCACCTTCAATATATCCATCCATCCGGGTCCGACACCCTAGGGCCTGGGCTAACTGTCGCCCTACACTCGGCTTCTCCGCCAAGACGAGTTTTTTCACGCTCTCTCCTCCACTTCCCTGACTATATCGAGGTGATGGTCATCTTGCAAGGAGGGCAGATATCCGAGCAAAACAGCAGGATTTCATTCAATTGCCTGCGATATTATCTTCTTTATATATAAGCTAATACTTCGTTTAAAGCCCGTAATAAGCTTCTCTTTCATATTCCTTGACTAAGATGAAACATAGGTATATAGTCGGAGTAACGATTTGTTTAGAGGAGTCAATACCATGGCTTACATTATCACTGATGCATGTACAGCATGTGGGTCCTGCGTTCCAGAGTGTCC
>Ga0265293_10005859_pt1 | contig 20181 bp, 22 predicted proteins | sample Munlanlewell138R_FD_192505 | JGI IMG/M metagenome (GOLD analysis project Ga0265293, IMG submission 192505) | Leachate microbial communities from a municipal landfill in Southern Ontario, Canada - Leachate well 138R | ecosystem: Engineered > Solid waste > Landfill > Unclassified | place: Canada... | reverse complement strand
ACCCAGAAAACAGGACTCTGTGTCCCTGTAACTTAGGGATAAATGTGTGCATGAGCCGTATACGAGGCCCGTACGTACGGTTCTGTGAGAGGGATGAGGCGGCGACGCCTCACCCTACTCGATGTTTTCTGTACGGTCACCACTATCGAAGCGACTGCCATCAGTGGTGTTCGAGATGGTACGCGTACTTCAGATGACATTCTCGCCTGCTTATACCTCGTCATGGAAATACCTGAAAAAGCGCCGCTTGAGTAGCTTTGAATGGGCATGCTCTTTATACTTGACGGGATTTTTTGATCAGAGCTTTAGCGGCGAAAATTGGCGTTTTCCTCCTGTCATTTCAATGGGGTAATCCTGCTCCGTGCATCGCTATTGTTCTACCCATTCCAAATTGTGATTAGGCTATTCGAATGATAAAAATCAAACGGGGCTTGGATCTGCCAATCACCGGTTCGCCAGAGCAACGTATTGAGGACGCACGTCCTGTGAGAAGCGTTGCGGTTGTTGGCTTCGATTACCATGGTATGAAGCCGACGATGGAAGTGCAGGTCGGTGATCGGGTTCAAGCGGGACAGATTCTGTTCAGCGATAAGAAAACGCCGGGGGTGATTTATACAGCCCCGGTCGGTGGTGTGGTAAACGCAGTCAATCGTGGCGAGAAGCGTGTCCTGCAGTCGGTAGTGATTGACGTGCAGGGCGGTGAGTCGATTGATTTCGGCAGTCATCCAGTCAGTGCTCTGGATAGTCTTGATTCCCAGGCAGTCCGCGACAAGCTTATCCAGTCCGGTCTGTGGACGGCGTTGCGCACACGCCCCTATAGCAAGGTGCCGGCGGTAGACGCTACGCCTGCTTCCATCTTTGTCACGGCCATGGATACGCATCCGTTGGCTGCTGATCCGGTAGTGGTGCTGCAGAGTTGTGCCGCTGACTTCGAAAATGGCCTCAAGGTGTTGTCTCGTCTGGCAGGCATTTGGCTGTGCAAGGCTGAAGGGGCGGTGATTCCCGGTGAAGGTCTGGCCGGTGTGCGTACCGAGAGCTTTACCGGGCCGCATCCTGCGGGCTTGGTCGGCACTCATATCCATATGCTGGATCCGGTCAGTGATAACCGTCAGGTATGGCATATCAACTATCAGGATGTGGTCGCGGTAGGCCGGCTGTTTACCACCGGCCATCTGTCTGCCGAGCGAGTCATCGCTCTGGGCGGCCCGCAAGTTGAACGCCCACGTCTGTTGCGCACCCTGCTGGGAGCCAACCTGGAAGAGCTGACTGCAGGTGAAGTGAAGCCTGGGGTCAATCGGATCATTTCCGGCTCTGTACTGGGTGGCCGTCTGGCCCGCGGCGCGGCGATGTATCTGGGACGTTATCACCTGCAGGTGTCCGTGCTGCTGGAAGGTACCGAGCGTGAAATGCTGCATTACCTGCGCGCTGGTGCTGAAAAACATTCGATACTGAATATCTTCATTTCCAAACTGAACCCCGGCAAGTTGTTCAACTTCACCACCAGTACCAACGGTAGCGCCCGCGCTATGGTGCCAGTGGGTAACTACGAAGAAGTCATGCCGTTGGATATCCTGCCAACCCAATTGCTGCGCTCGCTGATCGTTGGTGATACCGACATGGCGCAGAAACTGGGTTGTCTGGAACTGGATGAAGAGGATCTGGCGCTGTGCAGCTATGTCTGCGCTGGGAAGTATGAATATGGCCCGATCCTGCGTGACAATCTCACGCACATCGAGAAGGAGGGGTAATCCATGGGATTGCGTAACTACCTTGATAAAATCGAGCACCACTTCGAGAGCGGCGGTCGCTACGAAAAGTGGTATCCGCTGTACGAAGCGCTGGATACCTTTCTGTATAAACCCGCCAGTGTGACTCGTACCACGGCTCACGTGCGTGACGGTATTGACCTCAAACGCATGATGATCACCGTCTGGTTGTGTACCTTCCCGGCGATGTTCTTCGGCATGTGGAACGTTGGCTACCAAGCTAACAGCGTGCTGGCGTTAGATCCCGAACTGATGGCTGCTCAGGATGGCTGGCGTGTCGCGGTAATTGGCCTGCTCGCCGGGTTTGACCCCGGCAGCATCTGGGACAACCTGATACACGGCGCGACCTGGTTCCTGCCGATCTATGCGGTGACCTTCATTGTCGGTGGCTTCTGGGAGGTGTTGTTCGCCAGTGTGCGTCGGCATGAAGTCAACGAAGGTTTCTTCGTTACGTCGGTACTCTTTGCCCTGATCCTGCCGCCCAGCATCCCGCTGTGGCAGGTCGCGCTGGGTATCAGCTTCGGCGTGGTGATCGGCAAGGAAGTGTTCGGTGGTACCGGCAAGAACTTCCTTAACCCGGCGCTGACTGGCCGGGCCTTCCTGTTCTTTGCCTATCCGGCACAGATTTCCGGTGATGCGGTATGGACTGCGGTCGACGGCTTTACTGGCGCAACCGCGCTGAGCATGGTCGGAGCCGGCGGTATCGACGTTCTGGTCCGGGACGGCCTGAGCTGGATGGATGCTTTTATTGGCACCATGCATGGCTCCATTGGTGAAACCAGTACCCTGGCCATCTTTATCGGTGGTGCCGTGCTGTTGATGACCAAGATTGCCTCCTGGCGGATCGTCGCCGGGGTGATGATCGGCATGATAGCTCTGAGCACGCTGTTCAATGCCATTGGTTCGGAGACCAATCCGATGTTCTCCATGCCTTGGTATTGGCATATGGTCACCGGCGGTTTTGCCTTCGGTATGATTTTCATGGCGACCGATCCGGTGTCTGCGTCGATGACCAACGCGGGCAAATGGATCTTCGGCGGGCTTATCGGCGTGATGGTAGTGCTGATCCGCGTCGTTAACCCTGCGTTTCCCGAGGGCATGATGTTGGCCATTCTGTTTGCCAACCTGTGTGCACCATTGATCGACTACTTCGTCGTCCAGGCGAACATCAAGCGGAGGCTGACGCGTCATGTCCAGTAAGAAAGAATCAACTGCACGCACGCTGTTGGTGGCGTTGCTGGTGTGTCTGGTATGTTCGGTACTGGTGTCCGGCGCGGCTGTTGCCCTGCGCCCGATTCAGGTCGAGAACAGTCTGTTGGATAAGCAGCGTAATATTCTCGCGATTGCCGGTCTGGGCGATCCATCCATGACCGGTGCTGAGGTCAAGGCGATCTTCGAGGAGCGCATTGTCGCTCGACTGGTGGATCTGGAAACCGGGCAATTCAGCGATGAGTTTGACGCTGAAACCTTTGATCCAGTGGCGGCTGCCAAGGATCCTTCCATCTCCCGTAACCTCACCGGTGCCGAGGACGTTGCCTCCATCAATCGCCGTGAAAACTACAGTGTGGTCTACATAGTAGAAGGCGCTGATAGCCAGATGGAGACCCTCATCCTGCCGGTACGCGGTTATGGACTCTGGTCGACCCTGCATGGCTTCATGGCGTTACGTGAAGATCTGGTTACCGTTCAGGGTTTTGGCTTCTACCAACATGCTGAGACCCCCGGTCTTGGTGGTGAGGTGGATAATCCGCGGTGGCGCGGTCAGTGGCCTGGCAAGCAGATATTCAACGAGGGCGGCGAGCTAGCCATTCGTGTGATCAAGGGTACTGTGGATTCGGCTGGCCCGAATGCAGATCACCAGGTTGACGGCCTTGCCGGTGCAACACTGACGGCCAATGGTGTGAACAATCTGCTCACATACTGGCTGGGTGAAAGCGGATTCGGTCCTTTTATTGATAACCTGCGCGCAGGGGAGGCTTGAGCATGTCACAGCCGACAATCAGACAGGTCCTGCTGGACCCTATCTTCAATAACAACCCTATCGGCCTGCAGATCCTTGGGGTTTGTTCGGCACTTGCGGTTACGTCGAACCTGAAAACTGCGTTGGTGATGAGTATCGCGCTGACGCTGGTGACGGGTTTCTCCAGTCTGTTCATCTCGATGATTCGCAGCGAGATACCCAGTTCGATCCGCATGATCGTACAGGTGGTGATCATTGCTTCGCTGGTTATCGTGGTGGATCAGGTGCTCAAGGCCTACGCCTATGCACTGAGTAAACAGCTGTCGGTGTTCGTCGGGCTGATCATCACCAACTGTATCGTCATGGGCCGTGCCGAAGGTTTTGCCATGCAGAACCCGCCGGTGCTGTCGTTCTTCGACGGCATTGGAAACGGTCTGGGCTACAGTGCCATGCTGATCGCGCTGGGTATTGTCCGTGAGCTGTTCGGTGCAGGTACGCTGATGGGCTACGAGATCATTTCCGTGGTTAACAACGGTGGCTGGTATCAGCCTAACGGCATGCTGTTGCTTCCGCCATCGGCGTTCTTCCTCATCGGTCTGTTTATCTGGGCAATTCGCAGCTGGAAAGTCGACCAGGTAGAAAAACCGGATTACCAGATGGCGCCGCATGTATCCAGTAAGGAGGCCTACTGATGGAGCACTATATCAGTCTGTTCGTTAAGGCTGTGTTCGTGGAAAACATGGCCCTGGCGTTCTTCCTCGGCATGTGTACCTTCCTGGCTATTTCCAAGAAGGTGGAAACGGCACTGATGCTGGGCATCGCTGTGGTGGTGGTGCAGGTCATCACTGTCCCCGCGAACAATCTTCTCTATACCTACCTGTTGAAGGATGGCGCGCTGGCCTGGGCCGGTATGCCTGATGTTGATCTCAGTTTCCTCGGCTTGCTCAGCTACATCGGGCTGATTGCCGCGCTGGTGCAGATCATGGAAATGGTGCTCGATAAATACCTGCCTGCGCTCTATGCGGCGCTGGGTATTTTCCTGCCTCTGATTACCGTGAACTGCGCGATCATGGGCGGCACCCTGTTCATGGTGGAGCGTGAGTACAACTTCAACGAAAGCATGGTTTATGGTCTTGGCTCGGGTTTCTCCTGGGCGCTGGCCATTGTGCTGCTGGCGGCTATCCGCGAGAAGTTGAAATACAGTGATGTTCCTCAAGGCCTGCGCGGTCTGGGCATCACTTTCATCACCGTAGGTCTGATGTCGTTGGGCTTCATGTCCTTCTCCGGCGTGCAACTATAAGGGAATGGACATGTCGATTTTTGATTTGCTGTTACCCATCGCGATGTTTACCTGCATCGTACTGGCGCTGGTTGTCATCATCCTGCTGGCCCGTACACGGCTGGTTTCCAGCGGTGATGTGAATATCGAGATCAATGGCGAGAAGACCATCACCGTTCCTGCAGGCGGCAAGCTGCTGGGGACGTTGGCCGACAATGGTGTTTTCCTGTCTTCAGCCTGCGGCGGCGGCGGTACCTGCGCCCAGTGTAAGTGTATTGTGGAAAGCGGCGGCGGCGAGATGCTCGCTACCGAGGAGTCCCACTTCAACAAGCGTGAGGCCCGTGAAGGCTGGCGTTTGTCCTGCCAGACCCCGGTCAAGCAGGACATGAAGATCGAGGTGCCGGAAGAAGTATTCGGCGTCAAGAAATGGGAGTGCGTGGTTGAGTCCAATCCCAACGTGGCGACCTTCATCAAGGAGCTCACATTGCGCCTGCCAGAAGGCGAGGATGTGAATTTCCGCGCCGGTGGCTATGTGCAGTTGGAATGCCCGCCGCATACGGTGCATTACAAGGACTTTGATATCCAGCCGGAGTTTCATCCTGACTGGGACAAGTTCGATATCTGGCGCTATGTGTCCAAGGTCACCGAGCCGACTATCCGTGCCTACTCCATGGCCAACTACCCGGACGAAAAGGGTATCGTCAAGTTCAATATCCGCGTAGCCACGCCGCCTCCGGGTCGTGACGAAATCCCACCGGGCATCATGTCGTCCTACGTGTTCAGCCTGAAGCCGGGTGACAAGATCACCGTGTACGGTCCCTTCGGTGAATTCTTCGCCAAGGATACCGATGCGGAGATGGTGTTCATCGGTGGTGGTGCAGGGATGGCGCCAATGCGCTCGCACATCATGGATCAGTTGTTGCGGCTCAAGACCAAGCGCAAGATTTCATTCTGGTACGGCGCCCGCTCGCTGCGTGAAGCTTTCTATGTCGATGAGTATGACAAGCTGGCAGCAGAGAATGAGAACTTCGAATGGCATCTGGCGTTGTCCGACGCGTTGCCGGAGGACAACTGGGAGGGGCCAACTGGCTTCATCCATAACGTACTGTATGAAAACTATCTGAAGGATCATCCAGCTCCGGAGGATTGTGAGTTCTACATGTGCGGCCCGCCGATGATGAACGCTTCGGTCATCAAGATGCTGCAGGATCTGGGTGTTGAGCCAGAGAATATCCTGCTCGACGACTTCGGCGGCTAGTATGTGGCGCCGATTTACCCGGCCCATCAGTGTTGCTGCCTTGGCAGCTGCCCTGATGGGCTGTTTCAATTCTGCAGACAGCGTTTCTGAAATTTACGGCACGACCATGGGCAGCACCTACTCGATCAAGTGGGTGGGTGACGACAACAGCCCGTCAGCGGAGCAGGTCAAAATGCAGGTGGATGAGATGCTTGAAGCATTCGAGAGCATCGCTTCGACCTGGCGTCCGACTTCAGAACTGTCACGCTTCAATGCTGCGCCTGCGGGCAGCTGTATGGATATGTCGCAACCGATTCTGGAATTGGTGCTGCTGGCCGAGCAACTGCATGAGCAGAGTGGTGGCAGTTTCGATCTGACCCTGGGGCCACTTATGCGTCTCTGGGGATTCCATGGTGACGCTGGTCTGCAGGTGCCCAGCGAGCAGGCAGTGGCCGAGACCCTGCAACGGGTCGGGCATGCGCACTTTCAGATTCGTGGGCAACAGTTGTGTAAGGATCGGCAACTGGAGCTGGATGTCAGTGGTATCGCTGCCGGTTACATGATCGACCGGGTAGCTGAACGTCTGATTGCATTGGGTATCCAAAGTTATATGGTAGAGCTTACCGGGGAGCTCAAGGCTGACGGCGTCAAACCGGACGGCAGCCCGTGGCGTATTGCCGTTGAAGAGCCGCGCGATGAGAGTCGGGTGGCGCAGTTGGTATTGCCGGTGCGCGGATTTGGCGTTTCCACGTCCGGCGATTATCGCAATTATTTTGAACAGCAAGGGCAGCGTTATTCACACACGCTCGACCCAGTAAGCGGTAGGCCGGTCTTACAGAGCCTGGCGGCGGTGACGGTGCTGCATCCGTCAGCGGCCTGGGCAGATGGTTTGTCGACTGTATTACTGGTCAAGGGCAGTCAACGGGGCTGGGATTACGCTCTGGCGCATGATCTGCCGGCGATGTTTGTCATTCGCGAGGGGACGGGCTTTGTCTCGCGAAGCACCCCCCGTTTCAAGGCCCTGCAACAGGGCGAGGAGTAGAATATGTTGTGGCTAGTCACTTTCGCGGTAATGCTGTTGGTGGTCGCCGGTATGGCGGTTGGCGTCATGGCCGGCCGCAAGCCCATCGCTGGTTCCTGCGGTGGCATGGGTGCGACGGGTATTGAAAGCACCTGTACTCTGTGCGGCGGCAACCCGGTTAAATGCGAGGAGTCCAGAACGGATTCCCCTGCGAAGGCGAGTGCTACCTTTTACGACGCTTCAGCAGATAAGTAAGACCGGGAATCCGGATGCTGGTATTTGAGGCCGATACAGGACTGAATGTGAATGTCTGTTTACAACTATGATGTGGTGGTGCTGGGCGCAGGTCCGGCAGGTGAGGGCGCGGCGGTCAATGCGGCAAAACTCGGGCGCAGGGTGGCGGTAGTTGAAGCGCGTAACATGGTGGGTGGAAACTGCGTTCATCTGGGTACGATCCCATCCAAGGCGCTGCGTTATTCGGTCAAACAGATCATTCAATTCAATACCAACCCGATGTTTCGGGTTGTTGCTGAGCCACGCGACTTTTCTTTCCCGGATGTGCTCAATAGTGCCGAGAAGGTCATGGCACGGCAGGTTCGCTCGCGTCACAGCTATTACGCGCGTAACCGAATTGATCTGTTCTTCGGTAAGGGCAGCTTCGCTGACACCAATACGGTGGAGCTGGTCAATAACGAGGGTGCGGTGGATCGCTTGATAGCTCAGGAGTTCATCATCGCAACCGGTTCGCGGCCCTATCGCCCGGCGGATATCGATTTCAATCATCCGCGCATCTATGACAGCGATACCATTCTCAAGCTGAACCACACACCGCGCACCTTGATCATTTACGGTGCCGGGGTGATTGGCTGTGAATATGCCTCTATCTTCTGTGGACTGGGGGTGAAAGTGGATCTTATCCACAATCGCGACCGTCTGCTGAGCTTCCTCGATGATGAAATTTCTGACGCCTTGAGTTACCACTTGCGCAATAACATGGCGCTGATCCGTAACAATGAGGAGTACGAGAAGATCGAGGGGCTCAAGGATGGCGGGGTGATCCTTCATCTGAAGTCCGGCAAGAAAATCAAGGCTGATGCGTTGCTCTGGTGTAACGGACGTACTGGTAATACGGATGGTCTCGGATTGGAGAATATTGGTCTCAAACCCAATAGCCGCGGGCAACTGACGGTTGATCACAGCTACCGTACCGAAGTACCGAATATCTATGCTGCCGGGGATGTGATCGGCTGGCCCAGCCTGGCCAGCGCTGCCTTTGATCAGGGGCGTTCCGCGTCGGGTAATATTGTCGAGCAGGACAGTTGGCGTTTTGTGGATGACGTGCCAACCGGCATCTACACCATTCCGGAGATCAGTTCGCTGGGCAAGACCGAGCGCGAATTGACCAACGAGAAGGTGCCCTACGAAATTGGTCAGGCGTTCTTCAAGAATACCGCCCGGGCACAGATCAGTTGTGAACCGGTCGGTATGCTGAAGATTCTGTTCCATCGCGAGACACTGCAGGTATTGGGCATTCACTGCTTTGGTGACCAGGCATCCGAGATCGTGCATATCGGTCAGGCCATCATGAACCAGAAGGGTGAGGCCAATACCATCAAGTATTTCGTCAACACGACCTTCAACTATCCGACCATGGCGGAAGCCTATCGGGTGGCGGCGCTGGATGGGTTGGGACGGTTGTTCTGACCCGTTTTTTCTGGGGTGCTTCAGGACTCTGCAGGGACAAGGCTGGTCGTCAGCGCCGTGCCGACACGCTGCAAGTACATCCCTGTAAGCTCACGGTTGTCATCCCTGACAACCGACGGTCGGCACAACCCTGCCGACCCGCCTCGTCCGGAAGTCTTGTGTTGCGGATGGTTTTTAAATCTGCAGCGGGTCGACATGATTTATGCTCTCGATGGGTTTTCTCACCGCCACACCAATACTTATGCCTTTGTGCAAGGTGGGCCATACCCGGAGCAAAGAAGGCACAGACTCCGAAGCAGGTAAGGGAATTACCCCGCCAAAACAGTAACCGCCAACTGCGGTACATCGGTAATCAGACTATCCACTCCCATATCCCGCAATTTCAGCATCAGTTGCGGATCATTTACCGTCCAGGTTGAAACATGCAGACCGTGGCGGTGTGCGTGTGCTATCCGCGCGGGGGTGCATAGCTTCCAGTTCAATGCGAGAAACTGACAGCGGTAACGGAGGGCGCTTTTGACCGGATCAAGCATGCCGTATTCTTCAACCAGCCCCGTTGGCAGGGGGCATTGAGTATCTCTGGCGCGGCGAAGCAGGTGACGGCTGGCGGAGGTAATCACTACCTTGTCCTGCAGGTCATACCGAGCGACCAGACTGCAAATGGCATCGAGCATAGGTTCGGCCTGGGCACGGGAGCCACCCTTGACCTCCAGTTGATAATGCTCGAATTCCGGAAATTGCTGAAATAATTGTTCCAGGGTAGGGATCGGGCAGGGATCAGGCCAGCCATGCAAACCGTGTCGAGCATCCAACTGAGTCAATTGCGCGGCGGTATGGCTGGCCACCTTGCCCTTGATGCCGGTGGTGCGTTGCAACGTCGGGTCATGAATGACCATCAATTGCTGGTCGGATGACAGATGAAGGTCCAGCTCCACCCGGGTGACGCCGGCCTGTAGCGCCTTATCAAAACTCGCCAGAGTATTTTCCGGTGCTTCGCCGCGAGCGCCCCGGTGCCCATATATGAGCATGCTGCGCCTCAGTTGCTGCGTGGAGTGTGCTGACGAACTGCGTGAATCACATGATCGTACTCGAAGTAGACGCTGTAGCCTGGGTAGTCCCAACGGCTGATCGGCGGCTGGCCGATGGCGGCATGACGGGTAGTGGGTTCACCGTGTTGCCGTTGAACCTGACTGGTGCTGGTGCCACGCTGTGGAAGGCTGATCTGTTGGCTGCTTGCTTGTTGGCCCAGCGGAATACTCAAGGTGTCTGCTTGCACAGAGGCAACGGTAAAGAGGGCCGCAGTCAGGGTCAGAGGCAGGAGATAGTTCATGTCGATGTCCTTTCGTTTTGTTTGGCAGCACGGATTTCCTGTGCCTGTCTCTGCACGATATATCGCGCCAGCGACTGTCGTTGGGCGTCGCTGTTGTAGTGAAAGCTTACCTGCACGGAGTACTGCCCGGAAGATGCGTTCCGGGCACAGTCGGCAGTCTGCGCAATCGTTGCCAGGCCGGTCGCCTCTGATAATAGCAGTCTGAGTGACAGCCACTGGCCAACGGCCAGCGAGTCGTCAGAGGGAAAGGTCAATCCGGCTTCGCTGAGGATGACGGGTACCGGCTTGCCCATGTCGGTCGTCAGTTGTAACGAGACCGCCTGGCCAAGCAAGTCGATGCGCTTGCTGAAGGATTTCAAGCAGGCGGCGAGAACCCGGTCGCGCTCGCCGATCTGACGTATTAAATGCTGCGATTCGTGATCCAGCAGCTTCAGCTCCCCCAGCAATCCAAACAGCGGGGATGTATCGTCCATGGCTAGCTGGTCATCGCTGGGCGGCTCGATTAACTGATAATCCAGCGCCAACTGATCCGGGAGCTGAAAGTAACCTGCGTGCACATCGGGCGGATTATCTCGCTGCATGACACAGTCCTTGCTGATTGAAACCGATTTCAGTGTAACATGGGCAGCCGAACAGCCATCCATCGGGATCACCCACAGGTAACTGGTAATTCATGTTCAGACCCTTACCGTTTTTTATCGGGCTGCGTTATACGCGGGCCAAACGTCGCAATCATTTTATATCCTTTATTTCGCTGATCTCCATGCTGGGGTTGACCCTTGGCGTGCTGGTCATGATTCTCGTCCTGTCAGTCATGAACGGCTTCGATCGAGAGTTGCGCACACGGATTCTCGGCATGGTGCCTCATGCCAGCATTAACGGTTACCAGCCGATAGACGATTGGCGCATTCTGGCCGGCGAGCTGGAAACCCATCCGCAGGTTGTTGCGGCGGCGCCTTTTATTCAGATGCAAGGCATGCTGACCCACAATGGCAGTGTCGCCCCTGTACTAGCCAGTGGGATTGATCCCGAGGCTGAACAGCGGGTGTCCATCATTGGCCAGCACATGCAAGCGGGTAGCCTCGAGGATCTGAAGGAAGGGGAGTTTGGCATCATTATCGGTGAGTTGATTGCCAAGCGCTTCGGTGTCCAGTTGGGCGATAAGCTGACCTTTGTCATGCCGGAAGCTTCGGTGACGCCAGCAGGTGTGTTTCCACGGTTGAAGCGCTTTCATGTCGCAGGCGTATTCAAGGTGGGTGCTGAACTGGACGCTTCGGTCGCCATGGTGCATGTGGCGGATGCGGCGCGGCTGAATCGCTGGCAACCAAGCCAGGTGCAGGGCATACGCCTGCAACTGGAGGATCTGTTTCAGGCACCGCAGGTAGCGTGGGATCTGGTAACCACATTGCCGGGGAGTTATTACGCCCAGGATTGGACCCGCAGCCACGGCAACCTGTTCGCCGCTATTCGGATGGAAAAGACCATGATTGGGCTGTTGCTGTTGCTGATTATTGCGGTGGCGGCTTTCAATATCATTTCCACGCTGGTGATGGTGGTTACCGACAAGAAGGCTGATATCGCTATTCTTCGTACCCTCGGCGCATCGCCCGGTACCATCATGGGTATTTTCATGGTGCAAGGGTCTGTTATCGGTGTCGTCGGGACGCTGGCGGGGGGGGTGCTGGGCGTTCTGGCGGCATTGAATGTGTCGGCCATGGTGGCCGGTCTGGAGCGCTTGCTGGGTACGCAGTTTCTCAGTTCCGATGTGTATTTCATCAGTTATCTGCCGTCGCAATTGATCTGGTCAGACGTCGTGGTGATCTGTAGTACCGCACTGGGCATGAGCTTCCTCGCTACTCTGTATCCAGCCTGGCGCGCATCCCGTACCGAACCGGCGGAGGCTTTGCGTTATGACTGAAGTAGTGCTGGAATGCCGTAAGCTGAATAAAGAATACGCGGTCGGCCCACAGCGTTTGCGGGTACTGGACGATGTGGATCTGTTGCTGCGAGCGGGTGAGCGGGTGGCCATTGTCGGTAGCTCCGGGTCAGGCAAGACCACGCTGTTGAATATGCTCGGTGGGCTGGATACTCCCTCCCGGGGAGAAGTCTGGCTTGCTGGCCGGCAAATGTCTGCACTCAAGGAATCCGAACGCGGCAAGATGCGGAACAATGCACTGGGCTTCGTTTATCAGTTTCATCATCTGCTGGCCGAATTCACTGCTCTGGAAAATGTCTGCATGCCGCTGCTGATTGGCGCGACGCCGATCAAGGAGGCGCGTGAGCGTGGAATGGCTATGCTTGAACGGGTCGGTCTGGCTGCCAGAGCAGGGCACAAGCCGGCGGAATTATCAGGTGGTGAGCGCCAACGGGTAGCCATCGCCCGCGCCTTGATCAACGATCCTGCTTGCGTGCTGTTGGATGAGCCTACCGGCAACCTCGACCAGCACACCGCACGCAGTGTGCAGCAGCTCATGCTTGAACTGAGCCAGCGACTGAATACCGCATTCCTCGTCGTCACCCATGATCTGGAGCTGGCTGGCCAAATGGACAGGGCGCTGACTCTCAGCGAAGGGCGACTGGTAGAGCGCGCGCTCTAAAGTGCATCAGGATTGACGACGGCGTCGCAATTTGCGGCGCTTCCAGTTGCGCGCGACCCAGAATCGCCAATACAACAGGGTGCCGAAGTAGCCAATGCTGGCAGCGGCCACGCCGGTCAGCAGCGATCCTGCCAGCATGGGTTGCCAGATATGCTGGATTTCCGCCCCCAGCCAGCTGAGAGATAACTCCATAGGCATGCTGCGTTCAGGGGCGCCTAATAGCAGGGTGCCAATCTTGTACTGGGCGAAGAAGACCGGCGGCATGGTGATGGGATTGGTCAGCCAGACCATGCCCACCGAGATGGGAAGGTTGGCCCGAATCATGATCGCCAGAAAGGCTGATACCAGCATCTGCATGGGAATAGGCAGCATTGCGACAAACAGACCGCAAGCCATCGCCCGGGCCACGCTGTGGCGAGTGATGTGCCATAGATTCGGGTCATGCAGAATGCTCCCCAGAAAACGCAGCGACTTGGCGCGTTTGATCCGTTCCGGGCTGGGCATGTAGCGCTTCAGTAGCTCACGTGGCATCGCGGGTGGTCGGGTTGGCAGCTAAACAGGGATTATGCGCCCAATAGGTAGTCAGAACTACCCGTGCGCGTGGTAATTCAACATATTGGAGTTCTTGCACATGGTTGTGCCATTGCTTCTGGTTGCGCTGATCATTGGCATGTTACTGCCGCTCACCTGGGCCAGTCTTCCGCCGCTATGGCTGACCACTCTGCTGCCGCTGTCAGCCCTTCCGCTGTGCTGGTGGAAGCGCCATTTCTGTTATCTGATTCCCTTGCTCATGGGGTTGGCCTGGACCAGTCTGTTCCACCATCAAGCGATTGACCAGCGGTTAGCAGCCGAACTGGACGGGCGCAGGATGGTTATCACCGCCCAAGTCCGTGGGTTGCCTCAGCCAACCGAGACCGGTTGGCGCTTTGAACTGGAGCACGCACAGTTGGTTGAGACAGGGCAGGCCTTACCCCCCATCCGAGCGCACTGGTTCCAGGGTGAGCCGGTCTCCCCCGGTGAGCGGTGGCGCTTCGAAATCAGCTTGCGAAGACCGGCGGGGATGTCCAATCCCGGCGGCTTTGATTATGAAGCCTGGCTATATGCACAGGGTATAGGCGCGCTTGGCAGCGTACGTAACGGGACCCGGTTGGAAGCAGAGCTGCGCCCTTCGGGTATTGCTGTTCTGCGCCATGAGATACGACGTCAGCTGCGTGAGGTATTGGCTGATCAACCAGGGGGCGAACGTCTGATTGCGCTGGTGGTGGGAGACAAGAGCGTACTCAATAGAAACGACTGGCTGAGCTTGCAGGCCACGGGCACAGCTCATCTGATGGTCATCTCCGGGCTCCATGTGGGTATGCTGGCGGCGGCTGTATTCGGAGTGATTACCCTGCTGGGGCGAAGCGGGATGTTGCTCTGGCCTTGGCCGCGGCTCTGGTTGGCAATCCCTCTGGTGATTCTGGTCGCCGCGCTGTATGCGTTGCTTGCCGGCTTTGATGTCCCGGTGCAGCGGGCCTTGCTGATGATCAGCCTGGGGTTGTTGATCCAGCTGCTTTACCGGCAACCAGGGTTATGGACGTTCTGGTTGCTGACGTTTGCCGCGGTGGTGGCATACAATCCGGCCGCGCCGTTACGGGCTGGTTTCTGGTTGTCCTTCATGGCCGTTGGGCTGCTGCTCTACGGTATGCATGGGCGGCTCAATGCAACCAATCTCTGGTGGCGGTGGGGGCGCGCGCAATGGGTCGTGTTTGTTGGGTTATGGCCATGGTTGTTGCTCTGGTCAATGCCAGGCAGTGTCAGCTCACCCTTGGCCAATATTGTTGCCATTCCCTGGGTCAGCCTGCTGGTTGTGCCAGCGGCAATGCTCGGAACGGTACTGCTGTTGCTCCTTGATTGGCCGTGGCTGGTGCAGTTGTCTGCGTTATTACTCAACTGGCTATTTGCTGCGCTGGAGTGGATAGCGTTGATTCGTCCGGCTGAACGCCTGGCTTACCCGGGATGGCCCGGCTTCGTGCTGGGAATGATGGGTGTCACCGCGCTGCTCAGTCCTCTGGCGCGACCCCTCGCATTACCCGCGGCAGCCTGCGTGCTGGCGCTGCTGTTACCGCCCCAGCCAAGACCACCGTCAGGGCAGTTATGGGTTACGGTGCTGGATGTAGGGCAAGGGCTGTCGGTGCTGCTGCAAACAGCAGAGCATGATCTGCTTTACGATACCGGAGCACGTTTTGCCAGTGGCTTTGATCTTGGTGAAGCAGTGGTGCATCCGGCGTTACTGGCATTAGGCGTACGTAAGCTGGACATATTATTGCTCAGTCATGCAGATAACGATCATGCGGGAGGTGCACGCTATATCGTTGAGCATTTGCCGGTTGCGCGGGTACTCGCTGGACAAGCGTCAGATCAGGATGATCGGTTGGCGGTTGAAGCCTGCATGCCGGGTCAGCAATGGAACTGGGGCGGGATACAGTTCGATATAGTGCATAGCCCACCGCCTCCCGCCTCCGCCAACGAGCAATCCTGCGTGCTGCGGGTCGCGACCGGCTCAGGTGCGGTACTCTTGCCCGGTGATGTCGGAATCCGGGGGGAATACCAGATGCTGGTGCGGGAGCTGAGCGCTGACCTGTTGCTGGCGCCTCACCATGGCAGTCGCAGCTCATCGTCCTATGCCTTCATTCGTGCAGTTGATCCGCGCTGGGTGGTGTTCAGTGCCGGTCGACATAGTCAATATGGTCATCCACATCCGCAGGTTGTAGAACGATACCGCGAACTGGATGCCGAACCGGTTTATACTGCCACCGCTGGAGCGACACGCTTTGTCCTGGATGACACAGGGAAGACCCGTCAGGCCTGGGCCTGGCGCAAGCATGCACAACGCTTTTGGCATGAACATCAGGCTGATGATCGATTGGCTGAACGCTAGCCAAGCTCGTCATGCCCGGAAAAGACCATTGTGGAGGGAACGTCCGTGTGGGAATTAATCCAAGCCGGTGGTTGGCTGATGCTACCGATCATATTGTCCTCGGTAGTCGCCGCTGCCATTGTTCTTGAGCGTCTCTGGACGCTGCGTAGTGCCCGCGTAGCTCCACCCAATCTGGTAGGCCAGGCCTGGCGCTGGGTGAAAGAAGGACAGATGGATACCAACCGCCTGAAGGCGCTGCGTGCCGACTCGCCACTGGGGGAAGTGTTGTCTGCCGGCCTGGCGAATGCGCATCAGGGTCGCGAGGTCATGAAGGAATGCATCCAGGAGGCGGCGAGCAAGGTAATCCATGAACTTGAACGCTATCTGAGCACCCTCGGCACCATAGCTGCGGTATCTCCTCTCTTGGGTCTGCTGGGTACCGTGATAGGCATGATTGATGTGTTCAACGCGGTAATGCTGCAAGGCACGGGCAATACAGCCGTTCTGGCTGGGGGTATCTCCAAGGCGCTGATTACCACAGCAGCGGGTCTGACCGTGGCTATCCCGGCACTGTTCTTCCATCGTTTCCTGATTCGGCGGGTAGACGAGTTGGTGGTAGCCATGGAGCAGGAAGCGACCAAACTGGTCGAGGTGATTCAGGGGCAACGCGACGGGCTGAATGGCTCAGGTAACGGATCTGCCGATGTTGCGGCGACCGAGAAGCGTGCGCCACGCCGCACGGCTACGCCGGTCAAGGGAAACTGAGTCATGAATTTCCGACGCAGAATCAGGGTCGAGACAGATATCAACCTGACACCTTTGATTGATGTGGTGTTTCTGTTACTGATCTTCTTCATGGTGTCGACCACCTTCACCCGGGAAACACAGTTGAAAGTCGATCTTCCCCAGTCGGTCTCCGGCGAGCATGTTGATGGGTCGACCCAGAAGCAGATTGAACTGCTGATATCGGCAGCCGGGGAAGTCGCTATCAATGGCAAGACCCTGATCAATCCTGATCTGGAAACCATCAAGACCGCGTTGACGCGAGAGTCCAGTGGGGACAATAGCTTGCCGGTGGTGATTACTGCCGACGCCAATACGCCCCATCAGGCGGTAATCACCGCCATGGATGCGGCAGGTCAGCAAGGCTTTACTCGCCTGCGCCTGACGACCAACGAGATGGAACAGGCCGGCCCATGACGCGGCCATTGGATCTGCAGCAGATGATGTTGCGTGCCTGGTATGAGCAGCGCAGTTGGTTGGTTTTACTCAGGCCGTTGTCACAGCTTTATCGTCGGTTCGCAGAGGGCAAGCGTCAGCGTTATCTGGATGATCCGTCCTCCAGTTGGCAGCCACCGGTTCCGCTTATTGTGGTCGGCAATATCACGCTCGGCGGGACAGGAAAGACCCCCATGGTGATCTGGTTGGTGGAGCATCTGCGCAGCCGTGGTTTGCGTGTGGGCGTCATCAGCCGAGGTTACGGTGGCAAGCCGCCTTCGCTGCCCTGGCGAGTGGAACCGACTCAGGATGGCCCTGCACAGGTCGGCGATGAGCCGCTCTTGATTGCCAGTCGCTGTCAGGTGCCACTGGTCATTGACCCTGATCGCTCCAGAGCCGGGCGCTATCTGATGGAGCATGCGCCGGTAGACATCATCATCAGCGATGATGGCCTGCAACATTACCGCATGGGGCGCACGTTGGAACTGGTCATGATTGATCACGCTCGCGGCCTGGGTAACGGCCGCTGTCTTCCGGAGGGCCCGCTGCGCGAGCCCGCCAGCCGCTTGGATTCAGCGGACATGCTGGTGCGTACCGGTGCAGAGAAGGATGCCGATGGCGCTTTTGCCATGCGTTTGCGGGCCACCGAACTGGTTAATATGAAAACCGGTGAGCGGCTCCAGCCAGAAGAGTGGAGCGCGCCCCCGCGGGTGCAGGCAGTCGCCGGTATCGGTAATCCGGAGCGCTTCTGCAAGACACTGGAAGGCTACGGGTTTGTACCAGAAATTCATGCCTTTACGGATCATGCCCAGTACAATGAGAACAGTTTTGCGGCATTCGATCATGGTGAGCCGTTGATCATGACTGAGAAAGATGCAGTCAAATGCGCAGGTTTTGCGCGTGACAACTGGTGGTACCTGAGCGTCGATGCCAAATTGAGCGCTGCCTTTATCGAAGCGCTGCATGCCCGGTTGGATAAGCATCTGCCGCCCAGCCCGAATACTACTAGCGACCGGAGTTGATAATGGATCCGAAACTGCTCGATATCCTCGCCTGCCCTTTGTGCAAAGGTCCCCTCGTACAGAGCCAGGATAAAACAGAACTGTGGTGTCGGGCTGATGGCCTGGCCTATCCGGTTCGGGATGGGATTCCGGTCATGCTGGAGAGCGAAGCGCGGGCACTGGATGCGGATGAGAGGCTGGATCGCTGAACATGTTTCACGTCATCATTCCTGCCCGGTACGCCTCAACTCGGCTACCAGGTAAACCTCTGCAAGACATTCTCGGCAAGCCAATGATTCAGCACGTATGGGAGCGGGCGCGCAGTAGTTCTGCCGCATCGGTTACCATCGCTACAGATGATCAACGCATTGTTGATGCATGCCGCGGCTTTGGCGCGGATGTTGTGCTGACCCGCGCCGATCATCCGTCAGGTACTGATCGCCTCCAGGAAGTCGTTACCCGGCTGGGGCTGGACGATCAGGCCCATGTGGTCAATGTCCAGGGCGATGAGCCGCTGATTCCTCCCAGGCTGATTGATCAGGTTGCGGCCGATCTACGGGCATTTCCTGACGCCAGCATGGCGACGCTGGGTGAGCCGCTGGACGATGTGGAGACGTTGTTCAATCCCAACGCGGTCAAGCTGGTAACGGATCACCGGGGCTTCGCGCTGTATTTCAGTCGGGCACCCATGCCCTGGTGCCGGGATGCCTTCGCCGCGGGTCGCCCCACACGTTTGCCTGAGGGTATTCCTTTCCGTCGCCATATCGGCTTGTACGCATACAAGGTCGGTTTCCTGCACGATTATGTACGCTGGCCAGCCAGCCCGCTGGAGACTGCGGAGTCGCTGGAGCAACTGCGGGCGTTATGGTTTGGCTGCCGTATCCACGTTGCTGATGCCTGTGAGGTACCGCCGGCTGGTGTGGATACGCCGGAGGACCTGCAGCGGGTACGTCAATTGCTGGCCTCCCGTTGATGCAGCCTGAGTATCTCTGTAATGCTGCGCTGACCACACTTAACACCTTTGGTATCGGCGAGCAGGCCGAACGGCTGGCATTCATTGATAATGATGTGCAGCTGCGCGCTGCGCTGGCGCTGGCCAGTCAGCATGGCTGGCCGGTCAATCTATTGGGTGGTGGCAGTAATCTGGTGCTGGCCGGGCCGGTGCCCGGCCTGACCCTGGCCATGCGCAGCCGCGGGCGCCGAGTGGTTCAGCGGACAACCGACACGGTCATTATCGAAGGGGAAGCAGGGGAGAGCTGGCACCAGCTGGTGTGCTGGAGCCTGGACATGGGGTTTCACGGACTGGAAAACCTGTCGCTGATTCCCGGTACTCTGGGCGCCGCTCCGGTACAGAATATCGGCGCCTACGGCGTTGAACTCTGTGATGTCTTCGATAGCCTTGAAGCGCTGAATCGTTCGACTGGCGAGACCTGCTGGTTGAACCGCGAGGACTGTCGCTTCGCCTATCGTGATAGCGTGTTCAAGCAACAACCAGGGGGGCATGTGATTCTGCGGGTGCGTTTGCGCCTGAGTACCCGGCCGGTACCACGGTTGGAGTATGCACCGCTGGCAGCGGCCTGGCAGCGGCTCGGGTTGCGTCATCCAGACAGTCGCGTCATCAGTCAACTGGTGTGTGATATCCGTCGCAGCAAATTACCTGATCCAGCCCGGCTGGGTAATGCCGGTAGCTTCTTCAAGAATCCCTTATTGCCTGAAGAGCAGGTAAGGACGCTCCTGGTGCGCTGGCCGGACATGCCACATTACCCCCAGACCAATGGCAGCTTCAAACTGGCGGCCGGGTGGCTGATTGAACAGGCTGGCTGGAAAGGTCATTGTCGAGAGCGGGTGGGCGTGCACTGTGACCAGGCGCTGGTGCTGGTCAATCTGGGTGGCGCTCAGGGGGCGGACGTCATGGGGTTGGCCGAGGATATCCGTCAGGATGTGTTGAAGAAATTCGGTGTGGCGTTGGAAATGGAGCCGCAGCTGTTGGGGGGATAATGGCTCTGCCTCCGTTGGGGTAAAAAAGGGATGCCAATTGGCATCCCTTTTTTTTTGTTTGCCCGGCGAAGCCGGCAAACCCGTCCACCTGAAAGAAGGTGGAGTCACCCCGACCGAGGGGAAGACAATCTGAATGGCAAGGGCGTCACTGGCCAACGGTGGGGTCTGAAG
>Ga0265293_10005858_pt1 | contig 20182 bp, 17 predicted proteins | sample Munlanlewell138R_FD_192505 | JGI IMG/M metagenome (GOLD analysis project Ga0265293, IMG submission 192505) | Leachate microbial communities from a municipal landfill in Southern Ontario, Canada - Leachate well 138R | ecosystem: Engineered > Solid waste > Landfill > Unclassified | place: Canada... | reverse complement strand
CCAATGAAAAAAATTGTTTATTATGGTATCCGTTAGATAAGATCGGGGCTGATCCAATTGAAGAAGGGGTCGGCTACAATGGTAAGTTCCCGCTTTATTATTGTTTGGAGGCAACAACATCTAAGGAATTTGTTTATAAACATATTTATAAAACTCGAGAAATTGATCATTGCGGTGTTGCGTGGGTCTGTAGTAATGCCCCTAATTGTCCTACTTGTCCAACAGGCTATAGTCAACTTGTAAAAAAACAAGGTACATGTCCTGGTGCGGGTCATACGGGTTGTCATAAAAGTTGTTTTTGTGTACCACAAGGCACTCCAGTAATACCAGATGGACTATTCTCAGATGAATATACTTTTGATTATACTACTGCTCATAGCAAAAATAGAAATTGGAATAATCCTGTAAGTATATATGACGGATGGCATGATTATTCACCTAGGAATATAGACATTAGACTACAATCTACATGTCAAAATTGTAACCCTATCGGAACTAGTTTTTTAAGATTTGGAGATTTAGATAAAAGAAGATATCTTTGTAAATTATTTGGTGGTACTCTTGATGAAGCATCTTCCGACCCAGATTGTTATGGAACGAGTGGTGAAGTAATTAAAATATCAGGTGGTGAAATCTATCGTGATCAATTTGGAGTTATAGTAACTAATCAAAGTTCTACTGTGCCAACCAGAGCTCCAATCTTCTGCACTAAATTTGCTAAAGTTGTTAATGATTCTGGTACTAATGTTTTCTGGGCTGATCGAGTTAAAGACGGTAGTACTTTTCCAATGCCGTGCTATATTCCAAATTCTGCTGGAACCGGCTTTGATTCAGTCAATTGCTTATTTAGTCAATCATCGATGCCGTTTGCCTCAGCTGGTTATCCAGCTGGGCAGGGGACAGACCCAGCTTCTTGGGATAGTCTAGTATCAGAATCTAACCCTGGTAATCAACCACTATTTTATCAAGATGCCGCTTCTGGGGTTCATTTAGGTAAAATTTATAGTGTTGATCAAAATAATTCACTAGCTAGTCCTAAATATTTGTTTGCTAAATCTTACGGAATTTATCAATGGAATTTTGATTCTGGCAAGGGCCTGAATGGTGTTCATGATTATTTTGTTGATAGTGGCCAGTATAATATAATTAGCGAAAGTCCTTTAAATTGGGAACCGCCAACTACACCCTGTTCTGGTTCAACTCGACCAGCTAGCAATTCTACTGCTTCTTATTGTTTGATTAATCCAGTTATTAGTAATGTTAAGATTAATGATAGAGCAATTAGTAATAATTCCGATATAAGTTTTAACGAAGCTGTTTTTACTGCCACCTTGTCATTTAATAGCCGCATTGATAATAGTCAAAAACCTCTTAAGAGAATTCAAATAGACTGGGGAGATGGCAGTAGTAATTATGATCGAATTGGTAACTTTATTGATCGACCAGACATTGCTTCGCCTCATCTCTTTACTCATCGTTATAGTTGCCGAGAGAGTGATGGAGGAGGTTGTCAGATTAATAATTTAATTGTTACTACTACTGATAATTGGGGTGCTCAAGCAACTTATACTTTTAGGGTTCAACCAGGTAATAGTGCCAATTAACTTCAGTGTGATATAATGATATAAATAAAATAACTTATGGCCGAGGCGGCACGATCTTTAAATAATGAATACAGTAGTAATTCAGGTCAATGGGAAGCTGAATTATTGCGTTATCAAAAACATACTGAGGCTAATCAACGAGCTAATAGTCAAACAATTAATTCACAATTATCAAATAGAGACAACGTCAATGAACGAATCATGTCTAGACAAAATAATGACAATAACGAGTCGATGTCGACTGATTCATCAGAACAAGATCAAGATAATCAAAATGATGCAGCTGAAACCATGAAACAAGCTCAGCAAATTGCTAAACTAGCCGCCAATCCAACTATTGCTGGGGCAGCAACAATGGTTGCTGAACAAGCAACTGATGCTATTAAAAAAGGTGAGGGTGGTAAAATGATTACTAAGGAACTTTTAAAACAAAGCTGGCTAAATTTAATTGATTCATGGGGATTGACCTTAATTTATTTAAATATTCATCCTTGGGCTGGTTTTATTGAAGGAAACAAAGTTTTTTGTAAATTAGGTGAAGAAACCAAATCGCCAGCTATGTTTAAAAAGGCTATTGGTATGTTGGAGGCGATTGGTATTTTTACTTTAGATTTTGTTGTTTTTATAATTATTTTAACTCTAGTTTCCTTAATTGTTCTAATAGCTGATGCTATTGCTCATCCAATTAAAAATTTTGGTATTCTTTGGGAATTATTCGGTATTTCTTTTTAATCAATATGGCTTTCATTTTAAGTATGTGGCATAAAATAATTAATTATTTAAAACAACATTGGGATAGATTAAGTAAGCAACAAAAATATTTACTAGTTTTTGTTTGTTTATTAACTATTCTTTCTCCATTGATAGCTTTAGCAGCTGTAGATAAAATTACCGAAGCTCTACTGCAAATTTTAACTGGAATCGTTAGTTTATTAGTAACTTTTGTTGGTAGTTTATTAGCTATTGTTCTTCATGCTCTAATTTGGGTTGCTCAATATAATAACTTCATTAATGAGTCCGTAGTTCGAGAAGGCTGGAAAGTGGTTCGAGATATTTGCAATATGTTTTTTGTTTTGGGCTTATTAATCATTGCCTTTGGTACAGTTTTGCGACTGCAAAACTATCAAGCTAAAAGTAATTTAAAAAGTTTTATTTTTGGAGCTATTTTTGTTAATTTTTCCAAAACAATTTGTGGTCTGATTTTAGACTTTGCTCAAGTCATTATGTTGACTTTTGTTAATGGCTTTAAAGATGTTGGTGCTGGCAACTTAACTGAAATGCTCGGAATAACTACATTATTTAATGTTGTTACTAATAATGCTGATGCTACAGCAGTAGCTAGTGCGGGTATTTTTGTTAGTTATTTATTGGCTTTAATTTATTTAATCGTTGCTTTGGTGGTTATTTTAACCATGACCATAATGTTAATTCAACGGGCAGTTATGTTATGGTTATTTATTGTTCTATCGCCCTTTCCTTATCTACTGTCAGCCCTACCCAAGTCTGGTAAAATTGGTCAAATGGCCAGTCGCTGGTGGACCGATTTTACTGGTTTAGTCATTACTGGGCCATTATTGGCTTTCTTTATTTGGTTATCTTTTTTTACCGTTTCCGATACTGGTTTTAATAAGGGAGAAAATATTCAAGTGGATGGTCCAAGTCAGTCATCCAATTTTGTTACTGATATTAATGCTGGCGTTACTGAAGGTGGAACAGCTGATGCTATTATTAAATTTTTAGTATCAATTGGCATCCTATGGGGTGGTATGATGCTAACCAAAGAAGCTAGTTCTTTAGTTGGTGGAGTAGTTGGTGGTGGTATCGGGTCATTGAAGAAAATGGGTAATTTTGCCAAGAAAACTGCTAGTACTAGGGCTAAAAATACGACCAAATGGGCCAGCCGTAATGCACTTAAGGGGTCTGGTGGGTTAATGTATGCTCTTTCTAAAAATAGTAATAGTAAGGTTGGACAAACGGCTCAAAAAATCGGTTTAGCTGCTAAAACCTGGGGTAATGAATTAACTGAAGAAAGAACCAAAGAAAAGACCAAAAAAAGACTGGATACTTTGAAAAAAGTTGGTCTTGGAGTTGGTGAAGATACTATGAAAAGATTTAAAGATGTAGCTGATGATGACGTGGTCAAAGGAGTTGGCAAAACTAAGCGAGCTGTCCAGGGTGGTGCTTTAATGGCTTTAACTGGTAACCCTCTTTTTGCTGCCATGGCTCTTTCCAGTGTAGCCAAAATGCCTTTTGTTGGACGAGCTCTTAAGCAAGGAGTTAATAATAGTAAAGTAATGGCCTATGAGGATGCTTATAGCCGTCGTCATACTGCTATTGATAATGCGGCTGGTCAAATGAATAAGACCCGTAAAGATTCAGCTGAAAATAGAGATGCAATAAAAGAAAAGGCCGAACAAGCTTTTAGATCAGGTCATATTACTAAAGGTGAGTATGAGAACATACGAACCGAGGCTGATAAAAAACATGCAGCAAAAGTTGATGAATCTATAAAAACATATAAAACAACAAAAGCAGAGGCCACCAATCAAATGCATCGAGAATTTGCCGATACTAGAGGTGGTGGTGGGCATAATAAACAAATAGAAACACTAAAAAAAGAACAGCAGCAACATCAACAAGGATCACCCGAGTGGAATAATTATGAAAATCAGATTAAGTCAATAGATGCTGATAAAATTAATTATGGCAAAAAGGCCAGCTGGGTTAAATCAGCCGCTTGGCTTTCAGCTGGCAGTGGAGTTAAAAGCTTAGGAGAAAATATTGAAAATTATCATCCTTTTCAAACATCATCTGATGCTGCTGGTTTATTTTTAAAAAATAGTAAAGAAGCTGAAAAGACCGTTAAGAGTATTGCTGGATATAAAGATCCAGCCGATTTAGCAGCCAATCTCAGTCCTAAAACATTTTCTGGTGGACTCAATAACTTAGATGATAAGCATGGCAAATTTTGGAAAGCTCTAGCTAATCCAAAAATTGATGGCAGTCAAGACGCTATTAAAAACTTAGAAGCCTCGGTTGGTAAATTGGATCCTAATAAGCAGAGTGAGTTAGCTGTAATTCAATCAATCATGAAGGGGTTATCGACCTTTGAAAAAAGTGGTGGCGATGTTAGTCGTTTTAATGATTTAAAGTCGGCACTAGATAATACCGGAAGTGGTAAAGATTATAAAGATTATTTAAGTAATGCTAAATCGGTTAAGCTACGTCAGGTTAATGCCGCTTCAATAGGTGGTGATGGTGATGGCTCACTCAGGGTTAATTCTTTTGCTGGTGGCAAACATCAAGCTAATATAATCGGAGCTGATTTTGGCAAGTTAAGTTCTCTAGGCGATATTTCCAGTGATGGACTAGCGGCTGGAGCTAATATTCCAGCAGATAAAATGACCGCAGTGGCTAGTGAATTAACTGGGCTAATTAATGATGAATTGTCTAGCTTAAAACAATCGGCCGGAGCTATCATTGATGAACCACTAGATTCCTTAGAACAAAAAATTGCTGATTTGCGCTCTCGTCGATCGGCTGCTCTAAGTTCTGGTGATATTGATTCAGCTAATCAATTAATGTCTGAATTAGAACAAGCCTCTCGAGTAAAAGATCTACGAGTTGCTAAGGACAAACTAGCTGATCCTGCTACTTTAAGTAATCTTAGCCTTAAAAATACTGGTGTTTCCATGATTAGTGCTCGTGAGAGTGTGACCACTAATATGCACGAAGCTTTACATGGTTTTGGTCTTAACGATGAAACCTTGACTGAATCAGTTGCTCGACAAATGGCTAGTGGATCATATCGAATCGATGATGCTGGCGGTATTGCTCAAAGCCTTAAAAATATAATGGCTGAAAAAGGCTTGGCTCAAAATCAATTAACCGCCGAAGATATCGCCCAAGCTATCCAAAGCGTTCGACCACTGAGCCAAGCAGCTAATGTCATCGCTAAAGAGTCTGGTCAAACAGTTATTAATATTGGTCGTGATGGTAAATCTAATAATCAAATAGAATCAAAATTAAATAAAATAATTAATAATGACAAAGATAAAAAGATTACTGAAGATTATCGATATTTCCATGGATTAAAAGAAGATAAAAAAAACAGAGACTATCTGAGTGAAAAAATTAAAAAAAGTTCCAAAAGGGGTAAATAAAAAATATGGCTAACCAAGAATATCTCAATGATTGCTTAGATAAATTTTATAAATTACCAAGCTTAGCTGTTTTGGAATTAAATAGTCCAATTTATTTAAAACAGCTGGAAAAGCTCAGTGATCAATATGGCATTGAATTAAGTTTTTTAGTTATATTAATTGCTATTAACGAGCTTGATTTTGACGATATAGCTGAATACCTAGCTAATCGTTATGATTTACCAATTGATTTATCAGAAAAAATTGTTCAACAATTAAATGAGGTTTATCTTCAACCAGTAATTCAGAGATTAAATTTTTTTAATCAATTAGTAGACAAACAATCACCCAGCTTTGAAGAAGAAAAAAATATCATTATTGATTTATTCAAGAATAATTTAATCATTGAATTAAAAAATTATAGTGAAATAATTGAAGCAATTAATCAACGAATTTTTGCTTGGTTAAATCAAGATATTGGCGCTAAAAAACAAATTGAAAACGCCATGTTGCAAAATCAAGAAATTATTACTAAATCAACTATATTAATTAATGGTGAACAATTACCAGGAACAATTGCTAATTGGCTTCGTTGTTTTGCTGCTGAAAAGGGGGCAGCAAATTTTAATTCATTAAGTATCTCTGAGTTTCTTAGTTTATCTAAAAATACTGCTAATTTGACCCCAGAAGATAAAACAATTCTTAGATCATTACTAAGTGCTTATCGCAATATAAAATTTTTTCCAGACAGTATGCCTAGCGACGATGGAACAGATTGGTCAATCATTCCTTTACCAGAAAAACAAGCCCAAGAGCTTAAGTCAGTTGATCAATTATCTTCATTTGATGATGATAAAATTATTGATTCGGAAATGGTAGCCGCGCCAATTATTAGTAAAAAAGAGCCGGTAATTATCAATCCGGATAATGAAAATAAAATAAATCAATTACGACTAATGCTTAATCGATATGGGCAAGACAGCCTAGAGGGTCAAGCCATTTTAGAAGAAATAGAAAAATTAAATCAGAATTAGCTTTATGTTTGATTATCTACAAAAATATCAAAAAGTTCCAACCGAAATCAAGGCAAAATTAGACACGGCTGAAGTCCATGAAATAATTCGCCGTCTAGAAGAAAAATATCGAATTTCTTTATCAGTCACTTTAATAAAAATAATTGTTAAAGATATTCGACTTAGCGATTTAACTTTTTATTTAATTGATAAAAATGGCTTAGATAAAGAAACGGCTCAAAAGCTAGTGGCTGAAATACAGGTTAATATTCTTAGTCGAGTACAAGATTATTTATCAAAACCATTATCTGAACCAGTTAATATTGAAAAAGTTATCAATAATTATTCAGTTGAAAAAACATCAATTCCACCAGAAACTAATAATCATTCATCAGATGATCTTGAATTATCGCTGAACAAATTAGTTAGTCATCAATCTTTCTTAAAAAAACCAATTGAGCTAAGTCGTTGGCGACAAGTAGCTAAAACATTTTTATTAGGTGTTCGTAATCAAAAAGCGTTAACTGATTTTTTAACCAAACCATTCGTTGAGGGTGGTCTAGGTTTATCTTCTCAACAAAGTGAAGAATTAATAAATAGCTTATTAACCATCAAACAAAACTTAGATCAACAGGCTAGACAACAAATTAATATTCAACCACCTAGTAATTCAATTGATCAATTAATTAATCAGGCCGCCACTCAAGACTTTGAATCAGATTTATTAGTTAGTTTAAAAAAAATCGATCAAAAACCTCGTTTAGATTTAAATACCGAGACAGAATTACCAGCCGGTAATTTAAATGAACCAAAATTATTAGCTCCAATCGAAGACGTCAAACCAGAAATAAAAGATCCAGCTAATAATCAACCGCCTTTAATCGAAACTAAAGAAGTTATTGAGGAAACTAAAAAAGAGGAAAATAAAAAAATCGAACCAGCTGCGCTTAAATCAACTAATCCAACTATGGTATCGCCGCTTGATCAGCGAGCGACTGATACTAAAACTGGAAAAATTCGAATGGATGATGTTCGTTTTGAACCAAAAACTTTAACCCCAATTGATGAATTAGCCACAATTGGTTTAAGAAAATTTCGTTATTTAGGTGCTAATGCTGATGAAAGAGCTAAAAAAATTAAAGAAAAAATTGATCTTCTAGCCGAATATGGTTATGGTAAGAAATTGCAGGGGATTGATGCTTGGCGACATAGTCCATTAAACATGCTCTACTTAAAAATAGGTCAACTTAGTATTGCCAGTGAACAAACAGCTGAACAAATATTAAATGAACAAGTTAATCATTCTCAAGAAGAAAACTTAACTTTTGATGAGTTTAAAGCTATAATGAATTTAAATAAGCAAATTCGTTTTTAAATTAATGCAACAATTTACCATTCCACAATTTATTGACGAAGAAGATAAAATTTTAGGGCCGATAACTACTAGACAATTTATTATTATACTAGTTATGGCTGGAGTATTATTTTTAGAATATAAATTATTTGATTTTTCTTTGTTTTTATTTTCTGGGTTAATTACTGCTGGTTTTTTTATGGCCTTTGCTTTTGGTCGGATTAATGGTCGTCCCTTTCATTTTTTTATATTAAATTTAATTCAAAGTATTTTTCTTCCCAAGCTTCGTCTTTGGAATAAAAATTTTGGTAAAAATACTGAGTTAGTTCAATTTGATGCTAAAAATATCATAAAATCACGACCACCAGCTTTAAAAGCTCATTTTAATTCTTCTAGATTAGCTGAGTTATCATTAATTGTTGATACTAGAGGGGCTTATAGTGGTGAAATTAATGACCTTGAAGATTTATCTACTAATTCTTAGCTATGGCTGATAATCAAAAAACTGGATCAATTTCTACGCAAAGGTATTTAAAAATAGCCGATATCAAAAAAGATACGGTTATTATGAAAGATGGAACATTGCGAGCAGTTTTAATGGTTTCCAGTATAAATTTTGCGTTAAAAAGTGAAGACGAGCAGCAGGCGATTATTGGTGGTTATGTTAGTTTTTTAAATAATATCGACTTTCCTCTTCAAGTTGTTGTTCAATCTCGTGAATTAAACATTGCTGGCTATCTAGATTCAATGCGTAAAAAGGCTAACGAACAAACCAATGAATTATTAAAAAATCAAACCTTACAATATATAGACTACATTGGGCAATTGGTTAGTTTGGGTAAAATTATGAATAAACATTTTTATATTGTTGTTCCATATAATCCTTTATCAGATAAGCGTAAGGGCTTTTGGCAATCAATAGTTGAGGCATTTCGACCAATTGATATAATCAATTTAAAAGAAGAAAGATTTATTCATTTAAAAAAACAACTAGACACTCGAGTAGAAAGTATCTCTGGTGGACTAACGTCAATGGGGCTTAATGTAGCCAGTCTAGATACTCAGGGACTAATTGAATTATTTTATAATTCTTATAATCAAGAAACTGCCGCTAATCAACCATTGGATAATATCGAGAAAATCAATATTAATAATAGTTTTTAAATTTAGCCATGTTCAACATTAAGCCAGACAAACCAACTCCAAACAAAAACAATGCTAGTTTCTTAAATCAACAAAGCACCAGCTTGTTAAACGAACAAGCTGTTTTAGCTGAACAATTAATTGCTCAAGAAAAAGCTTATCGCTATGGTGTTGTCAATATTCGAGATTTAATTTCCCCGGCTAGTTTAGAAATAAAACCAAAATATCTTTTACTAAACGGACAATATGTTAGCACAATTTTTATTGTGGCTTATCCTCGGTATATTAGTGTTGGTTGGTTTGCTCCAATTCTTAATCTCAATGAATCGTTTGATATTTCGATGTTTTTTTATCCGATTAATTCAGCAATTGTCCTAAAGCAATTAAAAAATAAAGTCGGTGTCTTAGAAGCCCAGATTAGTGCTGATGCTGACAAAGGTAATCCGCGCGATCCAATTCGTGAAACTGCTCTACGTGATGTTGAAACTTTACGAGATGATTTAACTCAAGGAACTGAAAAATTTTTTCAATTTGCTCTTTATGTTACAATTTATTCTAAAACTGAAGAGGAGTTGATCCAATTATACAATCGTTTAGAAGATTTATTTGGCTCTCGATTGATTTATTCTAAGCGAGTTTTTTATCAATCTGAACAAGGTTTTAATTCGACCTTACCGTTTTGTGACGATGAGCTAAATATTGCCTATAACATGAACTCATCGCCAGTTGCCTCATCTTTTCCATTTATATCTAGTGAGCTAACTAGCGATAATGGCATTCTTTATGGTATCAATCGTCATAATAATAGCTTAATTTTATTTGATCGATTTAGTTTACCAAATGCCAATAATGTTGTGTTTGCCACTTCTGGTGCTGGTAAAAGTTATGCTATTAAACTAGAGGTTCTAAGAACCATGATGATGGGGACTGATGTTATAATTATTGACCCAGAATATGAATATAAAGAATTAGCTGAAGCGGTTGGTGGCACTTATATTAATATATCTTTAGCCAGCGAAGCTAAGATTAATCCATTCGACCTACCAAGACCAGTTGGTCAAGAAACAAAAACTGAAGATATTATTCGTAGTGGCGTCATCACTGTTAAAGGTTTAGCTAGGATTATGTTGGGTAATTTATCGGCCGAGGAGGATTCAATTATTGATATGGCTCTTTTGGAAACTTATGCCAAAAAAGACATTACTCCCGATAGTGATTTGAGTAAAGTTGAACCGCCAACCATGAAAGATTTTCAATATATTTTAGAAGGCATGGAGGGTGGAGAAAACTTAGCCCTACGGCTTAAAAAATATACTGAAGGAACTTTTTCTGGGCTATTTAATAGCCCGACTAATGTTGAAATGGGTAATCAATTAGTGGCTTTTTCAGTTCGCGACTTAGAAGATGAATTAAGACCATTGGCTATTTACACTATTGTCAACTATATTTGGAATGTTGTTCGCAGTGAATTAAAAAGAAGAATTTTAGTAATTGATGAAGCCTGGTGGTTAATGCAACATGATGATAGTGCTAAATTTATTTACGCCCTGGTTAAACGTTGTCGTAAATATTACTTAGGCGTAACGACTATCACTCAAGATGTTAATGACTTTTTATTGTCACCCTACGGTAAAGCGATTGTCACTAACTCAGCTATGCAGATTTTATTAAAACAATCACCAGCGGCCATTGATTTAGTCCAAAAAACTTTCATGCTAACTGAAGGTGAAAAATATTTACTTTTGGAAAGTGGCGTTGGTGAAGGAATCTTTTTTGCTGGTAATAAGCACGCTGCGATCAAAATCGTTGCTTCTTATATGGAAGATCAACTGATTACTTCAAATCCTGAACAATTATTAAAAATTGAGAAACAAAACAAGGCTGACGCCGATAAAGAAAATGATCAATAAACCTGATAATTAAATTTATGAAATTGTCTACAAAAACACTTAATTGGCTATTATTAAGTCTTGGGGTAATTATTTTAATAATTTTACTTTATCTTTTGTTTGGTGATAATTTAAAACTAAAAATTCCAGCTGACTATAAACAACCATCAAGCACGATTGATCCAGTGTCTGATGAATTTAAACCACAAACTTTAGATATTGATCAAATGGTTGCTCAAAATCAAATTCCTTTAGATGATCGTGGAAGAACTGAAATCCAATTAGAAAAAGAGGCGGCAGTTTTTGTTGAACGTTGGGCTAATCTATCTAGTCAAGATAATTTTAGCAATCTAGAAATTTTAAAAAATAAAATGACTAATAAGATGGTTGATTGGACTAATCAATATATTAAAGAACAATCATCAAGTAAAAATAACAACCTTTACATTGGTACTCAAGCCAAAGCCATTGTTTCTCATGGACGATTAGACAGTTTAACGGCCAATTCTTTTGATATTGAGATAAAAATTAAAGGACAAGAGACTATTGCTTCATCGGCTGGTCAACCAAAAGTTTTTTATCAAGACTATCAATTAACCTTAGTTAAATCTGGCCATTTATGGTTGGCCGATAAATTAACCTGGCAAGATCGCCAATATCAATAATTAAAAAAATAAATTATGTTAGGAGGGGAATTATTAGCTCATTTATGGGCTAATTTGTTTAATATTATCTGGCCACCAACCTGTTATGGTTGTTCATTGGTTGGCTGTCATTGGTGTGATAATTGTCAGGCCCAATTAACTAAAAATTGGCATTGGCGTCAATTCACTACCTCGTTTACCGATTGTCATCTTAAAATGTTGTTTTGTGCTAGTTATCACGACCCAATTGTTAATCGACTTATTAAATTAACTAAACATTACCGATTAAATCGGCCTGGTAAAATATTGGCTAATAACTTAGCCTGTTTTATTAATCATACAATTGCTCAAACAAATTGGTTTAAGGAATCAGCCATAACATTTATACCATTAAGTCAATCAAGAAAAAATTGGCGCGGGTTTAATCAATCAGAATTTTTAGCCAGCGCGATAGCTAAAAATTGCGGTAATGTTTTATTAGCTAACTGGCACAGGCAATATCGAGTTAACCAAACTGGCTTGAATCGAGAACAGCGATTAAAAAATTTAGAAAATTCGATAATTTGGTCAAGACCTATTAAATTTAATCGAATAATTATAATTGATGATATTGTTACAACTGGTTCAACTTTGCGAGTGGCGGCCAAATCTTTATTAAAAGCCGGGGCTAAAGAAGTTATTGCTATTGCTTTGGCTCATTAATATGATTAGATTAAAAATAGCCCTAATTGTCGCTGGACTGATTATACTGACATTTTTTGGTCTAAAATTAATTGATTATAATAAGAATTTATTAAAAATAGTTTACCTTGATGTTGGACAAGGGGATGCTTCTTTAATAACCACAGCTAGCCGACAAAACATATTAATTGATTGTGGCCCTGATCAAATAATTTTATCAGCTCTAAATCGACACATCCGTTGGTGGAATAAACAAATTGATTTAGTAATTATTAGCCATGATCACGCTGATCATTGGGGTGGGCTAATTTATTTATCAAAAAAATACCAAATAAATAAAGTATTACTGGCCACCCCTCCGAAATTATCCAATGAATTATCGGCCTTGTTGAAACAATTAGCTAGTCAAGAGACTAAAATTATTAATATTTATGCTCCGGCCGAAATTAAATTACCAGATAATAGTCGTTTATCAATCTTATGGCCCAATAATCAGCAGATTAATGATTTTATTGATGATCCTAATAACCAATCGCTAGTTATTCTTTGGCAATATGGGCTAAATTCTTTTTTATGGACCGGCGATTTAGAAAGTACGGCTGAAAACAAAATTATCAATAATAAAAAATTATCTAAATCAATCAATCTTTTAAAAATTGGTCACCATGGTTCTTGGACAGCTAGCAGCCCAGATTGGTTAAATTATTGGCAACCCAATCTAGCTCTTATTAGCGTTGGTCTAAATAATAAATTTAATTTACCTAGTCAAATTACCATTGATCGTTTAAAAAGATTAAATATTAAAATTTGGCGCACTGACCTTGATGGTGATTTGGTTATTTATAGTAATGGTCAATTGGTTTGGCAAATAAAAAAATAGGGGAGTTGGCAAAACAATTAACCTAGTTTATAATATAATTAAAGCCGCTATAATTAAGCGGAATTTATTGATAAAAAATAATATGGCTAAAAAAAGACAAGAACGAACATTGGTTATTATTAAACCTGATGCTCTGAACCGTAGTCTAGCTGGTGAGATCATCCATCGCTTTGAACGAAAAGGTTTAAAAATAGTCGGTCTCAAAATGATGCAATTAGATGATGCTATTCTATCTGAACATTATGCTCATTTGGCTGATAAGCCATTTTTCCCTCGTATTGCTAAATTTATGTCCGATTGGCCGGTTATTGTAATGGCCCTAGAGGGAATGGAGGCAGTTAATAGCGTTCGTTTATTAACTGGAGAAACTTTAGGTCGTAAAGCTGATGCTGGAACTATTCGTGGAGATTTTTCTATGAGTATCCAAGCTAATGTCGTTCATGCTTCCGACAGTGTAGAGAATGCCCATTTAGAATTAACTCGTTTTTTTGGCTCTGAGGAAATATTTAATTGGGATCGCTTAGATCTTCAAGCAATTTATGCTGAAGATGAAGGTGAAGAAGAAGAGGAAGACTAAAAATAGCGACTAAAGTCGCTAACGGGCTATAGTATAGTGGTAGTACGCGTGCATGGGGTGCATGTAGTTCCGGTTCGATTCCGGATAGCCCGACTATGACAAAAAAAAATCAATCCAATTGGCAGAAATTAAAACGACCCTTAGCCATTACTTTGCTTGGTCTTTTATTGTTCGTATTATTAATAACCGGTTTAGTTAAAAATATTCGTCAATTATTTAATGCCCGGCAAGAAATAAATCAAATTAAAAGTGAAATTAGTCGGCTTAATAATAAAAATAAAGAAATCAACCAATTAGTTGATTATCTTGATTCTCGTGAGTTCTTAGAAGAAGAGGCTCGTTTAAAATTTGATTTAAAAAAACCAAACGAACAAATTATAGTTATTAAACAACCGGACAGTGAAGATAAAGAAATATCTGATCGAGTTTTTGATTTACCAGCTTTACAAGAAATTAAAAGACCTCTTAATCATAATCCTAGGCAATGGTTTAAATATTTTTTCTCAGCCGGATAAAATAAAAAACGCTGTTAAAGCGTTTTTTATTTATCAGAGCCCATGGTCGGAGTTGAACCGACGACCTTTCCCTTACGAAGGGACTGCTCTACCAGCTAAGCTACACGGGCTAGTGGAGCGGGTGAGCGGAATTGAACCGCCCTTTCAAGCTTGGGAAGCTTGCATAATAACCACTATACGACACCCGCTAAACAATGATAACGAATAAACTTGGTGGTCAATTTAAAATATGTTATAATTTCATTATAAGAATAAAACTTTTAATCCGTCAACTTATGAAATCAACTCGATCAATTATTTTTTTATTAAAACAGCCGATTATCTATATCGCTTTATTAATCAGCATATTATTACCACTACCAACAGCCTTAGCTGATAATCCTGACCTATCTATTGGAATAACTGGTAAAGCCAGTTGGTATGATTTTAAAACTGGACTATTTGCTGCTTCAACTATTTATCCCAAAGGACAAAAAGTTAGGGTTCATCATATTGCCACTAAAAAGTTTGTTGATGTTATAATTAATGATTATGGACCTGACCCACAGCAGCATCCCGATAGAGTAATTGACCTACAAAAAGAAGCTTTCCTTCAATTAGCCACCCTAGGAACCGGTGTAATATCTGTTCGTCTGGAGCCACTGAGTGATGAACTAACTACTACGAAATTAAGCACTACCTCGGTAATGATTGTTGACAAAAAAGTTAGTCAACCAGCTAGAGATTTAAATAAAGAAAAACTGGCTTTACAACAATTTACCAAAAAATATGGTCGCCTACCGAAAAGCTCAAATGACTGGCAAATTATTCATCAACTAGCTTATTTAGAAGTTTTAAATAACAATCAAACCAAACCGATTGAGAAAAAAACTGATCAATCACTCAGAGATTTAAATAAAGAAAGATTAGCTTTACAACAATTTACCAAAAAATATGGTCGATTACCCAAAAATTCGGCTGATTGGCAAATTATTCATCAACTAGCTTATTTAGAAAAACTATCTAAAACTATTACGGATTTTCAACAATTAACTGTCTCAGGACAAGATGCAACTGCCGCCATTATTTTAGATGCTGATAATGACCAGGTTTTATGGCAAAAAAATTCTTCTGAAATTTTGCCGATCGCCAGTTTAACAAAAATAATTGCAGTCAAGACATTTTTAGATACCAAACCAAATTTAAATAAAATTGTTAGTTATAGTCAAAAAGATGAAGCAGAAATTAGTAAATATTGTAAGCCATCAGAAGCAGCCATGCTCCGTCTCAAAGATGGTGATCAAATCAAAATTCAAGACTTAGTTTATGCCGCTCTAATTGGTTCGGCTAATAACGCAATTGAATCTTTGGTTAGAATCAGCGGTCTATCTCGAAATGAATTTATTAACCAAATGAATAATAATGCTAAAAAATGGGGTGCAGTTGATACCAAATTAATTGAGCCAACTGGTTTATCAACTGACAATATTAGCACAGCTAAAGACTATGCTTTAATCTTAAAAAATGCTACCCAAGACGCTCAAATTAAAAAAATTAGCACCACCGTTACTTATCAATTCACTACTATTAATACTAAGCAAAAACATACTATTAAAAACACAAACAAATTGCTATCGGGTGGAGATTTCTCTTTACAATCATCAAAAACTGGTTATTTAATTGAGGCTGGTCATTGTTTGGCTATGGCTATTCAGGATAAAACAACTAACCAGAACTTTATTGTGGTTACCCTTGGTTCACCTAGTTGGGCCAAAAGCTATCAAACAGCTAGTCAAATTCTAACAACTGCTTTGAATTAGTCGATATTGCTATGATCAAATTTAATCAAGCCTGTAAATTTTATCCACCACAGACTAAGGCTCTAGATAATCTTAGTCTCCATATTCAACCCGGTGAATTCGTATCTATTGTTGGTCAATCCGGTAGTGGTAAAACCACTATGGTTAAATGCTTAATCGGCGAAGAACGATTAGATAGTGGAAAAATTATCGTTGGCGATTGGGATATAACTCGTATTTCTAATCGTGAGATCCCTTATTTGCGCCGACAAATTGGTGTAATTTTTCAAGATTTTAAATTATTACCAAAAAAAACATTGGCTGAAAATGTCGCCTTCGCTTTGCAAGTTTGTGGAAAATCGCCTAAAAAAATAAATGCGATAGTCCCGCGTCTAATGAAAATAGTTGGACTAAATGAACAAATGGATAGATATCCCGGTGAAGTTTCTGGTGGAGAGCAACAACGAGCCGCTATCGCCCGAGCTTTGGTTTACCAGCCAAAAATTCTTTTAGCCGATGAACCAACTGGCAATCTCGACTCTATTAATGCTGAAGAAATTATTGATTTATTACAAAAAATTAATAAATTTGGAACAACTGTAATTTTAGTTACTCACAATCGAGAAGTAGTTAATAATTTAAATAAACGTGTTTTAACGGTTAGCGATGGACGACTAGTTAGCGATCAAGCCAAAGGAAAATATATTATTTAAGCTTTATGTTATTATCTTTAGCACGCATCATTAAGTTTGGTTTTCAAGATGTTTGGCGTAATTTTTGGCTATCACTAGCCACTATAATGATTTTAATTTTAACGCTATTTTCAGTTAATTTATTATTATCCTTAAGGATTATCGGTCAGGCTGCGGTTGATAATTTAAAAAATAGGGTTGACATTTCTATTTATTTAAAACAGGGGGTATCTGAAGATAAAATATTAAATCTAAGGGCTCGCTTAGCTAATATTAATAATGTTCAAGAAGTTGTTTATACTTCTCAAGCAGATGCTTTAGAATCTTTTAGACAGCGTTACCAGGCTAACCCTGAAATACTTCAAGCTCTACAACAATTAGATCAAAATCCATTAACCTCAAGTCTAGTTATTAAACCAAAAGATCCAAGCCTTTATGAAAATTTAATTGAAGAACTAAATCAAATCCAAGATCCGCTGATTGCTTCTCGTAATTTTCAAGATAATAAAAAATTATTAGACAAAATTAATTATATAACTGACAAAATAAACGATATTGCTATTATTATTAGTTCGATATTTTTAATGATAATGTTATTGGTTATTTTTAATTCAGTTAGACTAGCTATTTATAGCCATCGACAAGAAATTATAATAATGAAACTAGTTGGTGCCTCCAATTTTTTTATTAAAGCTCCATTCCTATTTTCTAGTCTAATTTATACTATTACTGGCGTCATCTTAACAGCTGTTATTTTTTATCCATTTTTAAATATTTTACAACCATATCTAGATACTTTCTTTTTTGGCTATAATATTGATCTGCTCAGCTACTTCAATAGCCGTTGGCTAGAAATAGCTGGACTTCAGTTTCTAGGTATTGCTGCAGTTAATTTATTAGCTAGCTATATTGCAGTCGGTAAATATTCAAAAATTTAACAAATGCTTAGTCAGACGCAAGAAAAACTAATTAAGTCACTGCATAACAATCGGGGACGGGTTAAGGCTGGTTTATGGTTGATTGAGGGTGCTAAGTTTTTAAAATTAGCTGGCTCTTCAGTAAAATTAAAATTTAGTCCCAGCGACAGCCGTAACTTTGCTGAATTAACTACTACTAAAACACCACCAACCGAGGCTGGTTTAGTTATTCCACCACAATTTCAATTAACCGATATCATTTCTCAAAAAACTATTCTATTGCTAGACAATATTCAAGATCCCGGCAATTTAGGAACAATTATTCGTTTAGCTGGTGCTTTTGATACTGGTCTAATTCTTTGTGATTGTGTTGATCCTGGTAATCCTAAGGTTATTCGTTCATCAGCTGGTTTAGTTTTAAAAACACCTTGGATAGAAATGACTAAATCAGCCGCTATTAATTGGTTGTCAACAATAAGCTGGCCAATTTATCGTCTAGAAAATAGTCAATCCGCCCAAGAGCTTAATTTAACTAATAATAATTTTTTAGTTGATAAGGTTGTCATAATTGTTGGTTCAGAAGGACAAGGCATAACCCTACCAATAGACACTCAATCAATTGCCATTAAACATAAACCATTAATTGATTCAATTAATGTAGCTACAGCTGTAGCTATTACTTTATTTGTCCGCTATCAAAAATTATATGAATAAAATCAATAAACAATCAAATATAAAAATAATTCAATATGGTTGCGGTAAAATGGGTCGATTAATAATGAAGTATCTTCACGACAAAGGAGCAGAAATTGTTGGGGCAATTGATAACGACCCAAATTTAATTGGTAAAGATATTGGTGAAATAATTGGGTTAGAACAAAAACTGGGCATTATTATTAACAGTAATCCCGAAGAAGTTTTTATGAAAAATTCAGCCGATGTTTGTATTGTGGCAATTGGCAGTCTAATAACTAAAATGTACCCACTACTGTCTATTCCTTTAAAGTATAGTGTCAACACCATTACAACTTGTGAAGAGGCCGTTTTCCCTTGGAACACTTCACCAGAATTTGCTAAACGACTTGATGTTTTAGCTAAAAAAAATTATTGCACATTGACCGCTAGTGGCTATCAGGATGTTTTCTGGGGTAATTTGACCACGGTTTTAGCCGGATCAAGTCATAAAATCAATGCTATCGAAGGTACTTTAAATTACAATTTAGAAGAATATGGTCTTTCTCGAGCAGAAAGTCATGGGGTTGGTTTAACTACTGCCGATTTTGATAAAAAAATAACCCAAAACAATCTACTGCCATCACATTTATGGAATGCTACTGAATGGTTAACCGCTAGACTTGGTTGGACGATTAAAAATATTAACCAAAAATTAACTCCCTTAATTGCCGAACAAGCCATTAAAAGTCAGTCTTTTAATCAGCCTATCGAAGCCGGTAATTGTTGTGGTATGACTGCTTTAATAAATCTAGAAACTAATGAAGGGCCAATTATAAAAATTGAAAGCAACGGTCGAATAACCGATTTATCAACTATTAATAATAGTGATTGGACAATCAAAGGGGAATCGGACATCAAGCTTCACCTAGAGCAATCTAGTACTATTAAAGCTGCTTGTGCAACCATTGTTAATCGTTTACCAGAATTAATTGTTGCTAATCCAGGCTATATGACAACTCATAATTGGCCATCACCTAGTTATCGACATCAACCATTATTTAATTATTTACCAATAAAATAAAACCGTCAAAAACGGTTTAATTAGCTCGGGGACAAGGATTCGAACCTCGATTAATGGCTTCAAAGGCCACTGTCCTACCATTAGACGATCCCCGAAAAACTTTTTTAAATATAACTCAATCATCAAAACTTGTCAAAGAAAAGATTGAAAAAAAAATATATGAAAAAATTTGACGTAATTACAATCGGCGGAGCAACCGAAGATATATCACTGTTAATTGATGATTATAAAATTATTAACAATCATAAAAATTTATTGGCTAAAAAATTATTATCCATTGAATACGGGGCCAAAACAATAGCTCACCATAGTTTTACTAGCTATGGTGGAGGAGCAGCCAATTTAGCCATAGCCATTAGTCATCGCGGTCTTAGGCCGGCAATAATAACAGCTATTGGTCAAGACCAGCGTGGTCAAAATATCTTGAAAAATCTTAAAACCAATCAAATAAAAACCAACTTAATTAAAATAATTTCTCAAGAACAATCTGCATTATCATTAATCTTAATTGGTCAAGACGGTGAACATACTATTATTTCTCATCGTGGTGCTAACGATTTCCTAGATCTTCGTCAGCTTAAAATAAAAAATCTACCA
>Ga0265293_10005856_pt1 | contig 20190 bp, 17 predicted proteins | sample Munlanlewell138R_FD_192505 | JGI IMG/M metagenome (GOLD analysis project Ga0265293, IMG submission 192505) | Leachate microbial communities from a municipal landfill in Southern Ontario, Canada - Leachate well 138R | ecosystem: Engineered > Solid waste > Landfill > Unclassified | place: Canada... | reverse complement strand
GGTGCCCACATTATATGGAAGGTTTCCACAGATTCGGTCTGGAGTACCGACTCGCTTCAGATGGGTGAAGAGGGTCTTCAGGGCATCTCCTTCAACCAGGGTGAATGTGGGCTCATCGACAAACGCCTCCTCCTCGAGGATGCGGCAAAAGCCACGGTCGATTTCAAAGGCAGTAAGCTGTACCTTTTCATCGAGGAGCAGCGTCGTAATCGAGCCGATGCCCGGTCCAATCTCAAGGACTGTCTGGCCCTCCTCTAGATCCAGAAGGCTCACAATCTTCTGGCGAATCGGCGTGGAGAGGAGAAAGTTCTGTCCAAACTTCTTGGTCATCGCAAACTCCCTCTCTCCCAAGAGTGTGCTGATTGCCTTGGGTGAGTCGTATGCGAACTCCCATTTCATACCGTCTCCTCCTCGCCATTTTGCTCGAGAATTCAGCATAGCCAATAGCTGTGAAGCTCGTCAACAGAATCAGGAGATAGTATCCGTAGCCTTTTACATCGTAGGCTATGGACGCAACAGCGCCGTAGCTCATAAGAGAGACAATTGCTTCTGTTACCCAGATCATCGGTAGCGCTACAAGCTTTCCTCCTACTAAGAGCAGAAGACTGCAGCCCATAGCTGTTCCGACCAACAGCGTTACCATTGGAGCATAAAGGAGGCCAATAGGATTCCAAGTGCCACTGACCAACAAAGAGGCGGGAGCAGTAGCAGCAATAGCCATCGCGGTGGTAACCAAAGGGATCTTAGGCAGATACTGCACGAGCAGCAGAGCTGAGAATGCTGCCCAACTATAGAGGGCTGCCATCGAGGTGACTATCTCAGGGTAGAGAAACAATTGCACCAAAAATGCCGCAATACTGGCCTGTTCACCGCCAAGATTGAAGGATCCAATGAGACGAAAGAACAATGAGCGGATCAGACTGGGTTTCGGTCCTGCAACCCCTACAAAGAGGGTCGGAGGTATAAGACCAAGGCGTCTTGCCTTCCTTTTTCCGACCAAGGTAGACAATACCACTACACTGATCGTACAGAAGAAGGAGAGGTGCATCCCGCTGAGGGCAAGGGTATGAGCGCAACCGGTTGCTACGGCCAAGTCTTTGAGAAAGAAACTCTCAGCTTCGCTTTGACCAAGCAACAGCATCACCGCAAGACTTTTTGCATCGCTCTCTCCCAGGGCATGTTGCAGACGCCGATCCAAGAAGAAGATGATCCTTCGTCTGAGATCAGCAAATTTCCTGACCTCCAACACCTGCACACCTGAGGCGATAAAGAAGGAAGGGTCGTCAGTCAGAGTGCCGGTCAGATAAATTGAACTTGAAGCGGGGATGAACTCTTCAACAGGGATGAGGGCGCTCATTACCCCCTCAGCTGAGCCTCTGCTCTCCCCGATTGAGCAATAACGCAGCTTGACACGAACGACTTGCAACGCTGATCTGGTAAGCGCTGAATCTTCGACCAATTTCCCTTCGACAGCTACTATTCGATCAGGAGCAAAGGCGTAGGAGGCTTTGGTCTGTCCATCGGCGCGACTGATCAGCAAATAGGTGAATGCCAACAGCACTGTCCACTTTAGCAGTCGATAGTGCTTGCCTTTGATGCTAGACACAACAACAACAGCAGCAATCAGCAAGACTTGGGTTGGGTAATGAAAAAAGGTAGGCCAAAGGCGATAGAGATAGAGTGTCAGTAAAGAAAGAGCGGCCAACATACCCCCTAGAGGGCAAAGGAAGGCCGCCTTGCTTCACTATTTAAGGGCGAGGACCAAAGAGAGCAGGCCGATATCCAAACCTTTGTGCATCGTTTGGTGGTAGATGTGGTCGGCGAGCTTCACAGCCTTGGACGCTTGTCTACGTGCCTGAAGCACTCGGTCGCTTAACTGAAGGAGTGCTCGGTTACTACGAGCCAAATAGAGGTTTAAAAGAGTTGTAAGCTCGGTGACTGTCGCCTCATCAAGAGAAAGTTTCAACTCCATGGGCCTGGCGGTCCCAACATGACAAAGCTGACGGCTGAGAGAGTAGGCGTCTTGGCTTGCCATCTCGTCGAGATACTCTTCAACAGCAAAGAGGCCTTCCACTATCTCTGGGCGGCGATCACTGGCCTGGGCTTTGAGGCGATGGCGGCGATGCTGGGCCAAAGTAGAGCGACTATCCCGTCGGGCAACAGCCCTCCATGTGACGATGGCAAGAGCACTACTGATGATCAGCTCATCGATCATCGGAATCGGGTCGCGGACCGCGAGCGAGAAGATGAAGTAACTGATGGTAAAGACCACCGCACTGATCAGAAGACGTGGTACGTACTGTTTATCCTGGATCCATCGATCAACGCTGTAATCGATGGTGCTATACAGGGAAAAAGTCACCTCATCGTTTTGCCGCCGGGTCAGAAGCGCACTACTTTTGAGCACCACCTCATCATCGTCTGCCCATTGAGCGACCAGTTTGGGATCTGCAAGGGGGGTGAGGCAGAGCATCAAGCGATCTTTTCGAACTAAAGCATAGGAGTTTTTCATGCGAAGGCCGCCTTGTATGAAGCCACCCGACCATCAAGCTGTCCCTCCAGTTCTTGACGCTTGTTGCCATCAGCGTGGAAGAAGAGGTAGTACTTGATCTTCGGCTCAGTGCCTGAGGGACGGACGATGACCTTCTCTCCATTCTCCATCCTAAGAATTACCACATCAGATGCGGGGAAGTTGGTCGACCCTTCCAAAAGGTCCTCTATATTCACAATCGTTGTACCAGCAAATGCATCGCCAACATTAAGGGTGCGAGTATTGGCCATGATTTTTGCAATCTTCGCCTTACCGGCAGCTCCCTCATAATCTTCGGCAATTATAACTTCGGTGTAGAACCCATGTTCATCATAGATTTGATCCAGTCGATCCTGTAGACTCAGACCTTGCTTTGCCCACCAGCTCATCACTTCGACAGCAACCAAAGCGCTACTGACTGCGTCCTTGTCCCGTACTGAAGGCATCGCCAGATACCCAAAGCTCTCCTCACAACCGAAGAGGAAGTACTCCTCTTCTCCCTTGGGGCCTTCAAGGATCGCCATCTGTTCAGCAATATATTTGAAGCCGGTCAAGACATCCTTGCTTCGCCCTCCCCCATCTTCAACAATTTTTGCTACCAAGTCGGTAGTCACCAAACTCTTGACTACCAAGGGCCGTTTGCCCAGCTGCCGTTCAGCGTCAGCGCTAACGAGGTAGTCGGTCAGCAACACGGCAATCTGATTGCCGGTGAGCAGGGTGTAGTTGGTCTTTTCACTGTCAGTAGGAATGGCGATACCAAGGCGGTCGGCATCCGGATCAGTTCCCAAGACGATATCAGCCTTGACCTTCTTAGCAAGATTCAAAGCCATCTTCATGGCATCAGGATGTTCTGGGTTGGGTAGCGGGACCGTGGGGAAGTTCCCATCGGGCTCTTGTTGCTCTTTGACCACATGCACTGCAATCCCCAGCTCACCCATCAAGTGTCTCACTGGGATATTGCCCGACCCATGTAAGGGAGTATACACAACGGTCACGGGACTTCCTTGAACCAAGGCAGGACGTCTGAGGACCTTCAGGGCATTCTCATAGTATGCCGCATCTACCTTCTCAGGAACTGGGACAAGGAGGCCTTTTGAGCGGGCACTCTCTTCACTGATGATCTTAATGTCTTGGGCTTTGACCGCATTGGCGCGCTCGGCAATGGAGAAGTCATGGGGAGGAGTCACCTGTCCCCCATCACGCCAGTAGACCTTGTATCCATTGTATGGAGCGGGGTTATGGCTCGCTGTGATGGTCACACCGGCTGTGGTCTGCAAATACCGCACGGCAAAGCTGAGCATCGGCACGGGGTGAAGCGTTGCATAGAGATAGACTGACACCCCGTTGGCTGCGAAGACACGGGCTGCTTGTTTGGCAAAGAGGTCACTATAATTACGACTGTCATAGGCGATGACCACCGATGGGTTGCTACTGGCGGTCTTCAGGTAATCGGCCATCCCTTGGGTGACCTTACTGACCATGTAACTGTTCATCCGGTTGGTACCACCGCCGATGATGCCACGCATCCCAGCAGTACCAAAGGCTAGACTTGTATAGAAGCGATCGTAGAGCGACTCCCAATTTTCAGAAGCAAGGTCGGATTCGACATCTGCCTTGAAGATTTCATTTTGTTCAGCGGCAAGGTATGCCTCTGCTTTTTTTCTTAAATCCTTCTCATTGTATGCCATAAATGGCCTCCTCCAACTCATCGATCGTATCAACGGTGAGCGACCCATCGAGGGCTTGCAATGCGTCCTTGGGGCGAAAACCCCAGCTGACCAAAATCGCCGGAACATCGGCGTTCTGTGCGGTTTGCCAATCAACCTCACTGTCGCCGATATAGATCAACGACTGTTCGGAAAAGCGAAACTCATCCAACGTCCGCTTGTCAGGCTTGGCCACAAACCCTGACCGTAAGCCACGTATCTGGACAAATGGTACGCTAGGAAAGAGTGTAACAACAATACTCTTGACTAGTCCATCCTCTTTATTTGAGAGAACTCCCAATCGATACCCTTGGTTGTCCAGCTGGTCCAGTAGTTCTTCAATACCTGGATACGGACGGCTCTCAGCCGAAGGGTTTTGTCGATAATACTCCATCAAGCGCTTTAGGCGTTGGGTAAGCTCAGCCTCATCAGCTGAATATCCAAAGTGGGAGAGTACACCCCGTAGAGTATTGCCTAGGCCTCTACCAACAAAGCGTTGTACCAGTTCATCGGAGAGGGGACCGAAGTCCAAATCATCTACAGCAGCTTCGACCGCAAGGCGGATGTCTGTGATGGTATCGACTAGGGTCCCATCCAAATCGAAGACTATCGTTGGTTTTTCCATGCCCTATTATCAGATATGCTCTTCTCTAGGTCAATTGATGCTTTGACAAAGTAGAGCGCTTCCAATACCGTAGAAGTATGCAAACCATTACCATTAAAGCTGGAAAAGAAAAACAATTACTACGGCGCCACCCTTGGGTCTTCAGTGGAGCCATCGAAACAAAACCTTCAACACTAGAGGTGGGTGTCAGTCGCGTACAAACTGATAGCGGACACTTCATCGCCTGGGGTTGGTACGATGAAAAGAGCCATATTCCGCTTCGCCTGCTCAGTTGGATCGAAGAGGAAGTAGTCGACGATCAATGGCTGAAGCGCACCATCGCCGAGAGCGTACTTCGCCGCTCTGCCTTTTTCCAAGACAAACAAGGAGGCACAACCACCTTCCGCCTCATCCATGGGGAGGCAGACTTTCTCCCTGGCCTGACCGTCGATGTCTATGGGACCATGCTCAGTGTCACCGTCAGCGCCCGCTTTGCTTGGGATAAACGAGAGTTGATCGTAGAAACTTTGCAAGGCCTCCTCTCCCCTGCCCTGATCCTTCTCTCCGTCGATTCAGCCTTCAATGCTTCTGAACAGCTGAAGGAGACCACTCTCTATTGGCAGGACGGAGGATGGTTCATCCCCGAGAAGCGCCTAGAGCCCATACGCTTCAGAGAGGACTCCGTACTCTATGAAGTAATACCTGGCACTGGTCAAAAGAGTGGTTTTTACTGCGATCGACGCGAGATCCGCACGATTGTAGAGCGCTACGGCAGCGATGCCGTACTCTTGGATCTAGGTGCATATACTGGCTCATTTACCCTCCATGCCCTGCGCGGCGGAGCCAAGGAGGTAACATTGGTCGACAGCAGTGCCAGTGCCCTGGAGCAGGCTGTCCATCATGTTGCCATCAATGAGGAGGCAGGCATTATTCCAGAGGGGTCTGGGGCCCGTACCACAACTGTGGTCGGTGATATGTTCGAACACCTACGCACTGTCGCCAACGACCACTACAATCTAATTGTTATCGATCCCCCGCGACTTGCGACCACCAAGGCCCAAACCGAAGGAGCGCTCAAGGCTTACAAGGACCTCAATCGGTTAGCGATGGAGCGAATCCAGCACAACGGGATCATCGCAACCTTCTCATCCAGTGCAAATGTCACTTCTGAGATGTTGCGTCTTACCCTTGCCTTTGCTGCAACTGACGCCAACGTTGAGATCCAGATTCTCCATCAGTTCACCCAAGGCGAGGACCATCCCATCCGCCTCTCCTTTGGAGAGTCTGCCTACCTCGATGGCTTTCTCATTCGGGTACTTCGACGCTAGTCTCCATTTGAGGTGATAGGCGTAGCGCTCGATAGGCTCGGTGTGCCAACAGGGCAGCCAAAAGGGCAAAGAGCGCTACCACTACCTCGATGATCATGATCGATACTCCGGTTCGACTCATCAGCACCGCGACCATATCAACGGCTGCATGGAGGAAAAGAGCAAGCCAAAAGTACTTTATTTTGCCCTCTTTGACCGCAGTCCAAACCAAGACTGAGAAGGAGAGGTGAAGAACGACTGCGATGACTCGTTCAATCAGGCCCACGAGATACAGCGGTGGAGGTGTTACAGAGAGGGTGGTGAAGATAGCCTGGGTAAGAGCCAGGCGCTCTCCTTCCATGGAAGCGAGCATCACCGCTTCCTTGCCAAGGGAGAGAGAGATGGCGTAGACAAGGTTTATCACCATAGCAGCCGTGAAGACAGCTATCACCTCAATCCCACCGTGGCCTGCCCCGAACATCAAGGCATCGCGATCATTGTCCATCCGTTTCTTCAGTAGTGTCGAAAAGACAACCAGACGTCCGCTCTCCTCAAACACACCGGCCATTATGCCCCCATAGAGGGCAAAGAGCCAGGCGTTCTGCCCAATTGTGACACCAAGGGCCGAACGGAGTACCAAAAGATGTACCGCCTGCTCTAAGACTAAGGCAAAGAGAACAAAGGTTGCCGCACCGTAGAAGAATGGACGCACTGCACACCCAAACCGCCTTTTGAAGATGATGAACAAGAGGATGGGAATAGCGGTCGATATAACCACATTGAAGATAAGTACAAAAATTGTCGCGTTTGAAATGGGGTACATGGTACCACCCTCCTTTAGCGTTCACAAAGAAAGCGTACTTAGAGTATATCCCATTTAGCTGGCCAGAGGACTATCATCGTCGTCATTCTCGAGTAATGAGATGAGAAATTGCAGTTGTTCAACCAGCATCCTGACCTGGCTGCTGAGTAGATCAACGTCACGTCCATCGAGGCTTCTCAGTGCGTAACTGTATGACTGCAGCGTCGCCACCGGACGATCAAAGCTGATAAGAGCGGGCATCGTCTCCTCACTATTGTACTTACACCGTCGAAAGACCGCCTTGCCACCTTTATCCAGTGAGGCTGATGCGCCAAAAAGGCGGCAGATCAAAGGCCTCACCTCATAGACTGTACAATGAAAAGGGCTTTCAGGGTCATAGAGCGGACATGGCCCATCGTCTGCACCTTCGTTGTACAGGCGTTCGATCAAGGGGCGCTTTTGCTCATCAAGGAGAAGGTAGGCTGCAACAAGGCTCGCCTCAAGAGCAGTGATATCAGGGTTGAAGTGCTCACAGCACGTTCCACAGCCCGCTCCGCAAAAGATGGAAAACTCCTGTCTGAAGCGTGTTGTTTGCGCTTCAATCTCTTCATAAAGAGCAGCCAATTGCTGCATGGATTGATGGTGATGGGTCGCCTCAAAGGCCTTGAGAATCTGTGCGATGGTCTGACTCATAGCGCTCTTTTCTCCAAAACTGAGCGATACTATCACTGCAAAAGCCAGTGAATCAAGCACTTTACTCCTCTTTTCCAAATAAATTTTTGTCTCTATACTAGGCCAAAGGAGTACGAAGATGATCAGTCGAGATGAAGCGCTTGCGTTCTTGAAGAAGTACACCCCCGAACCCTCTCAGATTACCCACGCTTACTGCGTTGAAGAGACAATGCGTCGCTTTGCCGCCGAGTACGGTCACGATGAGACCTATTGGGCGCTGGTTGGGCTTTTACACGATATCGATTACGGGCTCTATCCAGAGCAGCATTGTCAGGTAGCTCCCCGACTTTTAGCTGAGATTGATGTAGATGAGGCATTTATCCGCGCGGTAGTCAGCCACGGCTGGCAGATTTGCAGCGATGTAGAGCCTATTCACTTCATGGAGAGAGTGCTCTATACCATCGATGAGCTCACCGGTCTAATCTACGCCACCGCCTTGATGCGTCCTGAGAAGATGGTCGGTATGAAGGTAAAATCGGTGAAGAAGAAGTGGTCGAGCAAGAGCTTTGCGGCCGGGGTGAATCGAGACATCATTACCAAAGGCGCCGAGATGCTCGACATTCCTATGGACACCATCATCGCCCTGACCATCGAAGCGATGGCAGCCAACAGTGAGAAGATCGGCCTTTAGTCTCTGAGGTCAGCGAACGCATCCCAAGGATACTCGCCTGCTAATTCTGCGTTCAGTTGCTGTAATACCTCATATGGTGGTAGGACAATTTTTTGTTCTCTCAGGCCAAAAAGCGCAGCTACATTGCCTCCGAAGAGTTGGTATAAAAGATCGCTTGAGGCTCCTGCATCGGTGAGTGCTTTCAAGGCAAGCAAGAGCCCACTGAAGCCGGGAATCCCTGATGCCCCACCCCGTTTATCGGCGAGGGTGTGGGGAGCGTGATCTGTCTCAACCCAATCAATCTCACCGCCTAGGAGCGCTTCAAAGAGTGCAGAGCGTTGCCGCTCATCTCGTAGGGGAGGATTCATTTTCGCCCAGAGATGGGGTTTTTTAGCATCTACTTCGGTGAGTAACAGGTGGTGGGGCGTTACAGCACAGCTTACTCGCCTTCCTGCCTGCTTCGCTTCACCGACGATTTTCACTCCTTCGATGGTGCTGATATGACAGATATGCAGGTGTCCTCTAAATCCCGCATCGGCGGCCAGACGCAATTGGTCCTGGATCGAGACGATCTCTGCCTCGGGGGGCCTGACCTTGCTGTGGCTGGAGAAGTCGCTCGGGTCATTGAGATCTGGGTGCATGAGGCTCTCCTTCTCACAGTGAAGGGCAACCACTCCCTCATACCCGAGTTGGGCGAGCTGATGGTACACCGACCCTTGGACCGGTTCATCGGTAAGGCCCATATTGCCAGTAGAGTGGCCGGCATAGAGCTTCAGGCCTACTACCTTGCCATCAAAATCAGCGGTTGCATCAACGACCTCTTTGATCTGCTCACTATTGGCAGTCACTCCAGCCCAGATATAGTACTCGACTCCAGCTTCGAGGGCTTTGACGTCAGCAAGACGTCGTCTTATCGACTCTCGAGTGGTAAGTGGTGGATTGGTATTGGGCATATCAAAAACTGCGGTAATCGAGGCACGTTTAGCCACAGCCAAGCCGTGCGCCAAACTCTCCTTCTCCTTCTGCTGCCAATCGCGCAAGTGAACGTGTGGGTCAATCATAGGCTATCAACTCTGGTGCCTCACGGGCGAGGTAAGCATAGTTCATGAAGGTACCCCAACGACAAGTGAGACGGTCGCCACATGCACACTCCCCACACATGCCGATGCCACAGAGGGTCATGCGCTCCATGGAGAGGTAGAGGTTCTCTTCAGCTAGCCCCCGCGCTAGGAGCTTGCGGGCAGCGATGGCCATGAAGATCTCCGGTCCAACCAAGTAGGCAGCCTGGTCTGCGGCAAGCTCAATCTCATCCAACAGATCCAGCACTCGCCCTGGCCTTCCTTCATCTGCTATACAGCTGAACGGACCGTAGGGGGAGAGCGTATCCTCCAAGAGGGCTTTGCCCCCACTCTCTTCACTGGTGCCGATGAGGATTGTCATGGCAGTACCTTGACCCTGTAACTTCTCAGCCAGTGAGGGCAGCACAGCCACCCCGGTCCCTCCTCCGACAAGGAGGGCCCGCTCAGTCGGAGTGTTTTCAAGCTCAGCTCCATAGAGGCCCCGAACATATAGGTCATCACCAACTTTCAGTGCACAAAGAGCCTTTGAGAAAGGCCCACGCTCTTTGACGACAAAGGTAAGTGGCTTGTTGTGGGCAACCGAGAAGGGCTTTTCCCCAACCTGTGGAAGCCAGAGGAAGGCAAATTCACCTGCTTTACACTCAAGCGACCCATCAAGGGTAATAATGGCTGTAGAGGAGCCATAACGTTCTACTTCAAGGACAGTATGGCGTCGATAGGCCATTTGGCGCTCTTCGATGAGATACGAGGCAGCGTCCACCTCACACGATGAATCGTTCAATATTGCTTCTGCCTGGACCTTGAGGGCATCAAGATAGGAGGGCCAATGACGCTGATCGACGCAACCAAGAGCACTGCCGATGCCCACCGCATCACTGCCTGCTCGGACCATCTCAGCCACCTGCTCGGCAGTAAAGACCCCACCCATACCGATCAAAGGGACATCGGGGCCTACTGCCTTGCGAATAGATCGGATGGCGTTCACCGCATCGGCGTAGACAGCTTTGCCGCTGAGTCCACCCTTGCCGCCAAGATTGTTCTGTAAAATCGGGGTTCCGCTCACCGGATCGATATGTACGATAGGGCCAACCGTGTTAATGGCTACCAACCCATCAGCCCCTGCCTCCATCGTCACCTTGGCGATATGGCCAATGTCTTCGACATTCGGGGTGAGCTTGATGAAGAGCGGCGCCTTGCACTCAGGTGTTGCCGCCTTGATCTGTCGCACATACTCGCTGGCAATATTCGGGTCACAGCCAATGGCTGCCCCATAGCCGGCGGAGACGTGGGGACAGGAGAAGTTCAACTCTACCAAATCTGCAACCTCATCGAAGGCCTTTACCAAGATGATGAAGTCCTCAATGGTGTTCGCCGATAGGCTTACGTTCAGTAGCGTGCGCATCGAATGCTCTTTGCGCAACTCTTGTAGTTCGTAGAGAGCTTGCTCCAGGCCGGGGTTACGGAGCCCCACCGAGTTACCAAAGACTCCCGCCTCAGTTTCACAGATCACCGGCTCACGATTTCCCGGGTTCACCGTTACCTGAAAGCTCTTGGTAGTGATGATAGAAAGTCCCTCTGCCTCACGATCGAAGTACTTGATCAGTTGGGGCTTGGTTGAGGCAACTCCACTGACGGTAGAGAGCAGTACTGGCTTGCTTACATCCCTATGACGGCCGTTGAGCAGCTCTAGAACAGGATTCACAGGCTTGCCTCCTCGATCAGAGCGGTGAGGTTTGCCTCACAGATGCCAAGCCAATCTTTGGGGGCTGGACCCTTCTTCCATGGATGGGTAAGACCACTTGAGCTATTTATCCGCACCAACTCCAAGGGGTATCCAATCTCACTCAAAATTGCCAAGACGTCGCTGGCCGATCCTCCCTGGCTTCCCACTCCGGGGATTAAGAGAGGAACCGACTCATCGCGATAGTAGGTTACAATCTCTTTGAGTTCTTGTAGGTTTGTTGCCCCTACTACAGCGCCAACGTTTCCACGCTTTGCATTGTAGGCGACAATCTGGCGGGCGACCTCCATGTACAGAGGCCTACCATCGGCGAGGATCAAGTTCTGGAGATCCTTGCCTCCGGGATTGCTGGTTCGGTTCAGAACATATACTCCCTTGCCATCCCAGTCAGTAAACGGCTGTACTGAGTCACTGCCCATGTAAGGAGCGACGGTCACCGCATCGGCGGCCCACCCCTCAAAGGCTTCGACGGCATAGTTGTGGCTACTGGTGGCAATATCCCCTCGTTTGGAGTCAAGAATAATCGGGGTCGTAGGAAAGTGGGACCGCACCAAATCCAGAACTTCAAGCAGGGCATCACTGCCCTCTCGCTCTCTCTCAAAGGGGCGGTCGATCGCATGCCAATAACCAAGGTTTGGCTTGAAGGCTGCGGGAATTAGACCCTGGCGGTCCATCATGTTGAACAGGAGGGTAAAGCTCTCCAGAGCACTGGCAAAAAACTCCCCACGTTGAATAGGCAATGCCCCTGCAATGGGGTCTAGGCCCATACAGACCACATTTCCAGACGCTCCAGCACTCTCTTTCAGTAGATTTTTGTACTCCATCGCCTACTCCTTCTTTGCAAAGCCGCGCTTCTCGCCCCAACCAAACGGGTCTTCTTTCCACTGGGCAAGCGCCTCTGCTTCAACGGCGGTGATATATTCACTCTCCAAAGCAGTTTTGACCATCACATCGTAGTCCAAGATGGTGTGGAAGGTACACGCAGGCTGTAGCGCTGCAAACGCTTCAATGGCTTTGGGCATACCGTAGGTAAAGATTGCAAGGGTGTAGGGGCAGACTCCATCGGCGCTGACGACCGCTTCAACTGCCTTGATGGAAGAGCCTCCGGTTGAGATCAAATCTTCAATTAATAGCACCTTAGCCCCTTCGTAAGACCCTGCGGGTCCTAATCCTTCGATTTGCTGACCCAATCCGTGACCTTTGGAGGAACTGCGTACATACGACAGCGGCTTGCCCAGTCGATCTGCCAAGGTGGTTGCGTGGGGAATGCCAGCGGTGGCAGTGCCGGCAATATTGTCAGCCTCCCAATCTAGGGCAGTGAGCATCGCTTCAAAAGCTTGGGCGACCAACGATCGGGTTGGAGCGTCAGCGAGAAGGCGACGATTGTCGTTATAAATTGGCATCCGATAGCCACTGACCCAGGTAAATGGGTCAGCTACATTGAGCCTGATAGCTCCCAGCTTCAGGGCAGCCCGAGCGACCTTCGGACCCCAATGGTTGGTTATATCTGCAAGTGTTTTCATATCTTCTCCAGTCTATCTTATTTGTTGCGGCTCTTCCATATTTCCTTGAAGGTATGGACCCTCTCACAGTAGGCGCACACGAAGTGATTATCGCGCCGGCGGTGAAAGAGTGCCGGCACACCTTCACTCTGATCGGGGTGAGAGATGCACGCTTCGTTGGTGCACGCCAAGTCTTCGAAGTTATAAATCCGTGGAGGCAGGTGCATTCGATACTTGTGGGCAACTGCCCCGTCGGCTATCAAATTCAAGGTACACCCCGGAGCAACTGCAGCGAGGCGTTTGAGGTGGCGTCGATTGAGCTTGATATTTCCTGGTCGGAAGATGATTCCTTTAAAGAGGGTTTCATCCCCACCTCCGGTGGAAACCCACTCTCCACCCTTGCACTCATCCAGGCCCAGGACACTGCTGATTAAGCGCATATGGTCGCGAATTTCGTTGGGCTGTTCGCCGCGCAGGATGTGGTCAATCACCAGACCGTTACGAATTGGCTGCACTCCTTCGCTGACCACCTTCTCTTTTGGTGGACGTTCTGAGAGGTCTACCTCGTGAATGTACTCCTCCCCCTCTTCTATCGCTTTCGGGGACGATTGAGGTACAAACTCATCACCGATCTTACCTGCAATCATTGCGAGGAGGACGATGCGCACATACATACCGTTGATCGATTGGCGCTCCCACCCGTTGAGCGGGGTATTGTCCAAGAAGGTGGGGATCGTCGGGTGCTCTTTGTGCCTGGGTAGTGGATGGTAGAACTTGGTCCCCTCCTTGATCTGACCCAAAAGATCGCGACGGAAGGTAATGGCCCTTCTCAGTTCGGCCTCTCGCTTGAGGATTCGCTCACCCATCCGCTCCAGTTGGGGTCGAGTATAGTACCACTTGGTTGCCACATTCCCTGCAGCAAGGTACTCATCGATCGAAGTGAAGATCCTCACATCAAAGCCGTTGTCGAGCATCTTTTGCACGTACAGCTCGGGCATAGCCAACTCCGGTGGCGCAACCAAGTCAATCTTCACTTTTTCGAAGATCTTCAGCCCATCGGCCTTGGAGTGGACGGTCCTACCGTGAAAGAGGTCCCCTACCAGAGCGAGGTGCAGGTACTCTCGACTGTAGTCGTTGTCCTCAAGGAAGGTGAACTCATCCAACAACTCTTGGGTGGGGTGTTCGTGTCTTCCATCACCTGCGTTGATGAAGGCAGGCTTACGCCACAAGCGGTTACGCTCTGCGTAGGCAGTGCAACTCTCCTCAAGCCATCGACATACCCCTTCGACTTTGCTGCGCACAATGAAGATGGTGTTGGCGTAGCCACTGAGGGTGAAGAAGGTATCGGCGTAGCTCTCCCCTTTGTTGAAGGAGGAGCTATCACTGTTCAGTTCGGAGACCTTGGCGTGGTGGAAGTTTGCCGCATTGCGAAAGGACTCCTTGGTACGGGTTGAATCTTCGAGGAAGACCTCGTAGATTCCAAAGTCCCGGTTATCAATCCGAAAGCGATTGAGTGTTGCCTCATCATGGCTCTGCATCGCTTCTTTGAGGACCCTCGCTTGTTCAAAGAGGTAGCGTCGCTCCTCCTTGGTGAAATCCTCTATGACACACAACGATCGTCCGGTGAAAACGTTCTTTTTTTCCATGGTTCACCCTTTCTTAAAAAAAAGTCGGCCTTTCGACCGACTATCTTACATAATTATCAAAGGGAAGCACCCGTGACGCTTCAATACTGTTCTGTTGGTATGTAAGGCTCACAGGTTCCTCCAAATTTCATCGCAAAGGATATCAGAGCCCCCCAACTCTGTCTAGTTGTTGGGCTCTTCTCTTTTCCCTCGTGCAGTAGGATCTTGCTCAATAGCTGAAAGAGGGTCGCCGGGCAAGGGCGGGTCCTGCTTCTGTGGTTCTCTTATCTTGGCAATTGATTCTGCAGGTTGATGGTTTGAATTACGGACAATGGGAGCGTCCGTAGCATTCCCCATCCCCATCTTACGTGCCCACTCTTCCAAATCTTGGTATGGCGATTGCGGGCCAAAGACAAGGATTGGATCGAGTAAATCGGTCGGCACTTTGGTACGGTTCTTCAAATCCTGCTTGTAGCGCTTGCGATACCAAGAGGTAGATCCACGGCGACGGAAGATAAGAGATTTGCTGCCCATCTTGGCACTCTTGCCACTCTGGCCGTAGCCGTACCCATACCCATAGCCATAACTGTAACTGCGACCGTAGCCATACCGATAACTGGAGATAGCAGAGGCCAACACCCCATTGAAGACAAATCCGGTAATCGTTGCATTTGCAGTACGCAAGTTGGTAATAAGGTCGTAGAGTGCTCCCTTGGTAGTAATGCCAGCTCGGACGGTGATGATCAGGCCATCGACAAACTTAGAGATCGACAACAGTTCACTGGCAGAATCCAACGGTGGGGCATCAATAATAATAAAGTCGTAGATTTGTCGCAGTTGCTCTAGGCCCTTGATGTACCGAGGGTTTGAGAAGATTGCTGCTGGGACCAGAGGGGCATTGCCTGAGGGCAACAGGTGCAGTGTAGGAGTATCTTCCAAGGGTTGGATCAAGCACTCCTCAAGGGCGGTGTTCTTGGTCACAAAGTCGACCAATCCGATTTCGTGGTGCTTGAGACGGAAGTACCGCTCCATACTTGGAAGGCGTAAGTCTCCATCGATGACCAGGACACGGCTCCCCATCTGTGCCAACGCCAAGGCGATATTACCGATGATGGTACTCTTTCCTTCGGCCATGGCACTACTGGTGATTGAATAAATCTGTTGGTCACTCTTGTTGTAGAGCATATTGGCCACCAGTTTGAAGCGCTCACTTTCGAAGGCCAGTGGATCATTATAGACCGAGAGTGTTGGATACTTGGTTTTAGGAGTGACCTTCATCAGAGGAATCCACCCCAAGATTGGCAGCTCACGGCCTGCGATTTTACGAATTTGATGCTCATTTTGGATGGAGATATCAAGTGCCTCACGGGCTAGGGTCAACAACAGTCCAACAGACGAGCCCAACAGCAGAGCTACTGCCAGGATCAAGAGTCGGTTTGGTCTTACCGGTCGAGTAGGAAGGATTGCCCGGTCTACTACGGTGACGTTGCCGGTGATCGCTGCCTCACTGAGCTTGACCTCTTCGAGCATCTCCCTGAGTTTCAAGCCAATCGCCTCATAGATTTGTACGTCACGTTGCAACTCACTGAGCCTGCGTTCAAGGACCGGAAGCTGGCCAAGTTCCTCAGTGAAGACCTCAGCACGCTTGTTCAAAACGATAATCTCAACTTCGGTGGTCAAAGCCCCGACGATTGCCTGGGTATTTGCCTCAATGGCATAGGGGCGGGTCAAAGAATTCACCCGATTGACCAGATCCTTGGTCAGCTGCGATATCGCACTATTGATGACGTAGGTACGCGAAGAAGAGTCTACGTTGGTCGCCATACCCCCTGGGCGGGTGAATGACTCGTACATTGAAAGCTCGGTCTTCCATGCACCTAACTCACCGAGTTTCTCGGCGATCACAGGATCGGCCTTGATCTCCTCAAGGCTGACAGGCATCGCAATACCTGCTTCCATCAAGGAGGTATTGTAGGAGTCGATGAAGACCTCTGCTTCACTGAGCTGAAGCTTCAGTGGCTCAAGACGTAGGGTGTAGTAAGAGATCTGCTCAATGAGCATAGAGCTCTTGTCAGAGAGCTGGATAATGTCACTTGTTTCACGGAAGGTTCCCAGAATATCACTGGCAATGGCCAACTTTTCGTCATTGAGAGGAATCTGGTTTTCGATGAACTCCCGCTGCGCTGTCTTGGAGTTCTTTGCAATCCCGGTGAGAAAGTTATCATAGGTTGCCGCCAAGGCATTGGCAAAATCCTGAGCAAAGGCTGGGTTTTGGTCAGTGATTGCGATTTTTACGATGTTGGTATCCTTGACCGTTGAGACAACAATCCGTTCTCTTACGTTCCCCAAAACCTGGCGGTTTTGATAATCCTCACCGTCGCTGTTGTGGTATTGGGAGAGATCCAGGCTCTCCAAAGCCAAGCTTACGTTACTGCGACTGGTGATCAGTTCTACCTCAGTGGCAATCTTTGCACTGGAAGTGGAGACATCGAGCAACGATTCAAAGCTTGAGGAGCGCTGAATTGCCTCAACGAGAACTGATACTTGGCTTTCGTAGAGTGGGGTTGCAATCTGTAGATACCCGATGGCAAGGGCGAGAACGAGTACCAATCCAACGACAAACCATGAGAAACGTTTGCGAAAGATTGTGAACAATTCGGCAATTGAGATGCCTTCATCACTATCTTCGAAGGGGTTGAATCGATCTTGAGGCGCTTCCTGTTGGCTCATTCGCTGCTCCTTCTATAATTTTTTGGCATCCAAAACAATGCTGAGAGTCACGGCAATAATACCTAGGATCGAACTGACCAAGCCGATGACGGCAATCGTTGGAGCAAGGTCTTTGACGAAGGTATTCTTTGCAACCACAATTGTCGACTCAGGGGGAATCGGTCCATCTGGATCGATCTTTTTGCCGTCTGGGCCCTGGACCTTGATCGAAGATGGATAGGCTGCATCATCGCTGAGTCCTCCGGCGAGGGCGATGTAGTACGGTACCCCCTTCTCTGGCACATAGGCAAAGACGCCACTACGGGAGACTGCGCCACTGACGGTGACAAAGCGCTGGTTGAAGGGGATGAGCAGGGTATCACCTGCCTTGAGGCGGATAAGGCCTTGCTCGCTATTGCCGTAAAGAATCTGTTGTGCGTTGATCGCGATGCGCTCTTCCCCGCGTAAGAGGAAAGCCCCCTCAAGGTCGCTGATCGTCAAAAGGCGCCCGGCAATGGTATCAAGGAGGCTCTTGAGCGTCTCCTGTGGATAGAATTGGTAGAAAATCCGACTGGAGGAGTATCCCAATTGGCTTGTGGGTGAGAGCGAGTCAGCGTCTTCATTGGCAGCAACAGCTCCCTCGATGGTCACGCTCTGAATACTGGGTAACAGTGTATCTATGAGCACCTGATCTTGGTGTTTGAGTGAGAAATTAGGATCCTCAAGGAGGTTGACATACAGAGCACTCCAGCTGCCATCCTTCTCGTTGAAACGCTGAACACGGATATTCTGAATATCGCTGCCTGAAAGCAGTCCGCCACCATAGTAGCTGATCAGCGTAGAAAGAGTATCCTCGTCGGTCAGTTGGTAGGTTCCCTTCTGATAAACATTGCCTCCCAGTTGTACCATCCGCCCCGCCCGTTGCAAGGTGATGACATCATCGCTTTTGAGCAGAGGGTCTTGATCCAAGGCACCCTTACGCAATGCCTGGTAGAGGTCGTAGCTCTGGCTGCTACCGTCGCGGTGGGTTACCACCACTTCACGCGTTGATGCATAAGCAGTAGCGCTACTCACCACCTCACTGAGCCGGGAGAGTCCCCAAGCGCTGAGAACACGAGTTCCTCGCACCTCCCCGATTACCGACACAGTAAAGGTTCCGGTACCGGTGAGTACCAGCTGTGGGTTGGAGTAACTGTGGTAGGTGCGCACCAACGAAAGTATCTCTTGGCGCATCTCAGACCACAACAGGCCACTGCCATCGATGTCCCCTAAACCCGGAATACTGACACTACCCTGCTCATCAACCTGCAAATCTACGGTGACGGTGCGCATACCATCAAGATAGACAAGCCGGTAGCTATCGCCGGGGGTCACCGGGTAGTTGCTGTTGGAGACAGCACTGAGGACCCGTCTTTGGGTATCCAGAGTATCGGTTGTAGAGGAGAGCCCTAGTTGATCAGCAAAAGATTGCAAGCGAAGCTCACTCTCTTGCACAAGCGGTTTCGCCGCTGGACCGAAGAGCGGGGAGCGGATAACCAATGCCCCATCACGTGCCCCAAGGGGGGCAAGTACCAGCAGTAGTAAGAGAGTAATCGACAAAAACGCTCTACCGAATCTTTTCATAGCGCACATTCCTCAACCCAAGGCGAACATGAGATTATCAACCATACTATCACTTGATTGCTGTGCTCTCAAGGACTCTCGGTACTGGAATCACCCTGTGAGTGAAGAAAAAGCCCCGTACCCGCTGAGAATAGTATATACCAAGATGAGCCGGCTACAACAAAGAAGATTGTCGAAAAGTGAGCAGTCGACCCAATCTGCCTTTTGCGCTACGATCGTGGTATGAAAAAAACCAACGCCATCCGAATCCTCGAAGCGGCACATATTCCCTTCACCCTCCACTCCTACCCGTGGGACGAGGAACACCTTGATGCAGTAACTGCATCAAGTGCATTGGACGTTGAGGCCGAGCAGGTGTATAAGACCATCGTCTTTGTAGATGGACAACATAATCACTATGTCTTTTGCGTTCCCGCCCAATTTTCGGTAAATCTTAAAAAAGCACGAGCGCTGACCGGCCAAAGGGATTTAGCGCCAATCAAGGTCTCTCAACTGAAAGAGGTTACCGGCTATATCCGAGGAGGTTGCTCACCCATTGGAATGAAGCGCCCCTATCCCACCTATATCGATGAGTTGTGTCAGCTTGAGGAGGTACTGTATATCAGTGCCGGAGAGCGAGGCCAGCAGATTTGCCTCAAACCTCAAGATCTTATCGATATTTGTAATGCAACGCTCGCCGATGTCACCTAGGCTTGGTGGCCGCGGCTAGTAAAGTAGCGACGTAGCCTTCGCGAGCACGAGAAAGCAACCAAAAAGATTAGAATGACCAATGCTGCATAGAACAGGCTTTCAGACCATCGAAGCTTGAGCATTCCATGAACATACCGGCTCAACATCAAATCGAGGACTGTCAAACCCATAAAAATGATCGTCAGTGCTGAAAAGACCATCTCAACAAGCGAGGGTGGTCGACTCCGTCGTGAAAACAGCAGTGCAAAGAGTACTGTCAACACGATGACCGCTCCCATCGCCGGCATAGCCACTGGCCAAAACCATGTCAGCGATCCGACAATGAGACGGTTGAGGTGCGCCAAATAGATTCCCATGGCTCCGATGAGTAGGAAAAGAAAGCGAAACAGCGGTGGCCGGCTGAAAGAATAAACACCCACTAACCAGACCAATGCCAGTGGGGGGGCTGCGATCAGCGACCACGAGAGATGGAGGTCTGCTGCATCCAAGCCTATGAGATAGAGCGCCGAAGCGATTAAAAATATTGTCGCCTGGCGTCGATACGTGAGAGCAGACCGCAGGGCAATCACCAAATAAAGAGCCGTCGATGCAATGGATAAGAGGGGGATGTAGCTATAGCGGGCCAAACCGCTGAGCCACAAGGAGAGAGCTACTGCTACCTCCCCGATAACAAAGAGCGAGATTACCAACTCAATGATACCCTTACGTCGTTTAGTTATCGCCGCTGTCACTTCAATTTCCAGTGGCTGGGCAAAGAGCGGCTGTGAGCGCCCCTCCTCTACTCCAGGCGGCAACACCACGCGAGTACTGCACAGCGGACAGGACTCTGCCCCTTCAGAGAGTTTTACCCCACACATCACACAGTAAGCCATCACCGATCCTCCCTATTGGTTGCAACCGAGACCTCGACCCCATCCTCCACCATGAAGG
>Ga0265293_10005854_pt1 | contig 20191 bp, 18 predicted proteins | sample Munlanlewell138R_FD_192505 | JGI IMG/M metagenome (GOLD analysis project Ga0265293, IMG submission 192505) | Leachate microbial communities from a municipal landfill in Southern Ontario, Canada - Leachate well 138R | ecosystem: Engineered > Solid waste > Landfill > Unclassified | place: Canada... | reverse complement strand
TATCGCAGACGGTACGTCCGGGTACGTTATACAAAATTTGTGGAATCGCGACAGCCTCAGCAATGTGTTTAAAGTGCTGATACAAACCTTCTTGAGTCGGCTTATTGTAATAGGGTGTAACCAGCAAGCAGGCATCCGCACCCACACTCTGAGCATTACGCGTCAGCTCAACTGCTTCGCGTGTGCAGTTAGCACCGGTACCAGCAATCACCGGGATGCGGCCATTGACCTGATCAACCACGCGTTTGATCACCTCAACGTGCTCAGCAACATTTAAGGTTGCTGACTCACCTGACGTGCCGACAACGACTAAAGCATCGGTGCCTTCTTGCAAGTGAAAGTCCACCAGCCGAGTTAATGCCTGCCAATCAAGTGCGCCTTGCGCATCCATGGGCGTGACTATTGCGACCATACTGCCCGAAATCATGCAACCGCTCCTGCCAAAATATAAGAGATTAGTAATATTACTGATGCACTTCAGCTTGCACAAGCACTGCTCGCTTCTTTGAGCATTCCACTTACCACTTCTTTTCGTTACTCTAGTGCACTTAGAAGCGTAAAACACGCTCAAACCTACTTTTTGGAATGCTGAATGTCTGTACTACCCTTACCTGAACAATATGTGCTAATCAGTGCAACGGGCCGCGATCCTCTCGAGTTAACTAATGTCATTTGCCGCGCTTGCCAAGAAAACCGCTGTTCAATGATCAGCAGCCGCTTAACCCGTCATGGCCAATATAGCGTACTCATTGTTCAAGCTGGCGGCACTTGGGATGCTTTAGCACGCCTTGAAGGCTGCTTACCCGCATTGGCTAAACGCCATGATCTACAACTCACTCACACACGCAGTGAAGATGATGAAGCACGTCCACAGGCGCTGCCTTATATTGTCTATGTCAGTGCTCTGTATCGTCCCGATATTCTCGCTGAGTTGTGCCAGTTTTTTGCTGACCACGAGATTGGTTTAGAAAATATCACCTACGATACCTATCAAGCCCCACAAACAGACACCACCATGCTTAACGCAACTATTACTGTAACCTTATTAGCCAGTACGCAAATCAACTGGTTACGCGATCAGTTTCTAGACTTTGCTGATTCACTCAACCTCGATGCGTTAATCGAGCCGTGGCGTCCACAAACACCTTAATTCCTAGGAGTCACCATGCTTAATCAACCCGTGAGTAACTTTACTGCCGCCGCCACCAGCGAGACCACGGTGCAGTTAGCTGAGCTGGCTGGACAGCAGGTGCTGCTGTATTTTTATCCAAAAGACAACACCCCAGGCTGCACCACTGAAAGCCAGGACTTTAGAGACCTACATAAACAGTTCACTGCAGCCAACACTGTTATATTTGGCATCTCACGCGACACCCTGCGCAGCCATGAGAACTTTAAAGCCAAACACAGCTTTTCATTTGAACTGATCAGCGATACAGAAGAAACGCTGTGCAAGCAGTTCGATGTCATCAAATTAAAAAAGCTGTACGGTAAAGAACATCTAGGCATTGAACGTAGCACCTTCTTAATTGATGCCCAAGGCGTCTTACGTCACGAGTGGCGCAAGGTCAAAGTCGCAGGCCACGCTGCAGACGTGCTTGCCGCTGCTCAAGATCTACACAAAAACAGCTTATCCAGCAACGGATAAACTAGCACTCCTTGCGTAACCAATAGGTAAATACAGCCTGCTCCACTGTTTCATGCAGCAGACTGTGTCCAGCAAGATTAGCAAAAGATCGAAAGTCACGCTGCGAGCCCGCATCCGTCGCCGAAACCTTTAACACGGCGCCAATCGGCATACTATTGAGCGCCAGTTTTGCTTTCAGCAAAGGCATCGGACAGGCTAAATGACAGGCATCAAGCTCTACATCGTACCGCTGGGTTATTTCACTCATTAAAAACTCCACTTTTCCAACGAACATTAAGCCCCATGCAGGGTCTCACTTGGGTCGACAGTGATTTGTGCTAGCCCCTTGCTCACTTACCGCGCGCATTGTAGCGTATACCCCCACTTATTCTGTAAAAGAGAGTGCTATGAGGTTCTTCCGCCCTACTCTATTGGTACTGGCCTGCGTTTTCGCTCAGCCGTCTTTAGCTTTTAACCTGCCTTCGTTGGGAGACTCGAGCTCGTCTATTATTTCCCCAGAGCAAGAGCATCAACTGGGTCGTGCTTGGTTGAGTATTTTACGCGGGCAAGTGCGCCAACTCGAAGATCCTCTGCTAAAGGACTATATAGAAACCAGTGTGTATCGCTTAGCAGAAAGCAGTCAACTGAATGATCGACGCCTTGAGTTTATTATTTTAGCCAGCCCAGAGCTCAACGCTTTTGCTGCCCCTGGCGGTATTATTGGCGTTAACGGCGGTCTTTTATTGCATGCACAAACAGAAGCCGAATACGCCTCAGTATTGGCACATGAATTGGCACACTTATCACAACGCCACTTCGCCCGAGGGCTTGAAGCACAAAAGCGCATGCAAGTTCCTTTTATGGCCGCCATGCTGGCCGGCGTGATTGCTGCAGCAGCCGGTGGTGGTGACATTGGTATGGCGGCTATACTCTCAACGCAAGCGGCAGCCATCCAGGAACAACGCCGCTTTTCTAGACAGAATGAACAAGAAGCTGACCGCATTGGTTTACTGAATTTACATAAAGCAGGTTTCGAACCGCGCGCCATGCCAAGTTTATTTGAACGTCTGATGCGCCAATACCGTTTCGACAGCATGCCACCTGAGTTTTTATTGACCCACCCCGTCTCCGAATCAAGAATTGCCGATACCCGCAACCGCGCTGAACAATATAGCGATGGTCAAGGCATGGTTGACAGCCTGTATTATCAGCTGATTCGTGCACGCCTACAACTCACCTTTGAAGACACCTCCGGCTTAGCGCTGAAACGTTTTCGCAATCTGCTTAACGAAACCCCAAACTCGGATTCAGCACGCTACGGACTGGTTTTAGCGTTAATCCGTGGCAATCAACTGGCTGAGGCGCAAACTCACTTAGATCAATTACTAAAAAAAGTTCCCGACAGCATTATTTACAATTTAGCCGCAGTTGATTTAGAGATCAGCCGCAGCCAATTTGAGCAAGCCAATAGCCGTGTCGACACATTACTGCAGCGTCACCCCACTAACTTCCCGTTGCTTAGTGCAAAATATGAAATACAACTTAAGCAAAAAGATATCGCTGGTGCCGAAAAAACTATTAACCAGCTACTCAAGCAACGCCCCAATGATCCGGATATTTGGTTTGAAGTAGCTGAAATCCGCGGCTTAGCCAATGACATTATCGGCCTGCACGAAGCACGCGCTGAGTTTTTCTCTCGGGTGGGCGACTACACACAAGCTATTGAACAACTCGATTATGCGAGGCGCCGCGCCAGCAACAATTTTCCCCGCGCTGCCCGTATCGATGCACGTCAACAGGTGCTGATTAATGAAGAGCAAGCCATCAAGAAAATGCTGAATTAAGTGCTTATGCACGGTGTTGCTGGATGATGCGGCATACGCAAATAATGCCTGATGCTTTTCGTTGCTGGTCTACTAGCAAGTCCAGTGTAGGCCGTGCTTCGGAATTGGTGTTTATCCGTCGATGAACCCATCCGGGGTTCAACTCCGGCGCTACGTAGCGCTCGACTAACTCAGCGCTCATACATCATTGAGGTTAAGGCTTAGCCAGCACAGGATTATGCTCGACAAGCAGTTGCTGCCGAAACTGCTCAGCAGCAGAAAAGTCAGCACCTTGCTGCTCATTTAACGCATCGGGATCAAAACGGCTTAAGCAACCCTCACCCACTCTCGGCAACGGCTGCACTGTTGCTTGTAGAGTCAGTTGTGGCTCATCGTCATCACTGCTCATAAATCCCTCCAAGCGTTTTGTTTTTGCATGTTGACATCCTCTACGCCCTAAAGAACATGGATTCCTACAGCTAATTAGGAAATGCTCACGCATTCCTCGCTATCCATCCTCGCACTCAAAGCACGAGGCTTTGCGCGATTTTGGTAATAACTGCACACACACAATCCGTTATATAGGCGCTTTACAGTTCACTATAATTAATCAAACACCACAGTCTTATTATCATGAATCAAAACACGGTCTTCTAAGTGATAGCGCAAGCCACGCGCCAGCGCCATTTTCTCAACATCTTTACCATTTCGCACCATATCTTCGATGCTATCGCGATGACTGACGCGCACCACATCTTGTTCAATAATCGGGCCTGCGTCTAAATCCTGAGTCACATAGTGACAGGTTGCACCAATTAATTTAACACCGCGCAAAGCGGCTTGATGATAAGGCTTAGCACCAATAAATGACGGCAAAAAACTGTGATGGATATTAATCACTCGACCGTGGTATTTCTCACATAGGTCCGGTGGCAAAATTTGCATATAACGCGCAAGCACCACGCAATCCGCTTCATGCTCATCAATCAAACGACTGACTTCAGCAAACGCGACTTCCTTATCTTGCGGATCAACAGGCACATGATAGAAAGGAATGCCATGCCACTCAACCATACTGCGCAGATCATCATGATTGGCAATCACACAAGGAATCTCACAGTCCAACTCATTACGATGCCAGCGGTGTAATAAATCAGCTAAACAATGCGACTCGCGACTGGCCATCAAGACAACACGCTTTTTTACATTGGAGTCGGTCACCTGCCAAGTCATTGAGAATTCATTAGCAATAGGGGTGAAGGCTTGCTTAAAACCCTCTAAATCAAAAGGTAGCGATTCTGCGCGAATTTCATGACGCATAAAAAACCAGCCACTCTGTTCATCAGAGTGGTGACTAGCCTGATGAATCCAACCATTATATGTCGCTAAAAAATTACTGACTTTGGCAACAATACCCACGCGATCCGGGCACGCAATAATAAGACGAAACGTGTGCATGCAACACTCCAAACAAATAAGTTTTTCTTGGTAAGAAGGCTAAAACCTATTCTACCGTTCTGCAGCGCCTACGTCAGCAAAGCAATGCTCTGTTGCACGCTCTAGAAAAGCTTATGCCATCAATCAAGACATCCAGCTAGAAACTTTACAATTGCGAATTGCACCCCCTTACTTATCTCGATATAAAAGCAAATACCACACATTAAAACTAACGATCTATAATATTGAGAAAAGTTCTACAGCTAACAACTTAACTTAAAAGAAAATCCCTTAATCTATTTGTGGACATACACACACTTACACCCTATTTCACTTTGTATTCTTTACATATAGTGAGTATAGGTCTATCATTCACGTCATATTAAGGGGTCTCAAAAAATATTTGCATAATATTTGGGACACTGGAGTTTTATAGAGTTTCACTGGCTCACTAGTGACGATGGACACGCTCAACAATCCTTAATTTATTAATACACTCTCTCTAATAGGATTTTCCAAATGTCATTGATTAATGAATTTCGCGAAACAAAAGAACGCATTAAAGAATTAGAATCACGTCTTGCCAGCCTTTCGCAAGATACTAAGCTGCAAAAAGAGCTTGAGTTCGAAGAAAAGTTACGTGCACTGATGGCTGAATACAACAAGTCACTGCGCGACATTACTTTAATTATTGATCCTCAAGCAGCGCGCGATACAGCAGGTAAAACCCCAGCACGTACACGCAGTCCACGTAAAACTAAGCGCTACAACAACCCTCACACAGGTGATGTGATTGAAACTAAAGGTGGCAACCACAAAACGCTTAAAGAATGGAAAGCTAAGTGGGGCGGTGACACTGTTGAGTCTTGGGTTACTATACTTGACTAAATAATGCGGCACACAAGCCATTAGCTGGATTTTCAGTTAATAAAATGCCCTACTTATAAGTAGGGCATTTTTGTTTGTGCTTAATAAATGATGCTACCGATTGTCCCTACACTTGATAACGCTGACGCAATGCCCGTACATAATCATACCAAGCCTGTACTGCGGGTAGTGCTTGCTGCTCTACCGGCAACTGGGCATAAGCATTTAGATAATCAGCTATATTTAGCGGCGCACCTTTTTGCTCACCACTTAACCGAGCTCGACAAAACTCTCGCCATTGCTGCATCTCTTCTTCATTTAACGTATTGGTATAATTACGCCCTCGATAACGGAACAATAACTCTGGCAAGCGCGGATCATCAAACGGCCAAAGCTCAGGTGTTAACTGCTCTGGCGCTGCACCGCGCAACTTATCACAGAGTTTTCGATCTCGCGGTGCTAAAAAACCACTGTAAAGTTGCTGCTCTGGGTCCTGCTCGGCAAACTCACGCTGCTCGCTATAGACTGTATTGAGCTTAGTCTGCCACTGCTGTTCACTCTGCCCTTTGAGCAGCTGATAATTTGCTTGCCAGCGCGCATGATCAAAGGCTAAACGCTGCGTATCCTCTTCGCGCAAGACTGAGAGTGGTGCTAGCACGGGGCTTTTATTCACATGAATCAGCTTCAACGGGATGGGCAGCTGTCCATCAGCCAGCTCGTCATGACGCGTATACAGACGCGCCTTAAGCGCCTCGCCATCTAACTCAAGCAAGGGCGTTATATCCGCATGCAAATCACACACAATCAGTGCATTGCGATTAGTGGGGTGCCACGCCAGTGGCAATACTGGCGCGAGACAATGACGCTCAACGGAAAACATACCGGAGACATGCAAGATAGGCTGCATTAAACGCACACGATCAAGTACTGCGTTTTTACGGCGCAAACCATATAAATAGTTGAACAACTTAGGTTGCTGCTCTCGCACTAAACGCGCTGCCGCAATAGTTGCCCGCACATCGGCTAAAGCATCGTGAGCTTGGCCGTGAGCAATGTGATTGGCTGCAGTGAAATTTTCCAATTTAAAGCTCGCGCGGCCATCGTGTTCAGGCCAGTTGATACCTTCAGGACGTAACGCCCAAGTGCAACGCAACACATCAATTAAATCCCAGCGGCTGTTGCCACCCTGCCATTCACGCGCATATGGATCATAAAAGTTACGGTACAAAGTAGCGCGCGTCATTTCATCATCGAAACGCAAGTTATTAAAACCCGCACTGCAGGTGTTAGGCACAATCATCTGTTGCTGCAGTTGCTCAATAAAATCAACTTCAAGCAAACCTTGCGCCTGTAAAGTATCAGGCCCGATACCGGTGACAACGGTCGCCATCGGATGCGGCAAAATATCCTCAGCCAGCTGACAATAGATGTTCAGCGGCTCGCCTATTTCTTCGAGCTGCTCATTGGTGCGAATCCCCGCGACCTGCATAGGTCGGTCACTGTGCGGCGCAATGCCGGTCGTTTCAAAATCATACCAAAAAATACTCGCAGTCACTGAATGAACTCCTTATTGCACGGTCGATATCAAAAACCCCCTAACAACTCACGCTTTTACACTGCCTCGCTTGCAGAGCTGCAACTGAATGGTTACTGTTCTTGACCCATTAGATAAAGCATACGCACTGCAGGACCCAATGGCACACTGTAGCGGCTTAATATTCACTATAGTCATTCGATACCATATTGCTCAGGAAGTTTTTTATTTTTCCTAGACGCACTTATACTGCGCCTATATTTAACTTTACATATTGACATACTTTTGAATAATCAATCTTACCCAGAGTACTCAGGCACGCACAATCGTTTAGATACGCTACTGTATTTAGAAACACCTGAAGGTATTGAACTACCGCTGCGCCCGGCCGGTTTGCCTGTGCGTGTCCTAGCCTTTGTGATTGACTTGCTCCTACGCGCGGCATTATTAGCGTTAGCCGGTGCGGCATGGCTATATTTAGGAAAGTTTGGCTCGGGGTTAGCCTCAATCAGCGCCTTTATCCTGCTGTGGTGGTACATGGTGCTGTTTGAAGTGTTTAATCAAGGACGCACGCCAGGCAAGCAAGTGCTTGGCCTGCAGGTCATCCACAGCGATGGCACACCGGTTGGCTGGGCCGGTTCACTGACCCGCAATCTACTGCGTGTTGTTGATTTGCTGCCATTCGCGTATTGCATCGGCATACTCAGCATACTCAGCAATGCTAATTTTCAAAGACTCGGCGATTTAGCTGCAGGAACACTTGTCGTTTACCAATCGCGTGTATCTGCGCGCCAACCCATGCCCGAGGTCGATGCTTGTGCGTCACCGCTAGCGCTAACCCTCGCAGAACAGCAAGCACTATTAAGTTTTGCTGAGCGTCACCAGCAACTGTCTGCGCAACGCAGCGAAGAGTTAGCCGCCATTATTGCCCCCGCATTACAGCTACCCAAAGCGCAGGCGGTAACTCGGCTACACAGCATCGCCCGTGGTATTGTGGGGTCGGTATGAAGCAAGCCCGCTTTGAAAAACTGCACCAAGCGACATGGGACGCATTTGCCGGAAAAGTACAGGCGCTGCATAGCGGCACAGCGCAACCTGAGCACAGCACGCACTTTAATCAAGACTACCGACGTATCTGTCAGCATCTTGCCTTAGCCAAACAACGCGGTTATAGCGCGCCATTACTAGAGGAATTACAACAGTTAGCGCTGCAAGGACACCAGCAATTTTATCGTCATAAAAGCCCAATTTTAGCGCAATTATTGATTTTTATTGTGATCGATTTTCCGTCAACGGTGCGCCAACAATGGCGTTGTATGGCGCTATCAGCTGGATTGTTTTTTGGCAGTTTTGCGCTGATGGCTACTTTAATCGGATTATTTCCAGAGCTCATTTACAGCCTGCTCAGCCCTTCACAAGTGGCCAATATGGAAAACATGTACGACCCAGCCCAACGCCAAGTTGGCCCGCTGAGTCTACGTAATCACCAAGATGACTGGGTGATGTTTGGTTTTTACATCATGAACAACATAGGCATTGCCTTTCAAACCTTTGCCAGCGGCTTGCTCTTTGGCTTAGGCAGTGCTTTCTTTTTACTGTTTAATGGCTTAAACATTGGTGCTGTTGCTGGCCATTTAACCCGCATTGGCTACAGTGAAACCTTTTGGCCTTTTGTAATTGGCCACGGCGCTTTTGAGCTCACAGCCATTGTGATTGCCGGAGCGGCAGGCCTTAAACTCGGTGCTGTGCTGATCGCCCCAGGCTCGATGACTCGAGCAGCAGCACTGCGCACAGCGGCCAGCGTCAGTATTAGGCTGGTTGGAGGGGCTATTATTTTCTTATTATTAGCCGCCTTTATTGAGGCGTACTGGTCATCAAGCAACAGCATCGCTGTACCGCTAAAAATTGCCGTGGGCGGCGGCTTATGGCTGCTGATTATGCTCTATTTATTTGCTTCAGGGCGGGCGCGCTATGCCGCTCAATAAAGCCCAAGCCGTGCTGCGCTCACGCAACCCATGGGAAGCCATGGATCTGGGTATTGTCCTCGCGCGCCGGCATGCCGGTGTATTGATGGCTACTTGGGCGGTAATCACCGTACCGCTGTTTCTTATCTTAAGCATGATTTTTTGGCAACAACCCACAGTAGCTGTGCTGATCATTTGGTGGCTTAAACCCGCTTTTGAGCGTTTGCCCTTATATATTTTATCCAATGCATTATTTGCTAATACGCCGAGCTTTAGGCAAAGCCTTAAGGCATGGCCGAAGCTGTTGAAGCCACAATTATTTGCCAGCTTAACCTGGCGTAGGCTGAGCATGACACGCAGCTTTGATTTACCGGTGCAGCAATTAGAAGGTGTTGGCGGTGCAAAGCGCCAGCAGCGTCTCGTCACCTTAGGCCGCCAATACACGCGCACGCCCACTTGGCTGACCATTATCGGCTTGCATATCGAAATGGCGTTATGGCTGGGTTTAATTATTTTATTGTATTTACTGATTCCCGCCCAATTACAAACAGACTGGAGCTGGGCCAAGCTGCTTGAAATCACTCAACATCAATGGTTATGGGCCGAGCACCTAAGTAATTTCTTGTATATTTTAGTCTTAATTGTTTGGCAGCCAATCTATGTGGCCTGCGGTTTCACCCTGTACCTTAACCGCCGGACTGAATTAGAGGCTTGGGATGTTGAACTGGTCTTTCGCGGCTTAGCACAACGACTCAAAGGCAGCGCGGCATTGTTGCTGATCGCAGTGCTGTGCATCCTCCCCTACAGCCAACCTACTTTCGCTGAAACCGGCCACATAGCCAATAACGATCAAGAGGAACTGAGTGTTGATCAGCCTCGCCTACTCAAACAAATGCTTAACAGCGAACAAGCGCAACAGAGCATCAACAACCTGCTGGATCAGCCGCCCTTTCAAAACTATAAAACTGTTAAAAAATGGCGCATAGGTGACGCTAATACAAGCACCAGCGGCCCAAGCGCATTCGCCCTGCCAGCTTGGCTCAATAACTTACTAACGCACCTTTCATTGGGCATTCAAGCCTTGCTTTGGGGCTTTGTAGTGCTGATCAGCGCGGTCATTCTATGGCGTTATCGGCAATGGCTTAAAACATTCGGCCAGCAGCCGTTACCCCGTAAAGAACAGCAGCAAGTAGCGCCAACAACGCTCTTGGGTCTTGAAATCAGCACAGCAAGCCTACCCGACGATCTGATTGCCACAGCGCAAACACTCTGGACGAATGACCCACGTGCCGCTTTGAGCCTGCTCTACCGTGGTTTGCTCAATCACTTAGTCGAAGTGCAAGCATTGCCATTAACTGCGGCGCACACTGAAGGTGAAGTCCTCACCTTGACCCAAGCATTACCTGAATCACTGCAACGCTATACACAGCAATTGACGCAACATTGGCAAAATTTAGCCTGGGGGCAGCGCTTACTATCACACACTCAGTTCATCGAACTGTGCACGCAATGGCAGCAGCTACAGCGTCAGGAGCACAAAGCATGAGGCGCTATGGGCTGGTCATTATTGCTGGACTACTGCTGCTTGGCTTAGGTATATGGCTCAGTCAAAAAGTCACCCACTATGAAGAGCGTGTTGAGCTAGGAGCAAGTCCTGCAGCACGCAGCAACACCTATTTAGCCATGGCCTATTTTCTAGATGAGCAAGGCATCCCTGTGACGTGGCGTCCTAGTTTAACGCGCTTGCCTGCACCCACTGCCGGTCAAGACACGCTGATTCTACTCAGCAGCGATGCTCAGTTGATCGACCAACAACACGTAGAACTCTTGCATTGGGTGGCGCAAGGCGGTCATTTGATTGTGTCCGCACAACATGAGCCGCTCAATAACACTGAGAACTCTTTTATGAGCAGTCTTGGCATTAAGAAACAAAGTACGGCTGACTTAGATCTCTCCGAGTCAAACGCACAAAACAGCCCGCAAAGCACAACAAAAAAACCTACAGCAGATTTGACGCGTTTATACCTTGAAAACGAACAATCACCGGCCTATTTAGCTTTAGATACGCGCACCCATTTACAGGACAGCGACAATCGCGCTCATGCTTGGGCTAACAGCCATGCGGCCACACACTTGCTGCAATTGAGTCATGGCCAAGGGCTGATTACCGTACTCAATGATTTTAAATTATGGCAGCGTACGCAGATCGGTACATATGACCATGCTTGGTTGCTCTGGTATCTGAGTCAAGACACCCACGTCACCCTGTTTAAGCCGCCGCCTCAACAAGGCTTATTCAAACTGCTCTGGCAGTATTATGCGATCGCCTGTGTTGTCTTACTAACATTGCTATTACTTAGCGCTTGGTCGGCTGCACCACGCTTTGCACCGATTCGCACCGGCGTACAATATCCCCGCCGGCAACTGGTTGAGCACCTGCAAGCCAGTGCACTGTTTAACTTACGCTACAACGGTCAACGCAGTCTTTTACTGGCCTTACAAAACGATATTAAACAACGTGCACACGTGCGCTGCCCCGGCTTTACCCAGCTTGCAGTGACGGAGCAATGGCGTATTTTGCAACAACTGAGCAGACAACCCATCGCATTGATCTCGCAAAGTATGCGTCCACCTGCAACTAAAAAACTCTCTGCACAAGCGCTTACCCAGCATGTGGCGCGCTTACAACTCTTAAGGAATGCACTATGAGTCAAAGTCCTTCTGATCTTGAATTGAATCTCAATGAGTCAGCCGTCAACCCTGCTACGCCGAGCGACACTGACCCAGCAGACGCCAGCAACAGAATCGCTGAAACTATCCTTAACGGGCCAGCTGCGGAAAGCCCTGCAGACTCAGCAACCAGCAAAACCGATCAACAACGCGCCCGTGCCAGCCGTTTAATGCAAGCGGTACGTGATGAACTGGAAAAAGCGCTAATTGGCCAAACAGCAATCGTCGACGGCGTGCTCTGTACATTAATCGCCTGCGGTCACGTACTTATAGAAGGCGTGCCTGGGCTGGGTAAAACCCTATTAGTGCGCGCCCTTGCGCAATGTTTCAGCGGCCAATTTAACCGTATTCAATTCACCCCTGATTTAATGCCTAGCGATGTCACAGGGCATGCCATTTACGACCTGCACAGTGAGCAATTTAAATTACGCAAAGGGCCAGCCTTTACTAACTTACTGCTCGCCGACGAAATCAACCGCGCCCCAGCTAAAACCCAAGCGGCATTGTTGGAAGTCATGCAAGAACGCAGCATCACCCTTGAAGGGCGCTCGCTGGCGGTGCCGCAACCCTTTATGGTGCTGGCCACACAAAATCCGATTGAGCAAGAAGGCACCTACCCACTGCCCGAGGCTGAGCTAGACCGCTTTATGGTGAAGCTGCATATTGATTACCCTAATGAGCGTGAAGAGCAACGCTTGGTGCGTGCGGTAACCCGTTCAGCGCAAGCCGATATGCTCGACAGCACGCCGCTACGTGTACTATTGCAGCCACGTGATGTGCTGGCCATACAGAAAATCGCCAGCGCCTTACCCGTTGATGATCAGGTGTTAAATTATGCCGTCAGTTTAGTGCGCATGACTCGTCAATGGCCGGGACTCAGCAGAGGTGCTGGACCACGTGCGTCGATTGATTTAATTCGCTATGCGCGCGCCCGTGCACTGCTCGCAGGCCATACTTTTGTCACCCCAGATGATGTTAAAAATTCTGCGCTAAATGTCTTACGTCACCGTGTGTACCTCTCCGCCGAACTGGAGATTGAAGGCGTACAGGTTAAGCAGATTTTACAACAACTACTTAACCACGTTGCTGCACCACGCCGATGAGTATTAAGCCGTCACGGATGCTGCTGATCGGCGTAGGCAGCTTACTGCTTCTAGCTATCAGCTTAGGCTCCGCGCACGCTTTAAAACTCGCAGTTCCGGCCGCCCTCGATACCGTGTTGCTCGGCCTAGTGTTGAGCAGTGTAGTATTAGCGGCAGTCGATGCATGGCGCTTATACCAGATGTCAGCACCCAGTTGTCAGCGTCACGTGGCACACATCTTATCCTTGGGGCGCAGCGCAGAAGTCACGCTGAGCTTCAGTCATAACTACAAGACTGACCTACAGATTGAGTGCTTTGACCATCTACCCGACAGTTTTAAAACTGCACAACTGCCCTACCGCGTAACACTACAATCAGGTCATAGCAGCAGCCGTTACCTTATAAAACCCACACTGCGCGGTCACTTTACCATCGAGGGTTGTGCTGTGCGCTTACCCAGCCCAATGCATTTGTGGACTGCACAGCACTTTTTAATAGAGCACAGCACAGTTCGTGTTTTCCCTGACTTTGCGCGTTTGCAAAGCGGTCAATTGCAAGTCAGTGAACACTGGTTGAGCCAGCTTGGTATACAGCAACAACAACGCCGCGGTAGCGGGCTTGAGTTTCATCAACTGCGCGAGTTTCGCACTGACGACAGCTTAAAGCAGATCGATTGGAAAGCCACTGCACGCAAACGCACACCCATTGCCCGCGAATACCAAGATGAACGTGATCAGCAGGTTATCTTTTTACTTGATTGCGGTCGCAGCATGCGCAGTCAGGATGGTGCGCTCAGCCATTTAGATCACGCACTCAATGCCTGCTTGCTGTTGGCCTATACCGCTCTGCGCCAAGGTGATGCCGTTGGCCTACAAACCTTTGCCGGGCATAAACGCATCATTACCCCACGCAAAGGCCAAGCGCAGATGTCAGTGTTGCTCAACACGCTCTACGATATTCAAGCTACACACAACAGTGCTGACTACAGTGCTATCGTGCAACAGCTGTTAGCCACACAAAAACGTCGCGCCTTAGTCATCGTGATCAGTAGCCTGACCGATCAAGCTGACAGTGATTTAACCCTTGCCCTGCAACTCCTGAAAAAACATCACCGCACCCTGCTGGTCAATTTGCGTGAAGAGGTTTTAGATCAACTGCGTGAGCAACCTGTGCAGAATTACCAGCAAGCACTCTTATATTGCGGCGGCATCGACTACTTGCAAACCCGCCAGCACAATCAGCAAAAACTATTAAGCCAAGGGATGGATCTATTAGATGTGCGTCCCAGCCAGCTGACCGCGAAGCTGATCAGTCAATATCTGCAGATGAAAAAATCTGGACACTATTAACCACACGTCAAGGCTAAGCACAGCGATATAAAATACAGCGGAGTGACTCAGTTTTAGCAGTAACCTCTAATCTTTATAAAACAGCTATACTTATTTGTAAGCGTGTAAACACAGCATATGTGCTATGAGTGTTAAGCGAATTGAGTTAAACAACATGTCTTCTATTACTGCCAACGCTTTCATAGTTATTCGTTAAGGAGCTTTATCATGGAATTAAATAATATTTTAGTGGTTATTGATCCGACCTCTGGTGATTCTCAACCATCACTTGAGCGTGCTACTTGGCTTGCTAAGCGCGCCAATTCAGCTGTTGAGTTACTGCTTTGTGAATACAATTCTGCCCTCGACGGCGGTTATTTTTTTGACGGTCCAGCACAGCAAAAAGCTCGCGAGTCGCTGCTGGAAAACCGTAAAACATGGCTCAATACACTCGCCCAACCACTGCGCGACGCAGGAATTAGCGTGAGTATAGAAGCACGCTGGGGCAAACCCTTACACACTATGATTTTACAGCGCGTTAATGAGGTTAATCCTGATTTGGTGCTGCGTGACGCGCACTCCCACGGTCTGTTGCAGCGCTTATTCCTCAACAACACCTGCTGGCAGCTTATTCGTCAGTGCCCAGTGCCTTTATGGCTGGTACGTGATAGCGAATGGAAAGGTCAGCGCATCTGTGCCGCAGTAGACCCGGCACACAGCTCCGACAGCACTGCCGCACTCGACCATTTATTGGTCAAATCAACAGCTGCCTTAGCCAAAATGCTGGGCATGCAAGCTGATTACATACACAGCTATGCGCCGCTGCCACGCACTATGGTTTTCGATACCGAGTTGGTCGTCGCTTACGACCAATATGTTGAACGCAGTGCTAAACACCACAGTGATGCCTTTGAAAAACTCATGGTCGATTACCCCAACGAAAAGGCCAACCGCCACTTATTGGAAGGTTTCCCAGAAGAAACCATCCCTGAGTTTATAAAAGAACACAACATTGACCTACTGGTGATGGGTGCTGTTTCGCGTGGTAACCTTGAAAACGCTTTGATTGGTAATACTGCTGAGCGCGTTCTAGAAGCAGTGCAAACCGACTTACTGGTGATCAAACCGCCCCGCCAAGCATAATAATACGCTCAACGCCTAGCACTTTTTACAGCGTTAGGCGTATTGTGTTTTCTTCCCCTCCCTCTGCACAGGAGCCTCCTCATGGCTTTGCGTCGCACTAAAATCGTTGCCACCATTGGCCCTGCCAGTAGTTCCGCTGAAATCATTAAACAACTGATTCTCGCTGGCATGGATGTCGCGCGTTTAAACTTCTCGCATGGCAATGCCGATGAACACCGCGCGCGCGCGTTACTGATTCGTGAACAAGCGACCCTGCTCAATCGCCATGTTGCGCTACTGGGCGACTTACAAGGCCCGAAAATTCGTATCGCCCGATTTACTGATAAAAAAATCGAGTTGCAAGTGGGCGATTCTTTTCGCTTCTCGATCACTCATCCACGTGATGCCGGTAACCAAGAAGTGGTCGGGATTGATTACCCTGATTTAGTCACCGACTGCAGTATCGGTGATGAGCTACTTTTAGATGATGGCCGGATCGTCATGCAAGTCGAAGGCGTTACCGCTGATGCTTTAGATTGTCGAGTTATTGTCGGCGGCCCGTTATCCGACCATAAAGGCATCAATCGACGTGGCGGTGGTTTAACCGCACCAGCGCTGACCGACAAAGATAAACATGATATCGCTTTAGCCGCTGAATTGGATCTGGAGTACTTAGCGGTTTCCTTCCCTCGTGACGCTGCGGATATGCACTTGGCTCGACGTCTATGCAAGGAAGCCCAGTGTAATGCTTGGCTGGTGGCAAAAATTGAGCGTGCTGAAGCAGTGATAAACGATGATGCTTTAAATGGTCTGATTAGCGCCAGTGATGCAGTGATGGTGGCTCGCGGAGATTTGGCTGTTGAAATTGGCGATGCTGAGCTGGTTGGTATCCAGAAGAAGATCATCGCAGCAGCACGTAAACAAAATAAAGCTGTGATTACTGCCACGCAAATGATGGAGTCGATGATTCACAGCCCGATGCCGACCCGCGCTGAAGTCTCCGATGTGGCTAACGCGGCCCTGGATTACACAGATGCAGTCATGCTTTCTGCCGAAACGGCTGCGGGTGAATACCCTGTACAAGCAGTCGCAGCCATGGCACGCGTGTGCTTAGGTGCTGAGAAAAACCCCATCATGCGCCGCTCAGCACACCGTATTGGCCAGCAGTTTGAGCGCTGGGATGAAAGTATTGCCTTAGCTGCGATGTACACTGCCAATCATTTCCCCGGTGTCAAAGCCATTATTGCTCTCACCGAAAGCGGTTATACCCCGCTGGTAATGTCACGTATTCGCTCATCAATGCCCATCTATGCGTTTGCTCCATCGCGCCAAACTCAAGCACGTGTAGCTTTATTTAGAGGCGTGTATACCGTGCCATTCGATCCGAGTGTTGTACGCTCAACCTCCGTCAGTCAAGCGGCTGTAGAAGAGCTGGTCAAGCGCGGTATTGTCGAAGAAGGCGACTGGGTGATTCTAACCAAAGGCGACAGTTACCACGCCATCGGCGGCACCAACACCATGAAGTTACTGCATGTGGGGCATATTGTATCGGAAGAGAGTGATGCCTCTCGGTCGTAGTATTAACGCAGCTTGACAGCCTGAGTAATCAAACTGTCAGGCGGCGCTGCACAAATATGTAAACTGTTACAGCTTCATGCCTAAGGCGACAATCATCTGCCTGAGTGCTGCTGTAGATTCATTGACCTGTACTTGTAAGTCAGGTATTTCACGGCGCACTGGGTAGTTTTTACGCACCTGATCAAATGCCATACAACGCTGCGCAGCATCACCCTGCAAACTTAAGCGAAACGCCGCATCATCAGCGCGAGGGTCATAGACTGCACGGCACACAACGCGTAACGCATCTGCCTGCGAAGTATGCCTTGCCAATTGCATGGACAATAAGGTTTGTGCAGGAAAATCAATTGCGCTCTTAATAGGCACAGAAAAGTACTCACAAAACGCTTGATAAATGAGTTCGGTGCCACGAATTTTACCGTCTAAGCTGTAACCAGCAATATGTGCGGTGGCAATATCACAGCGTTGCGCTAATTCAACATCCACTTGTGGCTCACCCTCCCACACATCCAGCACTGCACGCACATCGCTACGCTGTGCTAAAAACCGCTTTAACGCCTGATTATTCACCACTGCACCACGACTGGCATTGATCAGCCAAGCGCCATGGCTTAACGCTTGCAGTTGCTCAGTGCCGATTAAATGCTGAGTGAGGTTATCTCCGTGCACGGTTAACGGCGTGTGTAAGCTAATCACGTCACAACGTGCCAGCAAGGTCGGCAGATCAACATAATTCCCGCCCTCACGCTTCTGTCTTGGCGGATCACAGACCAACACTTGCCAACCCAAACCTCGCAACACTTGCACTAAGCGGTCACCGACCTGCCCAGCACCGACCACACCGTAGCAGCGCTGTGCCAGATCAACACCATCACGTTCAGCCAAGGTCAGCAAGGCACCCAGCACATAATCTACCACGCCACGCGCATTGCAACCTGGCGCACTGGCCCAAGCAATGCCCTGCTTGGCAAAGTACTCCAAATCTAAATGGTCAGTGCCAATGGTGCAGGTGCCAACAAATTTAACCTGCGAACCGGCCAATAAAGCCTGATCAACTTGAGTGACTGAGCGTACCAGTAGCACTTCAGCATCCGCCAGTACGCTACGGTCTAAACTGCGTCCAGCAGTACGGCGCAATTGACCGTGACGTTCAAACACCTCAAGCATAGGAATATTTTCATCAGCCAGTATGCGCACTTGTGTATCCTCTTAAATGTTGAGCTCAAAGCTGTCAAACAACCGTACCAGCCAATGATAGCTACCTAACAATCATCGCAACAGCGTAAACTATACGCACTGCACGCGCGTTTAACACCTGCTGCTCTAACACCACGACCGACTTTCTCTGCACTGCGCAGCAAATCTTGCTGTATAGGCTTTATTTTAGGCTGTTTTGTATGTCCATTGCTTCTCGCTACCAACGTGTCACGACCGAATGGCGTGCTTTACTAAAACTTGCCGTACCGATTATTATTGGACAGCTAGCTAATACCGCAATGGGTTTTGTCGATACGGTGATGGCGGGACGCGTCAGCCCTAACGATCTGGCCGCAGTAGCCTTGGGTAACTCAGTATGGGTGCCTATTTTCTTATTAATGAGCGGTATTCTAATCGCCACCACGGCCAAGGTCTCACATGCGTTTGGCCGCGGTGCTGAATTAGAAATGGGCTATTTAGTCCGCCAGGCACTATGGCTGGGCCTGGCACTGGGCTGCGGACTCGGCGTGCTGTTATGGAATGCGCAACCACTGATGACGTTAATGGGCGTTGACCCGATTCTGATTAAACCAGCGATGGGCTATTTGCGCGCCGTCGCCTGCGGCTTCCCATTCGTGGCTATTTATTTAGTCTTTCGCTGCTACAGCGATGCCTTAGGCTTAACCCGCCCCAGCATGGTGATTGGCATTTTAGGTCTGCTACTCAATATCCCGCTCAATTACATTTTCATCAACGGTCACCTTGGTTTGCCTGCTATGGGCGGTGTCGGTTGCGGCTGGGCTACAGCCTTGGTGATGGTATTTATGATGATCGCTATGTTGGTCTGGGTGCGCTGGGCGCCCTATTACACATCCAGCCAAGTTTTTGTGCGTTTTCAGTGGCCACAATGGCCTACGCAAAAAAGCCTGTTAACTCTAGGCTTACCCATTGGTGTATCGATCTTTGCCGAAGCCAGTTTATTTTCGCTGATTGCACTCTTGATTGGCGGCTTGGGTGCTAATGTGGTGGCGGGCCATCAAGTTGCCCTTAATTTCAGCGGGTTGGTGTTTATGATTCCTTATTCGCTGGCGATGGCGACCACCATCCGTGTTGGCCAAGCGCTAGGCGCTAATCGCCCACGTCAAGCACGTTTCTCGGCTGGGGTGGCGATGGCTACAGGACTAATATGCGCCTGTGTCTCAGCCAGCTTTATGTTTTTATTACGTGAACATATTGCCCGTATCTATACCCCCGATACCGCAGTACTGGCCGTTGCTAGCTCGTTAATTATTTATTCTGCTATTTTTCAATTCTCTGATGCCATTCAAGTCACCGCAGCCGGTGCTTTACGCGGCTACCAGGACACGCGTATCACTATGTTGCTGACCCTGTTCTCATACTGGGGTGTCGGCCTACCGATTGGCTATATGCTAGGACTCACCGATCAACTTGGCTTAGCACAAGGTCCTGCCGGCTTATGGCAAGGTTTAATTGTCGGCCTCAGTTGTGCGGCAGTGATGCTGGCTGTGCGTTTACATAAAATAGCACGCAGGCATATTTATGCAGCAACATCGCGTTAACTCATTTTTTGGGCACGCCAACGCCATCAGAGGACGACTCAGTCTTGCACTGCCAATTTGTATTTTGTGATTAATTAAGCTAAAAATATTTTCAAGTCCAATAAACAGGCTCTGTATTGTCCGACAAGACGCCTCATAAAACCTGTCAACAACACGCAAAGCTATAGCGCACGCGGCTTTGCAAAAACAATCCACAAAGCCTGTGGATAACTCTGTGTGTAACATGCTAATAAACGCGCCTAGTAGCCACAATACGGGGCTTTGCTACAAACTGATGTTTTTTTCACCAAATTTATAAATCGTTTAAAATCAACAACTTACA
>Ga0265293_10005853_pt1 | contig 20194 bp, 21 predicted proteins | sample Munlanlewell138R_FD_192505 | JGI IMG/M metagenome (GOLD analysis project Ga0265293, IMG submission 192505) | Leachate microbial communities from a municipal landfill in Southern Ontario, Canada - Leachate well 138R | ecosystem: Engineered > Solid waste > Landfill > Unclassified | place: Canada... | reverse complement strand
TCCAGACTGGGAACCAATTATGAAAAAGGCTTCTGCCGTTATAACAAACCGCGGAAGCCGTACCTGCCATGCAGCGATTGTCGCTAGAGAGATAGGAGTTCCTGCTATTGTCGGATGCACAGATGCCACAAAGGTGCTTCATGATGGACAAGCAGTTACAGTAAGCTGTGCGCAGGGCGATGAGGGATATGTTTATGAGGGAGAGCTTCCCTTTAATGTTGAAACCATAAATATGAAAGAGTTAAAACCAACTAAAACCAAACTCTTCCTCAACATCGGCAACCCGGCAGAGGCTTTTAACTTTGCAAAGATGCCAAATGACGGCGTGGGGCTTGCTAGAATGGAATTTATCATGAACAACTCCATAAAAGCACACCCCATGGCGCTTGTTGATATGCATAAAGGAAAAAGCGTAAAAGATGAGGATAAAATCCGCTCCTTTATAGCTCCTTACAGTGACACAAAAGAGTTCTTTTTACAAAAATTAAGCGAAGGGATTGGAATGATTGCGGCAGCCTTTTATCCAAAACCCGTCATCATCAGAACTAGTGATTTTAAAAGCAACGAATATCGCAATATGCTTGGCGGCTTTATTTATGAAGCGGTTGAAGAAAATCCTATGATAGGCTTTCGGGGTGCTAGCCGCTACTATGACGAGAGTTACCGCGAAGCGTTCGAGTGGGAGTGTGCGGCACTAAAGAGAGCAAGAGACGATATGGGTTTGGATAACATTAAAATAATGCTTCCGTTTGTCCGTACGCCGCAAGAGGGGAAAAAAGTCATAGAGATTATGAGCAAAAAAGGGTTAACGCAGGGCAAAAATGGACTTGAGATTTATGCCATGTGTGAGATTCCTACAAATGTCATTTTGGCAGACAAATTTTTAGAGCTCTTTGATGGCTACTCCATCGGCTCAAACGACCTCACACAACTTACTCTTGGAGTTGACAGGGAGAGTGAAAAAATCGCTCACATCTTTGATGAGAGAGACGAAGCAGTTATGCGAATGCTACAGATGGCAATAGAGGCTTGCAAAACAAGAGGAAAATATATAGGCATCTGCGGGCAAGCACCTTCTGATTATCCAGAAATTACTGAGTTTTTGGTGCAAAATGGCATTGATTCCATCTCTCTTAACCCAGACTCACTCCTTAAAATGCGTCAAGTTATTAGTGATATGGAGAGTCGTTTATAAAAAATACGCCCAACTAAGCGCTACTTTTTCTTCTTAGCGCTTTTTTGTGCTTTTTCTTTCTTTGTGAAGTCTTTGATGTTCTTTTTGACTTCTTGCTTCAACTCTTTTTTTAACATCGCTTTTAACTCTTTTTTTACGATTTTTTGAACTTTTCTCTTATCAATCATCTTAAATCCTTTAATTTTATATGTTATATCATAGTCGCTATGAGCTTAAGATACCCTATAATCATCTATTTTACATGTAGCTCTAAAAATATGATAAAATTGCGCCTATGAAATTTAATGTACTGCTCTCAATACTCTTTGCTATTGTTACAAGTTTTGCTGCTATACATGAAGTGGAGCATATTGAGCACAACGACAGCTCTTCATGTCTAATATGTACCATTAACAGCAACTTAGTATCTGGTGATGCAGTCAATTTTACTGCTGATGTTGAGCTTTTTCATTTTGAAGTAATTGTTCACAACGCTCCTGTTTCATATCTTCACATACAAACAAGCTCAAACCAAAACCGCGCTCCGCCTGCACTATCCTAAACTCAAAAAACAATTATTACAAAAACAAAAAATATATTATTTATTAGGATAAAAAATTATGAAAAAAATATTATTATCAAGCACGCTGTGTGCGGCTTTAGTTTATGGTGCAGAGGTGCTTCCTGTTGAAAAAAGAACTTTTGATCAGTCGAAATTTATTCCCGATATCTCTTTGATTTTAGATGCTTCTTATGTGGACAGAAGCGTAAAAGACGATGAGGCGGGGCATCTGGAACTTCCGGGTGTAGCCCACGGTTTACTAGGTTCACATTCACATGGAGACAGCAATCATGCGACCTACAATGCAAACAACGGTTTTAACCTTAACTATGCAGAGTTGGTACTCTCTAGCTCAGTAGATCCATTTTTTACGATGGACGGTGTCTTTCACTTTTCAGAAAACGGAGTTGAGATAGAGGAACTTTTCTTTACCTCAAATGCTCTTGGATACGGCACAAGAATAAAAGGCGGAAAATTTAACTCAAACTTCGGATACTTAAATGAACAGCATCACCATACTTGGGATTTTGCAGATATGCCTTTGGTATATGAAGCGTTTTTAGGGATGCACGGCATCAATGAAAATGGTGCACAGATACAGTGGACTGCTCCGACTCCGTTTTATTTAATGGCAGGATTTGAAGTGCTTCAAGGCGAAAATGAACAGATGTTCGGCAACGAAACTATCGGCGATGTAGAAAACCCTATAGCAGAGGGCAAAGATGGTCCGACTCTTTATGTAGGATATGTAAAAGCATCTTATGACATAGGCAATACGACTCTTTTAGGCGGGCTCTCTTATGCTCAGGGCGAATCAAGAATAAACCACAGCGCTGATGAAGAAAATCCGCACGCTTTTAGCGGAGATGCAAAGCTCTACGGTGCCGATTTTGTTGTTTTACATGCGCTTGATTCTTACAAATCCCTCAAACTCCAAACAGAATACTTAGCCAGAGAACTTGATGGCACACAGTACGCCCTAGATAGTGATGCAAACGTAATAGGTTCCCCTGCGATACTCAAAAAACAAGACGGTCTCTATTCTCAACTAATTTACACACACGATAAAAACTGGAGAATGGGCGTGAGATACGATACTATCTTACGAAATGACATAAAGACAAACGGTGCAACGGTAGAACAGCCTAGCAATCTTGATAAATACACAGCGATGATAGAGTATCATACAAGCGAGTTTGCAAGATTTAGAGTTCAGTACAGCCGTGATAACTCTATGTTTAACGAAAATGGACAAAGAGAGAAGATTGATACAATCATCTTCCAAGCAAATATCTCTATAGGTGCACATGCGGCACACTCATTTTGATTTTTGATACCCATTTGAAAATTACAAAGCATCTTATATTTCAAGATGCCAAATATTGCCTCTCTTGAGGCAGATTGGAGTAGATTTGAAAAAATTATTAACACTGTTGATTCTCTTACCCTTAACGCTCTTAGCTCATCTAAATATTGCGGTAAGCTACCCTTATATAGGTGCGCTAACAAAAACAGTAGGAGGCGAACACATAACAACAACTGTTTTGGCAAAAGGAAACTGGGATCCGCACTTTATTATCCCACGCCCTTCACTTATTGCAAAAGTGAGAAATGCTGATGCGCTTATTATGAATGGAGCTCAACTTGAGATAGGCTGGCTTCCTCCCCTTATAAACCGTGCAGGAAATCCAAAAACTTCGCCAAACACTCCGACTTTTTTAAACCTTTCGCACCATATAGAGCTTATAAACAAGCCTAGCGAAGTGGATAGAAAAGACGGCGACATCCACCCAGACGGAAATCCGCACTTTCATCTTAATCCTGAGAACATTCTTATTTTAGCTAATGTTATAAAGGAGTTTCTTATCTCTATAGATACACCAGACAGAGCTATCTATGAGAAAAATTACGCTGATTTTTCTAAAATATGGAAAGAAAAAATGGTGCTTTGGAGCCAGAAAATGAGCGACAAAAAGGGTTTGAAGGTTATTCAGTTTCATGATAATCTAGCTTATTTTAACAAGGCATATGGACTCTCAAACATAGGAACAATCGAGCCTCTACCCGGAATTCCTCCATCATCAAGACACACAATTAAGACAATTGAGCTTATACAAAAAGAACAGCCTTGCTGCATACTCCATGATGTTTACCACTCAACAAAAACAGCCGATTTTATAAGCCAAAAAACAGGAATAAAGGTAGTTTTGATGCCTCATGACATAGAATCTCTAGAAAATATTGACAACCTAGCTTCACTATTTGACTACTTGACAAGCGCTATAAAATGATAGATATTCTACTTGTTCCCATAGCTCTAGTCATTATACTTGTGATGTTGCACTCCTACTTTGGGATGGAGATACTAAAGCGGGGTATCATCTTTACAGACCTTGCAATTGCGCAGTTTGCGGCTCTTGGATCCTCTATGAGCCTTGGTTATTTTCATGAAGAGCATTTCTATCTTTTAACTCTTAGTTTTGCCTTATTTAGCGCATTTCTTATAGCCTTTGCATCAACGAGAAAGTTGCATCTAGAAGCCTTCATCGGTATTTTATATGTTTTAGGTGCGAGCGGGATTATGATGGTACTTTCGCACTCGGCTGAGGGGATGGAACACTTCAAGTCACTACTTGCTAGTGATATACTCTTCACGCCTCCGATTGAAGTTGCAAAAAGCGGGGTTATCTACGCTTTTATAGCACTTGCGCTCTTTTATGTCTACCCAAAACTAAGCGGTTTCATCAAGGAGCTTCTCTTCTTCTCGCTCCTTGCCATTACCGTTACCTCATCCGTTTCACTTGCAGGTGTTTTTGTAGTTTTCGTGCTACTTATTGCACCTCCTTTTGTAGCTCTGTCGTTAAACTTTAAAAAACCTTTGCTTGGAAGTTTCTTTTTTGGATGGTTTTTTAGTATAAGTGCGATTATACTATCATACTTTTATGACTTGCCAACGGGCTACAGTATCGTCTTTTTAGGCGCATTTTTAACTGCAACTGCTGTTTTAGCAACATCAAAAAAGGCACATGGGAACTGATATGAAATTTCCAAACGAGTGGACGCAAAAAGAGTTTTTACAAAACAAAAAAGAGCTTGAGGCAAAGGGCATAAAGGTGCTGCTTATAGATACCATTCTTGCTTCTATTGAAAAAGCAGACACGGTAATTTATAACCCTTTTGAGTTAAATAAAGAGCCTGAGGGAAGTGTCTTTGTATTTTACTGCGACAGCGGAAAAGCAACACTAAACAGGCTTCAAGAGTATAAAAAAAAGTTTCCAAAATATCACTGTATCTCACTTCGCGGCGGCAGAGGATATTGGCGGATAAATATGATGATTCCTGATGAGTGAACATGAAAAACAGCTAGAGTGCTCTATACAAAACCTCCGCAACGGAAATTTTTACGATGCGCATGAAGATTTAGAGCTTCTCTGGTTTGCTAGAAGATTTGAAAAGTCAGATGAAGTTAAGCTCATAAAAGGGTTTATAAATGCTTGCGTCTGTTTTGAACTTTATAAAAAAGGCAAGACAGAGCAGTCGAAAAAAGTTTGGATTAACTACCTAAAATATAAAGATTTAACCGAGTGCATAAACTCCCCACATGCAGAAAAATATCGCCTACTTAGGGATGAAATTGAGATAATCAAGAAGAGTTTTATAAAGTAGTCGGTAAACTTTGCGTTATGAAATTTTTACTACTAATCACTCTTATAACAACGCAATATGTTTTTGCTCTAGTCACAATCGCTCCAGTTGAGATTGGTGATAAACCCGGTCTCTCAAGCACTATCGAAGCAGCTTTAGAGACAAAAAGAGGAAACAGCGATACAGACGACTACAAAGCCTCTGCAAGAACAACGTATGACAGCAACGAGAGTTACGTTGCATGGGTAGAAGTATCCGGCGCATACGGCAAAGCAAACAAAGAGGAAAATACAAATAAACTCTTCTCGCATGCAAGATACATTCGCGCTATAACAAAAGAGACCATCAGGGGCGAGCTCTTTTTACAACTACAAAATGATGAGTTTAAAGAGATTAAAAGCAGAGCACTCGGCGGTATCGGTGCTAGATTTAAACTGCACGGTATATGGCAAAACTCAAGAGGCTTTCTTGGTCTTGGCGCTTTTTACGAGGATATTGTTTATAACAATCCGCTTTTAAATCCATCAGAGCAGAACATAAGAGCAAATGCATACTTTGCCTACTCTATTAATTTTAACAAAAGCGCATCCATCGCATATACCCTTTACTATCAACCAAAAGTCAACGATTTTAGCGACAATGTTCAATCCCATGAGGTAGAATTAAAGCTGGGTATTTACAAAAATCTTTTTTTAAAGTTTGCTCTCTCTTACGATACAGACAGCAAACCTCCCGTTGGCGTTCGCAAGTATGATCTTACACAAAATACATCTTTTGTCTTTAGCTTTTAATTCTGCTTTTGTTATAATCAAATACCTTAAAGGATAGAAGATGAATCTCTCAAAATATAGTGATTTGGCAATAATGTACGCCGGAGAGTACAGTTTGAAAATCGTTGCTGCCTTAGCGATATTTTTTATAGGAAAATGGGTAGTGAGAAAAATCACTGCCTTGATAAAAAAGCTGATGCTAAAAGCGCAGGTGGATTTAACACTTATCAAATTTTTAGAAAAGGTGCTCTACTTTTCGCTTCTTGTCGTCATTACTCTGGCCTCTTTAAATGCGCTTGATATAAATACGACCTCCTTTATAGCACTATTTGGTGCGGCATCCTTAGCTGTGGGTTTAGCACTCAAAGACTCTCTCTCAAACATAGGCGCGGCCATTCTTATTATAATCTTTAGACCTTTTAAAGTAGGAGACCTTATAGATGCAGCAGGAGCCTCAGGCACGGTGGAGGAGATAAATCTATTCTCAAGCATAATGCTTACACCTGATAATAAATCCATAATAATTCCAAACTCTTCAATTATCAACTCAAATATAACAAACTACTCAAGCAAACCGATACGCAGGATAAACCTTGTTTTTGGGATTGATTACACCGACGACTTAAAACTTGCGAAGGAGACGCTTATGCAAATTATAAAAGAGGATGAGAGGGTTCTACTAGATCCTGCTCCTCTTGTTGCAGTCGGGGAATTGGCAGAAAATAGCGTGAACTTTGTATTTCGTGTTTGGGTAAAAACAGAGCAGTATTGGAATGTTCACTTTGACATGTTAGAAAAAGTCAAATTGGCGTTTGATGAAAAGGGCATCTCAATCCCTTTCCCACAAATAAATGTACATCTACAAGGGCAAAAGAGCGAATAGTAATCTATTTTGCTTGAGCCTTCTTTGTGATTCCCCAAAGATGCAAGGAGTAAGTCGCCATAAGTGCAATAAAAGTCGCACTTAAAAATAGGTAGCTTGGATAAAGCTCATAAACATATCCTGCGATTAACGCCCCTAGAAATGCTCCAAATCCGTAAGTTATTCCTGAGAAAAACTGCTGTGCAAGCGATTTGTGTTTATAGAGATAAAAAAGATAGCTTATTGCCGCCGAGTGAAAGAGCGCAAAACTAAGTGCATGAAGAGCCTGTGATGCAAATAAAATAGTTATATTTTCCGGAAATAAAAAGAGCATTAGCCATCTTATAGCAGTTATAAAAGTTGTGGCTTGAAGGATTACAAGCAGATTTTTGCGAAGAAGAGTCCCCTGAAAGTAGAGCATAAAGATTTCAACCACAACTCCAAAACTCCACAAATAAACCGCAATATCTAGACTAACATTATGGTCGGTTACATAGATGGTAAAAAAGTTGTAAAATGAACCAAAACTTACCTGCATAAGTGTTAGCCCCACCCATAATCTCCAATCTTTTAAGATATTTATGTCGTTTATGGTATCTTCACTTTTATCCAAAAGTGCATCAGCTTTTTTTGCGATTATGTAAGCTACCATCGATGTAGTAAATGCTAAAACCAGCAAGTACATGAGTGCCACATCAGCAGAGCTCAAAAATCTGACTAAAACAAGCGCTACTAAGATAAAACCTACCGAACCAAAGAGTCTAATCTTGCCATATTTCTCTTTTCCCAAATATTTAAGCGATATTAGCTCAACATAAGGAAGCACTATGCTAAGCCCTACCCCAAGGCTGATGTTTGAAAAAAGAAGTTTATAAAAATTGTCCAATGAAAAATAAAGAGATATGGCGCTTAAGCACATAATAATAAGCGATATATTAAAGCTTGTTATGTTTATCTTCAACCCTTTTATAAATGCAAAAGGTACTATAAAACGCACAAGCGGAGCTGCTGCGAATATGATGCCTATTTCACTAGCACCGTATCCGCTCATAAAGAGGACTTTAGGTAGAAATATTATATAAACACCAATAATCGAGAAGTAAAAAAAGTAAAATATTGCTAATAAAATTGACATTCGAGATTATAACCTAAAGAATGAGAATATAATGCGGGAGAAAAAGCATAAATATATAAAAATATTTCACTGGGTAGAACTTCTTTTTGAAGAGTCATATATTTATCATTTATTCTGTAATTAGGGATTAATATTGTCTTAAAAATTTTAAAAATATGCTACAATCCCGACAATATTTCAAAGATAATTGAAAGACAAAATAAATCTTAATAATTAACTAAAAGGTATCTTTATGCTAAAAGAGATGGCAGATAATGATTTTATAGTATCTAAAACAGATTTGAAAGGCAAAATAACTTATTGTAATAAAATATTTATGGAGATGGCGGAATACAAGGAGGAAGAACTGCTTGCAAAGCCGCACAGTATTATAAGACACCCCGATATGCCAAAAGCTGTTTTTAAATATCTATGGGACACTATTGTTACCAAACAAGAGGTCTTTGCCTTTGTTGTAAACAGAACCAAAAATAATAATCACTACTGGGTGTTTACCAATGTGACAGCCTCTGTTGATAAAAATGGCAAAATTATAGGCTACTTCTCTGTAAGAAGAAAGCCAAATCCAGAAGCTCTGGAAGTCATTATCCCTCTGTACAAAGAGATGTTAAGGGTTGAAAAAAGCCAAGGAATAGAAGCCTCATTTAAAGTTTTAACAGACATATTACAAGAAAAAGGAGTAGGTTATGACGAACTTATCATCTCTCTTCAAAAATAGACAAAGCACCCTGCTCTTTATAACAGTTCTATCTATTGGAATATATGCACTAATTATTCAAAATTTTATCTTCTTTGGCTTGATGCTTCTGGTTTTAATCGCTTCTGCTTTTATAAGAGCAGATAACGACTACGAATCAAAATCTCCAACATACCAATCAATGATTAAGGTTTTAAAAGAGGTTTCTAATGGCGAACTTGAGGGGCGCGTCACTCACATACCCGACAATGACTCTATCGAATCACAGTTTGCATGGAGCCTAAACAATGCTCTTGATCAACTCGAAGCATTTATAAGAGATGTGCACGCATCTATCGAAAACGCTTCGCGCGGTAAAAACTATAGACTTACATATACCTCAGGGCTTCACGGAAGTTTCTACACTACTTCAAATGAACTAAACGGTATTATGGGTTATATAGCACAAGGGTTCACTTTAAAAGCAAAAGGCGAACTCTCGCAAAAGCTAAATGCTCTAAGCGGCGGAGCAAGCAACGCATTTGAAACAATCCTTAGCGACATCACTCTTGCACAGCAAGATTCCACAGCGATTGCTGATGTATCAAAAACAACAGCGGCCCTCTCTTCAAAAAGCTTACAAGGCGTTAAAAATATAAGTGAAAGTTTCAATGCACTTGTGAGTCATATATCCTCTTCTCATAACGCTATTGTAAATCTTGAACATAGATCAAACGAGATTTCGGTTATAGTTGGGCTAATCAAAGATATAGCAGACCAGACAAATCTGCTCGCACTCAACGCTGCTATAGAAGCAGCTCGTGCAGGTGAGCATGGACGCGGATTTGCAGTTGTTGCCGATGAGGTAAGAAAACTTGCAGAAAGAACTCAAAAGGCTACAAACGAAATTGAAACAACAATATCTACCCTCAAACAAGACTCTAATGATATAAGTGCAAACTCTGAGAACATTTCAGAAATTGCACAAAAATCAAATTATGTCGTAAACGAGTTTGAACAGACATTCTCTCAACTAAACGTATTTGCAGAGCAATCGGCTGATACATCTAAAAAAATACAAAGCAGACTAATGGCAACATCAATGAAAGTTGAACTTGCTCTATTTAAAACAGATGCTTATTCATCAATATTTGAGTTAAAAGAGTCTTATGTATACAATGACCATACAAGCTGTAATATTGGTAAATGGTACATAAGCGAAGGAGCAGAGTATTTCGGGCATACAAACGCTTATAAAAATATTGGGGAGATTCACAAAAAAATTCATAGCTCCATTACTGGCAATCTATATTTTATTAAAAACGACTTGGCTTTCAAAAGTGAAAACATAGATAGCATAGTTCAAAATTTTAAAGAGATGGAAGATGCGGCAGATAATATGTTTAAACAACTTGACAATATTGTGAAAGAATTTTAAATTATTTACCTATGATTAACTTATAATTAATATAATTATTCATCTCAATTATGTTCAACCCCTTTCATTTTTGAGACAGATACAACCTATAAATTATTTTATTATCCATTCCTTTCTCCTCCCCTTTTTTTTCGGGATGGATAATTATGCTAAACTTCTAACATGAAAAAAATTCTCCTAACAACGCTAAATTCAAGATTTACACACACATCAATTGCGCTTAGATATCTCTATGCAAACTTAAAAGAGCTCCAAGATGATGCGATGATACTGGAGTTTAGCATCAATGATGCCGTGCAAAATATCGCAGAAAAGCTTCTTGCGCATAAGCCTGAGATTATAGGCATTGGCGTTTACATTTGGAATGTTTCATATGTGAGCGAACTTATCCATCTCCTCAAAAAAGTCTCCCCAAATACAAAAATTATCTTAGGCGGTCCGGAAGTTTCACATGAGCCTTTTCGAGTTAACCTTGATAGTGCTGATTTTATCATTCAAGGGGAGGGAGATATTGCTTTTTATGAACTCTGCGTTGCTATTTTAAATAACTCTGCCACTCAAAGAGTTATAAAAATGAGTTTGCCTTCACTTAAAAACATAGCGCTTCCTTATAGATTTTACACCGATGATGACATTAAAAATAGATATATATATGTTGAAGCTTCACGCGGTTGCCCTTTTGAGTGTGAATTTTGTCTCTCCTCCATGGATGAAAAAGTAAGAGCGTTTGATCTTAATGTGCTTTTAGAGGAGTTTGAACTTCTTTGGCAAAGAGGAGCAAGAAATTTTAAGTTTATAGATAGAACATTCAATCTAAATATAAAAACTGCCAATAGACTCTTAGACTTTTTTTTAGAGAAAAAACCGCCCTATTTTGCGCATTTTGAAGTTGTTCCCGACCACTTTCCAGATTCACTAAAAGCCAAAATCTCTCTATTTCCAGAGGGTGCTTTACAGCTTGAAATCGGCATACAAACACTAAACTCAGAGATTGCTGCTAATATCTCAAGACCTCTAAAACTTGAGAAAATCAAAGAGAATATAAAATTTTTGCAAGATGAAACAAATGCTCACATGCATCTTGATTTAATAGTAGGACTTCCGGGAGAGACACTTGAGAGTTTTGGAGCCAACCTTGATGAACTTGTGCGTTTAAGCAATAGCGAGATACAGATAGGCATCCTTAAAAAACTCTCTGGAACTTACATAAACCGCCATGATATAGAGTGTAAAATGATATATAGCGATATTCCGCCATATGACGTGCTACAAACCTCTACACTCTCATTTGAAGATATACAGATAATGAAAAGATTCTCTAGGTTTTGGGATTTAACATATAATAGCGGCAACTTTAAACAGAGTGTCAAACTTATTTGGCAAGAGCAAAGTGTATTTGAGCGTTTTTACGATTTTAGCGCTTGGATTTACTCTCAAACTGATTCTACTTGGAAAATTTCTCTGCAAAGATTAGGCGAGCTGCTTTTTACATACCTTTGTGAAATAAAAGGAGTAAATACCGAATTTGTTGCAAAAACTATGCTTGAAGATATGATGAAACTCAAAGGTAGAGCAGTTGCACATTACCTCAAAAAATACGCCGATAATCTAAATATAAATAACAAGAAAGGGACGTCAGGTTTTAACAAAAGACAGCAATAAAAAGGGTGTTAAAAGACAAATTACATATGTCGTGTGAGAAAAAATTACGAAGTCAATGAGTCCAAACTATAATCCTCTGGAGTTCAGCCCTCTGGCTATAGCTTCGTTTATCTCCTTTTTGTATTCAGGATTCAATCTTGCAAGCTCACTGTCAAAAGCTATAATCATATCTTTGTTTGCATTTGGATGTCTGCATATTGTAAAAAGAATATCTATATATGTATCAAAATCGGGGTGGGGTCTAAATCCGAGTTTTTTATGAACTTTGCCATGATATTCTATAATAAGTGTTAAAGCATTTGAGAGAGCATCTGCATTTGATCTTTTATTTTTTATAACACTTACTAGATAAAACAAATCCGTATTTACGGAAGGATCAGTCTCTTTTTTTGGCTCCTCTTTATGAGGCATCTCTTTTTTGGGAGCCGGAGATGATTTTTTTTTAATTTTTATATCTTTGTTAGGTTCTAAAAAGAGTAAAAAAATTAAAATTGCCAAAATTGCAATCAGCCCCATAATGCTTTTTACTATTAACTCTGCGTCCATTTTTTCTGCTTTTTTTATATTGTATCTTACCAAGGGTAAAGAAACTGATATTTCTATATAAATTTATAAATGTCATATTAAACTAGATTGATTATTGGTGGACAGCTAGGGATTTGAACCCTAGATAGATTGCTCTATACCCGCGTTCCAGGCGAGCGCCTTCGACCACTCGGCCAGCTGTCCGTAAAAGAAGTGCAATTTTACCCTCAAAAGCCTTAAGAATAGCTCTAAAACAACAGCGCTTTAGAGTGAAAAATCACTATAGTCATATTTTTGCAAATCTATGTAGTATTTTTTATCTATCTCTATAACCCTAGGGTCCTCTTTTTCTCTTGCTTTAAACTTCTCTTTTATCTTTAATCTCTTTTTTTTGGAAAAATCTTTGCTTTTGAGGTATTTGCTAAGAGAGACTAATCTTTTTTCCTCTGCCAAATCCTCTTTTTGAATATGTTCTATCTCTGCTTCAAATGACTCGTCTGGAGCATTTAAAATAAATTTTGAAGAGATTGCGTTTATGATGTTTTTTAACTGCTCATCTTTTTCTTTATAAATCTGCTCAATTTTTTCTCTCTCTTGTAAAAGCATCTGCTCTTTTTGATCTCTTAGGCTTCTTGTTTCACTCTCAAGCGTCTCTACTTTTTGCTGTAGTTTTGCATTTTGTTCCTCTAAGAGTTTATAGTATCTCTCATCTGCAAAGGAGGCTGTTTTTTTGCCGTTCGTGTTTGCTGTTTTTGCCTGTGCACTCTTGTGCTCGCTTAGTATAACAAGCTTTACACCATCTTCTATAACGCTCTGCAGGGAGCCTCTTCTTATGCGGTTATGGATTGCCTCTTTTGAGACGCCAAGCTTATCGGCGGCATCCGGGATGGTAAGTTTTGTCATGTCGGCGTCCTATCTCATATTTTCAAATACAAGCGGCGCTTCCCACTCCATGGAACGAATAGTTGCAATAACTTTTTGCAAATCATCTAATTTAGCCCCCTTGACTCTGATGGAATCACCCTCTATCTGAGCGGTAACTTTGAGTTTGAGATTTTTTATCTCAGCTGTGATTTTCTTAGCCTCTTTTGATTCAATGTAGTCAACTATTTTAAAAGTTACTTTGCGATTGTTGCCGCTTGAGTCTTCTGTTTTTAACTCTTCAAGCACTTTTGAGGAGAGATTCTGTTTTAAAAGCTTTGCTATAACAATATCTTTAAGTGCTTCAAGCTTGTTATCACTTGAAGCAATAAGCACTAAAAGCTTATCTTTCTCTTTATAGTTGATTTCATACGGTGTTCCCTTAAAATCATAACGATTTGCAACCTCTTTATCTACAAGATTGATAGCATTTTTAAAGCTCTGCATATCAATCTTTGCGCTTATATCAAATGAGTATTCTTTTGCCATTTTCAAAACCTTTTATAACATAATGTAGATTATAACATATTTTTTTAAAGTGTGTTAGTAGTTTTAAAAAACAGGACTTCCATCATTAAATCCGCCAAAATTGCCAAAACTTGGATCCATATAGCCAAACATGGAACTTTTTGCCCTTAATTTTTCTATATCTGCTTTACTTGAGATTCTCTGCGGACACACAAGAGTGCATTCGTTGCATAGCGTACAATCCCAGACGCCGTTTGTCTGAATAGTCTCTATTTTCTCTTTTGGATTTGACTCTCTTTTATCGCTAACATAACGCCAAACTCTTGTTAGTGAAAATGGTCCTAGAAATTCGCTATTTACTGCATAAACAGGACATGCACTATAGCATGAGCCGCATAGTATGCAGTCACTTTGAAGTTCATTTATATGTTGATTTTCTATCGAAAGCGAAATATCCTCTGAAAGCAAGCTTTGCCATGCTTTTGCTTTTTCATTAAAAGCATAAGCTTTATCCATATCTACAACCAAATCACGAAGTACAAGAGTGTTGCGAAGCGGCTCTATCAAATCGCCCTCTTTTACATGGTATGAACATGCCAAAACCTCCCGTTTGTTTACTCTCATGGCACAACTTCCACAAACACTGCTTCTGCATCCACTGCTATATGAAAGAGATGGGTCTTGAGTGCTTTTTATTTTATTTAACGCCTCTAAAAGAGTTCCACCTGCTATGTCTACCTCATACTCTACAACACTCTCTCTTTTGATATTAATTTTCATAACTGATTTCTCCATCTATATCTATAACAGTATGGGCTCTATATTTTTCATTGCTTATCGGGGCATCAACTCTAAAGTGCGCGCCTCTGCTCTCATCTCTGCTTATGGCACTTAGCAAAACCGCCTCCCCTAGTAGGAGCATATTTTTAAACTCTAAAAACTCTATAAGGTTTGTGTTGTACTCTTTTGTTTTATCACTCACACCCATTTTTGGCAGAGCTTTTCTCATCTCTTGAAGCACTTTTAAAGTCTCTTCTAGTGCATCCTTATCTCTTTTTATCCCGACATGTTTGTAGAAGAGCTCGCCCAAATACGCATGATTTTCATAAAAGTTACTCTCGTTTATCTGCTTTTTTATCTCTACAATCTCTTTTTCAAAAAACTCTTTTTGCCCCGATATATCTACTCTCTTGCTGAAACTTTTAGCATATTTAACAGCACTCTCTCCCGCTTGCCTGCCAAAAACTACAAGCTCTAAAAGAGAGTTTCCTCCAAGTCTGTTTGCTCCATGAACTTTATGGTTCGCGCACTCTCCCGCTGCAAAGAGTCCATTGATGCATGTCGAGGAGTTCATATCCACCTCTATGCCACCCATAGTATAGTGTGCTGCTGGCTTAATGGGGATAAGGTCATGCACTGGATTAATATCTTCATAAAGCTTTGTGAGTTTTACCTCTTGAGGTAGCTCTTTTTCTATAAACTCTGCACCCAAATGGCGAATATCCAGATAGATATCTTCCCCCTTTGCTATCTCGTCATAGATAGCTTTTGAGACCTTATCACGAGGCGCAAGCTCATCCACAAATCTCTTATGCTTTGAATTTAAAAGATGCCCGCCCGCACCTCTGGCACTCTCTGAGATAAGAATAGAGGAATTTTTCAAAGCAGTAGGATGAAACTGCACAAACTCCATATCACTCACTCTTGCCCCTGCTCGTAGTGCCGCAGCAATGCCGTCACCCGTAGAAGATACCGAATTTGTAGAGAAGTTGTGATAGAGTCTGCTGTAGCCTCCTGTCGCGATAATAACGCTTGATGCTTCATATATCTCTACCTCGCCGCTTCTTTTGTTGAGCAAACTTACGCCGCAGATATATTTTTTACCACTCTCCTCGAGCTGGGTTAAAAGCTCCAACAAATATCTCTCATTTAAAATCTCGATTTGTGCGGCAAGAACTCTGTCGTAAAGCGTATGAAGAATTTTCAAGCCAGTATAATCCTGAGCATAACAAGCGCGCGCGGCATATGCACCGCCGAGTTTTCTTTGGGCAATTTTAGACTCGGGTGTTCTGCTAAAGGTAACACCTATACTATCTAGCCATGCTACGGCTTTTGGCGCCTCCTCGCACATATATCTTACAGCGCTCTGCTCTGCTAAGCCTTTTGCGGATTTGAGTGTGTTTTGGATATGCATCTCTACGCTGTCGCCCTCATCACACGACAAAACGGCATTTATTCCCCCTTGAGCCATACATGTTTGACTCCTTGTGGGATACTCTTTTGTTATAACCGTTACTTCTGCACCGTTTTCATGAGCATTTAACGCGGCAACAAGACCTGCCCCTCCAGCTCCTATGACTATGACTCTATTTTTCATCACTCTTCCTCGCTTGGAGCTATTTTGATTGTAAATTATACCACAAGAGCCAAAAGTGCATATCTTGCAATCCTCAAACTTCCCGCGATTAAAACAAACCAGACAAACCTAAGCCTAACAACACCCGCAACAAGTGTTAGTGGGTCGCCAATGATGGGCAACCAGGAGAGTAAAAGTGCGTAGTAGCCGTATGTGTGTCCATAGCCGTACGCTTTAGCTCCTGCTTTAGATGCTAAGAGTTTTGTTTTTGTTTTTTCATAAAGCAGATATCCTAAAAAATAATTCAAAATGATGGCAAGAATATTTCCGCAGGAGGCAAAAAGAAGTGCTTTTGGCTCAGACATGCCGCTTGAGAGAGCTGCAACAAATGCAACCTCTGAACTAAAGGGAAGAATTGTTGCTGCTAGAAAGGCTGATAAAAAAAGTGTTATTTCTGCTATGTTATCTACTTGTAAATAGTTTAATATTTTCTATCACGCCTGCTATAAGCTTCTCTCTGGCTTCAATGCTAGCCCATGCGATATGCGGAGTTATATATAAATTGTCTATGTTTTTTACATGTAAGAGAGGGTGATTTTTCTCCATTGGCTCACTTTTTAGCACATCCAAACCAAAGTAGATATTTTTCTCATCAACCACTTTTGCAACTGCCTCTTCGTTGATTATACCGCCGCGCCCAAGGTTTAAAACAACGGCTCCGTCCCTACATATTAACAATTGTTCATAATCTAATAGATTAAGAGTTTTCTCATTTAGTGGTGCATGTATGGTAACTATATGAGATGTCTTAAGTAACTCGTCTAGCTCTACTTGCTTATAATCTTGATTGTGATTTTTACCACTTGTTGAGAAGTAGCAGATCTCTGCGCCGAATGTTTTTGCTACTTTTGCCACACCCAGACCAATTTCGCCCAAGCCTATAATGCCCCATTTTTTGCCCTTTACCTCAAAAAATGGATGTGACACATCTGTAAAAATAGGGCTTTTTGCATAGTAGCCCTCTTTGACATAGTTATCATAATATTTAGAGTGCGCCAGCAGATAAAAGAGCATGGAAAATGTGTGCTGGATTACTGAGTCGGTTGAGTATCCAGAGACATTTTTCACTAACACATCTCTTTTTTTTGCGGCTTGTAAATCTACATTATTCATACCCGTAGCAGCTACACAGATAAGCTTAAGAGCAGGTGCATTTGAGATGTGAGCCTCACTTATCACAACCTTGTTAGTAACGATAACGTTTGCATCTGTTATACGTTCTTGCGTCTGTTGCGGCGAAGTTGTTTGAAAAATATCAACATCCCCGAGTTTAAAAAATTCGCTAAGAGATGTCTCGCCAAATGTAAGAGCATCAAGAATAACAATCTTCATTTATTACCCCTTGATATTTTTAATCAACTCTCTTGCTTTTTTTAGTGCCTTGTCTGCTTTATCAAAAACAAGTGCTACCGCCAATCTTCTGCCTTTGTGAGCTTCGGGTTTGGAGAAAATTCTGACAAAACTATTCTCACTAAAGAGGCTCTCATCCACATCTACGACAGGAGCATAGCTGTGTGTTTGGGATTTAAATGCAGCACTCGCACCCTCACCGTAAAATGTAAACCCAAGTGGAAGCCCTAAAACAGCACGTAAATGAAGTGCAAACTCGCTTTGTGACTGCGTAATAAGTGTTACCATTCCTGTATCATGCGGGCGAGGAGAGACTTCAGAAAAATAGACCTCGTCCCCTTTTACAAACAGCTCAACTCCAAAAAGACCACGACCGCCAAGACCGTCTGTGATTTTTTTAGCTATCTCTTGTGAGCGCTCCTTTGCAAGTGGACTCATCTGCATCGGCTGCCATGAAAAAACATAATCCCCGTCTCTTTGCTCATGACCGATTGGTTCACAAAAAATAGTCTCTTGTCCGTTTCTAGCAGTTACCATTGTTATCTCATAATCAAAATCTACAAAAGCTTCAACTATAAGCTCACTAGCATCACCGCGTGCCTCTTTTGCTGTCTCCCATGAAGCATCTATATCTTCTATGCTCTTAGCTACGCTTTGCCCATGACCCGAACTGCTCATAACAGGTTTTATAACACACGGAAAACCCATCTTTAGCGCCGCTGCTTTTAGCCCCTCTTTGGTAGTAACAAATTCGTAAGCACCAGTTTTAAGTTTTAAGACTTCAGCTGCAAATGTGCGAATATTTTTTCTGTTCATAGTTTTACTAACAGCACTTGCGTTTGGAATAACGTTATACCCTTTATCTTCGGCTTCAAAAAGAGCATCAATGCTTATAGCCTCTATTTCGGGGAGAATATAGTCTGGCTTTTCACGGTAAATAATCTCTAGCACTGCATCTTTATCTTGCATATTTACAACATAAGTGCGATGTGCTACATGGTGTGCGGGTGCATTTTGGTATCTATCGACTGCTATGACTTCAAGACCAAGCCTTTGGGCTTCAATAGCAACTTCACGACCGAGTTCACCAGAACCTAGAAGCATGATTTTTTTTGAGTTTGATTTTAATGGAGCGGAGAATTGCATCTATAATTCCTTCAATGTTTATGAAGGAATTATAACAAAATAGATTTAAAACTTATCGTTTTAACCCGATAAGCGTCTCAAGAAGAGTATCTGAAGTGGTAATGGTTTTACCGTTTGCCTGATAACCTCTTTGGATGATAATGAGCTGTGTTAACGAACGAGATAAGTCAACATTTGAAGCTTCGAGTGCGGCAGCTTGCATAAATCCGCGTCCTGCTGTTGCGGCAGTTCCTATAATCGGATCTCCAGAGTTGGCAGTTTGTATAAAAACATTCCCGCCCTCGGTTGAGAGACCTTCATTATTTGTAAACTTTGCCATACCGATTTGCGCCAAACCAAAAGAGCGCCCGTTACTAAATGAACCAACTAACGTACCGCTTTGGTCTATCCTGATGCCTACTAAATCTCCACCGGTAAAACCATCTTGGCTTATTCCTGAAGTCGATGAAGCAGAATCAAAACTTGTCATCCCGTCAAAACTGTTTGACGTACCTAGCTTAATTGCAACCTGCTGGTTTGATGCTGAACCGTTATTTGCAGTAAAGGAAACGTTTGGCGGGTTATATGTAGATAGTGAACCGTCACTGTTAAATCTAACAAAACCTTTTTTTTCATTGTACGGCAATATCGAATCAATGGTTGCCGGTTCGGGAACACTGATTTTCATATCCCATGTGCTTCCTGTTGAAGCATCTACGGAAACTTTTCTAAACTCCGTTCTAAGTGTATGTTTAGAGCCTAGCGAGTCAAAGATATCTATACTTGCCGAGTGTGTTGCTGCATTGAAGCCTTGAGAAAATGCCATTGCCGTACTTCCAGCAGGAAGAGTTGAATTTAGTGCTTCCATGTTTCTTGTAAACTTTGTATTTTCAGTTATACCACCACCAACAATACTGCCTGCATCCATTCCTGTAATCGAGAGATTGATATTATAATCATTTGCACTTCCGCCCGGATTTGATAACTCAAACTTACCCTGCTCATTTACTTTTACTTCAACATTACTTGTAGCACCGCCACCGTCGGCATTTGCTTGAGTCTCAAGAGCATAGCGGAGATCTGCAATAGTAGTAAATTTTTTATCACCTCCGGCTACCGTTGTAGCTACCGTCGGGTCATACTGATATCTATAAGCTGTAGTAACTGAATCTCCAACTAAAAAACCACTATCATCAGCGCCGCCGACCGCATTTATCCTAATATTATGTGAAGAGTTAGAGTCTGAGTTGCTGTTTGTAAGTGTTATCGTATCAGTTATAGTGTCGTATGTAGCACTTATGCCCGTTGTCGAACTCTCTGCATTGATAGCTGAGACATATCTTGCACCATTTTGGTCTGCCGAATTTCCTATCACACCACCACTCGTCGTAATCTGCTTTGTCGTACCATCATCTAGTTCAAATGTAATATCCAACTCAGCCACACCGGCAGAAACCAATCCGCC
>Ga0265293_10005852_pt1 | contig 20196 bp, 16 predicted proteins | sample Munlanlewell138R_FD_192505 | JGI IMG/M metagenome (GOLD analysis project Ga0265293, IMG submission 192505) | Leachate microbial communities from a municipal landfill in Southern Ontario, Canada - Leachate well 138R | ecosystem: Engineered > Solid waste > Landfill > Unclassified | place: Canada... | reverse complement strand
AAGTCAATTCCTCAACTTCTTTGGTATTTAATGAAGATAATGCTGATTTGGTATTTAAAGGGACTATAACTGCTTATACAATTAGCCCAACTGCAATCCAAACTGACGATAGGGCTGCAAAGAATCGCTTAAGTATTACTGTAAGGGTTAGTTATAACAACAAGAAAGATAAGAAGATGAGTTTTGACCAAAGCTTTACAAGATTTAAGGACTATGATAGTGGGCTATCTTTGAGCGAGGTAGAGGAAGCTTTGATTAAGCAGATAAACGAAGAGATAGTTGAGGATATATTTAATAAAGCCCTTGTTAATTGGTAAATGATTAAATACCTGAAACATATTAACCTTATTGGCTGGTTGCTTGGCATAATAGCATCTGTTGTTTATATTATCACAATGGAGCCAAGCCTTTCGTTCTGGGACTCGGGTGAATATATTTCTACTGCATCCAAACTCCAAGTTGGGCACCCTCCTGGAGCTCCCCTTTATCAGGTAATAGGAGCTTTCTTCTCCATATTTGCCTTTTCCTCTCTTAAACTAATCCCGATGCTTATTAATTCCATATCTGCAATAAGTGCTGGGATTACTATAACATTCTTATTCTGGATTATAGTAAGGCTTTTAGATAGGTTTACAAAAAAACCAATAGGGAATATAATTGCTGGAATAATTGGAGCATTGACCTTTGCATTTACCGATAGCTTTTGGAATAATGCAATAGAGGCTGAGGTGTATTCTCTCTCTTTATTAATTACTACAATAATCTTTTGGGCAATTTTGAAATGGGAAGCAAAGCCTAATAACAAATGGCTAATATTTATTGGATTCTTATTAGGATTATCCATAGGTGTTCATTTTCTATCCTTGCTTGTTATCCCAACCCTTGTAATGGTTTATTATTTTAAGAAATTCACTCCAAGTACTGGAGGGTTTATAATTAGTATTATAATTTCCTTTTCATCTTTAGGGTTTTTACTTATAGGCTTTATTCCAGGAATTTTAAAACTAATAAGTCTTAATCCTCTTATTTCTTCAATATCAATTGCAATATTCTTTATACTGATAATATTCCTAACTCAATATTTCAATAAACCTTTGCTTAATACAATTAGTCTTGTATTTACTTTCTTTATAATAGGGTTTTCAATATTTTTTGTTTTAGTAATAAGAGCTAAGAGCGATACTCCAATCAATGAGTATAAGCCAGATAGTGCTGAAGGTTTAATCTCTTATCTTAATAGGGATGCTTACGGAGAAACACCTTTGGTTTATGGTCCTGCCTATACTGCTCTTCCTCCTAAGGGTTTTGAAATGACTTCTAACGGCTTAAAACCAGAGTTTGACCCTCAAATGATGATGTTTTTTCCAAGAGTTTGGAATTATAATAACCCTTCTTATGAATCAGGATATATTGATTGGATTGGGCAATGCCAAGACTCTGTTGTTATTGACTCTGAAATAAGAGCAAAACCTTCTTGGAATCAGAATCTAAAGTTTTTCGCATCCTATCAAGTAGGATATATGTATGTCAGATATCTATTATGGAATTTTTCTGGGAGGACTAACGACCTTCAAGGCTATGGAGACAACCAAAACGGACAATGGAAAACAGGGATAGAGCCAATTGATTTACTTCTTGGGAGGAATACAATCACTCCTCCTAAGCATAGGCAAAGTATGGCTAATAATTCTTATTTTGCAATCCCACTAATACTTGCTTTAATTGGGATATTCTATCAAATTGGCAAAGATTCCAATGCCTTTGTCTATACTTCATTGCTTTTCTTACTTACAAGCATAGGAATTATTATCTATTCAAACGAATATGCTTATCAACCAAGGGAAAGAGATTATATTTACACTACATCTTTTATGATTTTCAGCATTTGGATGGCAATGGGAGCCTTTGCAATTAGCCAATGGATAGTGAATATAATAAGAGTAAAGAAGCCAAGATATGTTTTGCCCTTGTTTCTAACACTTCCTGCCCTTGTTTTTGCAAATAATTTCAACGACCATAATCGTTCAGATAGATATACTGCTTATAATTTTGCAGCTTCCTTGCTTGGCTCTTGCTCTGAGAACTCAATACTTATTGTAAACGGAGATAACGACACTTTCCCTCTATGGTACTGTCAGGAAGTTGAGAATATAAGAAGAGATGTAAGAGTAATTAATCTACAGCTTCTAAACTCTCCAGAATATATAGAAAATCTACAAAGAAAGGTATATAGTTCAGATAAGATTAATCTAATTGCTAATAAGAAAATCTATTCTGATAAAAATAGAATTCTTAGTTTGATTAATACAAATAATAGAAGGATGCCATTAGATGGAGCTTTGAGGGAATTATACTATTCTAATGAGAAAATTGATTTACTTGGATTAAGTCTTTATACCATACCTACAAATAAATTCTATATCCCAACAAATCAAGATACAATAGAATTCAATCTTAAAACAACTGAACTAATTCGTAGCACATATATTTTATTAGATATTATTGCAAGTAATGTTGATAATAGAGATATTTACTTTTCTCTTTACTCTATGGACGATATTCTCCAACTTAACGATTATCTCCAGCTTGAGGGCTTTGCATATAAACTTCATAAGAAGAAAAATAAAACTCAAAATCTTATATTAGAAAACAATATAGGAATAGTAAATACAGATAAGATGTATGAGAACTTTATTCACAATTATTCTTGGAAGAATTTCTCTAAGAAAGGTATTTATTATGATGAATTAAACCGGAGTATAATTGAAGAATTTGCAAAAAACTCCTCGTTATTAGCCCATGGATTACTCTCGGAAAACAAGGATGCAAAAGCTCTTAGCGTAGCTAACCTATGTCTTAAAAACCTCCCTGCTGATTTGCACTATTATCCTTATTCTCTTTCAGAACTTGGATTGGTTTATAGTATTCTTGGAGAAGATTCTATAGCTAAAGAAGTTAATAATACTGTTTTGAATAGTTTTTCATCTGAGGTTAAATATTATTTAAAGCTTAAATCATCTCATCAAGCACAGGGAAGACTTAGGGAAATGAAACTAATTCAGAGCTGGATAAATATATGTGATATTTCTGAAAACCTTGGGCTTGAAGAAATGAGGATACAATATGCAGATGCCCTATTCCAATATCTTAGCTCTTATGTACTAACCCTATATGAACAGCTGTATAGGCTTAAAGCAAACCCGTATTATTATGATTCTGAGATAAGCCAAATTATTGAGTTATTAGATGAGATTCACTCTTTTGCAAAAAAATACGAAGAGCCTCTTCCAAAAATTTCTTTAGACAATTCAATTTAAAATACAATTATTATCACCAGTTAATTACCAATATATGAACACAACAACTAAATTAGAGATTAAAGATTGGATTTTGGCAGCAAGACCTTGGTCCTACACAGCATCAGCTATGCCTATTATTACTACACTTAGCTTTCTTTTAACTATGAATCCAAACTCAGTAATAGAAAATTGGCATTTAGCAATATTAAGTGTTATTTCAATTATTCTACTTCACTCCTCGGGGAATCTAATAAGCGATTACTTCGATTATATTAAAGGAGTTGACAGAGAAGGTGTATATGGTCAGACAATATTGGTTGAAAAGAAATTCAAACCAAATAGCATTAAGATTTATGGATATGTTTGTCTTGCACTTGGTTCTTTAATTGGGCTTTATATTGGATTAAACACTCATTTCTTAGTTATAATTATTGGGGGGATAGGATTTATCTCTTCTCTTTTCTATTTCTTCTTTAAAAAGAATGCTTTGGGAGATTTTCTAATCTTCATTAGCTTTGGATTTTTACCTACTATTGGAACAGGATATATGATAGAAGGTGAGTTAAATCCTTGGCTAATGCTATTAAGCTTACCTGTTGGAGCAATAACTATAGCTATACTCCATTCAAATAATACAAGAGATATAGATGATGATAGTAAAGCAGGCATAACAACATTAGCTTCTTTTCTTGGAGTAAAATTCTCAATCTATTATTATGCCTTTTTAGTTATTATACCTTATTTGGTTATTATACTAATGGTTGCTTTAGGCGTTATACCTTATTTTTGTTTATTAAACCTAATTAGCTTTCCAATTGCATTAAAGAATATTAAACATATGCAAAGAGCAAGGATTAGCCATCACGAGATAGGCTCACTTGATCAAATTACAGCTCAACATCAACTAATATTTACTCTTGGGCTTAGTATTACTTTAATTATATCTTATCTATTATGAGCAAATCAAATACTAAGCTAATTATTGGTCTTATAATAGGGATAGTTTATTTCTTTATTATGTTTTCTCCACTTACCTCTGGAAATATAAATTTTTGGTTGGTAATGAGTTTAACTGCTATAACCCTAAGCTTATATACCTTTTTAATTGGTTGGAGAAAAGAAAAAAAACCAATAATTCGATTTGACCTTAAAAGCATTGCCTTTGGGATTATTTCTGCTGGAGTGCTTTGGGGTATATTTTGGCTTGGTAATTTTTTCTCAGAAATAATCTTTCCTTTTGCAAAAGAAAATATAGGTAGTATTTATAGTATTAAATCTGGATATAATCCTTTAGTTATTTCTTTATTACTTGTCTTTTTAATAGGACCTGCTGAGGAGATATTCTGGAGAGGTTATATTCAAAACAAGCTTTCTCTTCGTTTTGGGAAGAATATAGGTATGGTATTATCTGTTTTGGCATATACTTTAGTTCATATCTGGAGTTTTAATCCTATGCTAATACTTGCAGCACTTGTTGCTGGAGGGTTTTGGGGATTAATTTACAGATTCAAACCAAATAACCTTGCTCCTCTAATCATTTCCCATGCTCTTTGGGATGTTTCCGTGTTTATATTGTTTCCTATCTAATTAAATAGTCTATCTTTTGTAATATTCATAAGGTTTTTTCATCTAAATAGATAATAAAAAAGATAATCTATGGGTAGAAATATAATAGAAAATAATTATCCTGTCTTGAATATGAGTTGTGCTGGCTGTGCACTTGGCTTGGAAAAGATGATTAATTCTTTAGAAGGAGTTAATAAGGCTGAGGTTAGCTTTGCATCAAACTCAGCATATATTAATTTCGATTCGTCAGTAATAAGTATTGAAGAAATCCGTAAAGAGACAAAAAAACTTGGCTTTGATATTCTCCTTGATTCAAAAGAGAGAGAAAACCAAAGAGAGGAAATAATTATTAAGGAGAATAAAAAGCTAAGAGTAAAAACATTTGCTTCAATAATTCTAAGCATTCCAATTGTTCTAATTGGGATGGTATTTATGAATATGCCTTATGGGGATTATATTTCTTGGATTTTAAGTACTCCTGTATTATTTCTTTTTGGCAAGGATTTCTTTGTAAAAGGGTTTAAGGCAATAAGAAATAAGTCTGCAAATATGGATACACTTGTAGCTTTAAGTACTGGTATTGCTTATCTATTTAGCGTTTACAATATATTATTTAAGGATTTCCTTATATCCAATAATATAACTCCTCATATTTATTTCGAAGCAGCCTCAGTGATTATAAGTTTTATCCTCTTAGGTAGATTATTAGAATCAAAAGCAAAGGGTAACACTCAAGAGGCATTGAAAAAACTCCTTAAACTCCAACCTCGACAAGTTAGAGTAAAGTTTGATAATGATAATATTATAATTAAGGATATTGAGGATTTAAAGATTGGGGATATTGTTGTTGTAACTCCTGGTGAGGCTATTGCTGTAGATGGAGAGGTAATTTCTGGAGAAAGCTATGTTGATGAGTCTATGCTAAGCGGGGAGTCAATGCCAGTTAAGAAAGAAAAGGGAGAAATGGTATATGCAGGAACTATTAATCAAAAAGGGAGTCTTTACTTTTCTTGCTTAAAACTTGGAAATGAAACCTTGCTTTCTCAGATAATTGAAAAGGTAAGAAAAGCTCAAGCCTCCAAACCTCCTGTTCAAAAACTTGTGGATAAAATTGCTTCGATATTTGTTCCAACAATTATTATTATATCCATACTCAGCTTTGCTCTATGGGCAATATTCTCTCCCTCAAGTATTCTTACTCATGGTCTTATCTCTATGGTTACAGTATTAATTATTGCTTGTCCTTGTGCTCTTGGTCTAGCTACTCCTACTGCAATTATGGTTGGAATAGGACTCGGGGCAAATAAGGGTATTTTAATTAAAGATGCTCAAAGTCTTGAAATTGGCAAAAAAGTTGATACAATAGTTTTCGATAAAACAGGGACACTTACTGTAGGTAAACCAAGTCTTAATGATGAACTTTGGGCAAAGAATATTGAGGAAGAAAAGAGTAAACTAAGAGATATATTAGTAAGTATTGAAAAACATTCTGAACATCCATTATCTGGAGCTATTATTGAGAATTTCCAAATAATGAATAACTACGATATCTTTGAATTTGAAAATATTCCTGGCAGAGGTATTAAAGCAAAGATAGAAGATATTATTTATTTTATAGGGAATTATAATCTTATGAAAGAAAATAATATCTCATTAAATAAAGTATTTGAAGAAAAGGCGGAGTCTTGGAGTAAGGAAGCTAAGAGTTTGATATATTTTGCTAATGAGAAGGGTATAATTGCACTTTTTTCAGTGAGTGATAAAATAAAACCAAGCACACCAAAGGCAATAAAAACATTAAAGGAAAAGGGAATTGAGATTTATTTACTATCAGGAGATAATGAGAATACTTCAAGAGCAATTGCCAATAAGATTGGGATAGAGAATTATATTTGGGGAGTATTGCCAGAGGAGAAGGCAGATTTTATTAATTCACTTCAACAAAAAGGAAAGGTAGTTGCGATGGTTGGAGATGGAGTAAATGATAGTGGAGCGTTGGCTCAAGCAGATTTAAGTATTGCAATGGGAAAAGGTAGTGATATTAGTATGGATATTTCATCTGCAACTATTATTTCATCCGACCTTGAAAAGGTTCCTATTCTATTAAATCTCTCAGCAAAAACGATAAAGACAATTAAACAAAACTTATTCTGGGCATTTATTTATAATATTATAGGGATACCAATTGCAGCAGGAATACTCTATCCAATTAATGGATTCCTTTTAAATCCAATGATAGCTGGAGCAGCAATGGCTCTAAGTAGCATTAGTGTCGTTGCCAACAGTCTTAGACTAAAAAATCGTATGAAGCAAGTTTAAAAGAAACAGAATCAAACCACCTCAAATTAGATCTAAGAGATAGAAAACCAAGTAAGAATAGCAAAAATGTTTTTCTTTTTGTTTGGTAGATTGAAATAAAGTTTGTAGGTTTGCAGGCGTAATATTCTCATAAATTTAATTTGAGTATGGAAATATTGATTACAATTATATTAATCCTTTCTATTCTGATTATCTTTTCAACAGAAAAAGCAGAAAGGTTTTTGTATTCTCATATTCTCCCCTTCCTTACCAAGATTAAATTCTCAGACAAATACAATAATCATAATTATTCAAAATTCAACCCAAATCCTGATTTAGATGTTCTTCGCAATCTATTATTTCTTTTGCTTTTGCAAGAACATCATTTCTTACAGCGTTGCATTATAGGCAAAAGTGCTTGTGCTTGTAACCAAACAAATACACTGTATGTGTAAGAAAGCACAGCGTCTTTGGAAGGATAAGGTTTGTAAACTCCTTTGTTGAGACGAAGTCAACGATTGAAATATCCTAACCCGTTAGAAATAAGTAAATCCACAAACCACTATTTATACATTATAAATTACAATGCTTTCTATTGTATTAATAGTGTAATGAAATTATTTAAAAGAATACATATAATTTTAAAACATATAAGAGATGGAAAGAAAAATTTTATATTTGGAGTAATTGCGATTATAACAATTGCTATTTTGAGTGCAACCTTCTTCTTCGCTTGTGAAGAAAAAGATGTCACAAGTACTAATAGTAATATTAAAAAAACGATGAATAACGAAGATACTATAATTGGGTTCTATAATATAGATGAGCAAGCTTTTGAATTAAACTTTTCTGAAGAAGATTTTGCCCGATTATATAAAGATAAAGTTAAAGAAGATTATGGGATAGATGTGAATGTTGAATTAGTCAAAATTGACGATGAACAACCTGAAAATTCTGAATATTATTCTTATTTATTGTTTAAAGTATATAATATTGATGATGATTGTCTTTTTACAAATATGATGGAATTGCGAAAAAATATCAACGATGACAAAAATGTAGTTTATTATGCTCCATTTGGTTCTACAACGACATTAACATGTGAAGCACATAATTGTGAATCTGGAGAATGTATCGTCAAGAAAAATTTCTGGGGAAAAGCAATCGACTGTACACCATGTGAAACACAAGGAGGAACTTGTAAGAAAACCAGTTCATCTACTTCAATAAAATGGACAGATGTAGCAGCAGCAGTTGTTGCAATAATTAAATTAATTGTATGATAAAAAAATCGTGTTTTCTTTTATTTTTTTTCTTAATAACATGTTATAATTCATTTTCTCAAGAAGTGAATATTGATACATCTCTTATCAAAAATCTTGATAAGAAAGCTTTATCAAAATTTCTTGATTACTCAAAATATATCAAGGACAAAGATTTTATAAGTTATAAAGTTGAGAAATTGAGTTATCTTGACGATAAGGTTGATACTGTAGTAATGCATTTGTATAATCATAACACGAAGAAAAAAGCTAATAGATATCTCGCATTATACTACTTGTCAAAAAGATTCGATACAGAAGAGGTATATAAGATTAGGAAAAAGAATGTTATAATAATTGATAAAAGAACTAATGAGTTTATATGCTCCAAAAAAGGAAATGCTCCATTTTGGCATTCAAGAGAACTTATTACAAAATATTATCTTCCTGAATTTATCTACTATGTACCGTTTTTGAGTTCTATTTTAAATAACCCTAGTATAGGTTATTCAAAAGATAGTATTATAGATGGAAAGCATTTCAAGTTTTTTTACTATAAAACAAGACTCAAAACATTTGTAGATTACAATCAGAGTTATTATAACATTGTAGCCCTATGTTTTAACTCTCAAAACCTGTTAGAGTCTATTGATGTTAATTTAGCTGTCCCTTATTCTGATTTTCTAAAAGAAGTTATTCCAAAGAGAATCACTTATAAATTTACTGAATATTCCTTTGAGGATAGAAACAATTATTATGATAGTATATTTAATCAAAATAATACTATATATACGAAATATACCAAACATGATGATAAAAATCCTCCATATTCCTACCTTAGTAATACAAAAGACACCATTTTGACAGATTACTTATTGGACTATCCTATTGTGAATCTTAAAGGAGATACAACAACGATAAGAAAAGAGGAAGGATGGTTATTATTAGACTTTTGGTTTTTTGGCTGTAAATCATGTAAAGAATGGATTTATAGTCTTAAGCAACAGAGGGATAGTTTGGGATATACTGTGTTAGAGAATAATGGAATTAAGATAATGTCAATAAATGCTTTATCTGATAATGTTGATAAGATAGAAAAAGAGATGATTAACCTTGATGCACAGAATTTTTCTTATCATGCAAAAGGGATAAACAGATACTTCTATATTAAGTCAATGCCTTATTATATATTAATTTCTCCAGACAAGAGAATAGTTTATAAGACAAAGAATTTAGGCAATTATTCTGAGCTATTAGAAAAGCTATAATGCCCCTTATGAATTAATAACACACACACAAGCCATAGACTTTTCGGAGTTTATGGCTTTTTTGCAGAGAACTAATTAAAAATATATTTGCGAATGATAGATATATTTTTTAAGTTTGCATCTCATAATTAGTTACTAAGAACTAAATTAAATGCAAATCAATAAACAAGGATTAAATGAAAAACTCACTATTGATTATTAGTATTTTATTACTCATTCCTTTTCTTTGTTTTTCCCAGAAAAGTAGTTTCCAAGGGAAAGTGATTGATGAAAAGACAAAAGAAGCTATACCTTTTGTAAATATTGGTGTGGAGAATAAACCTCTTGGGACTATTACAGATGATAGAGGGTTCTTCTCAATTTCTAATGTTAAAACTGATAATAATCTTGTTTTTAGTTGTATTGGATATAAATCTAAAATACTTAGTTTTGACGAACTTTCAAAAATCAAAGTAATTAGTTTAACCCCTCAGGCAAGAGAACTTTCAGAAGTAACAATAACAGGAATGACTCCAAAGGCAGTTATTAAAGAAGCCTTAAAAAGAATACAGGATAATTATCATACTTCAAATATTTATTTAGACGTTTTCCATACTCAGATAGGGAAAAATGAGGATAGTATTTTTTTTATGACTAATCTTAATGGTATATATAAACATAAGGGATATGGAGATAAAAATATAAAGATAAATCCTATTTATACTAATATGCAAACTGTCAATAGTGAGTATATAAACTTCAACATTGAATCAATTGATCAGCTTAAACAATTGGAATATTTAAATCTTCGTCAAAATAGCTTTGAGTACAGTATGAATATAGTATATAATGATAATAAAGAATCTTCATATATTATAACTATTACACATAAGGATAATAAAACAATTGTAATTCCCTTTTATATGAGGATTCTTCCAAGAGTTATGAAATTATTTATTAATTGTAATGATTATGCAATTACCAAGATAGAAACTATTCTTGATGCTAATGCTAATCAAAACATATATAATTATATATATTACAAAGAAAAATTTATCAATTTGTATTATGTTTGTAATTATTCAAAGTATAATAATAAATACTTAATAAGTAACTGGTTTTTAAAAAATATAAAAGAGATACATCCTAAATATGGCTTTAGTAATGCAAAAAAAGAATATTGTATTGAAGAAGGAATAACTGAAACAAAATCTATATTCAATGTCCATAATATATACTTTTCAGAGTCAGAATTTGGGGATAAAAGAGGAAATAGTAAAGAGATTAAGACCTTTGATGAACTTAAGGAGATTGATGAGTTTAAGATATTATTAATGGATGATAAGGAATATTCTTTTCAGTGATTATATTCGAAATTATCTTCAAATATAAATAGAAGTTCAATTAATTTTGAACTTCTATTTTTATTTTACGAATCAATGTTCTGAACAAGTATTTTTTACTCTTGAGTATCCTGTATCAATCATTAACATATTTAACAATTGCAAAACAAGTATTTGATGTTTGGGGTATGATCTTTTGATGCTGAGGGTGCGATCTTTTGATGTTGGGGGTGTCAGAATCAAAAGATGAGGGGGTCAGGATCAAATACTCGAGGGGTCAGGATCAAATGGTTTTGTTTTTTGTATCAAATTTTGGCATTTCAAGGAATTGAAATCATAAAAATATATAATTATTTGCTGTTGTGAAATAATTTATTTATGGGTGCGTTTTATTGTTGTAACGTTGTTACTATAGAGGCAGGACGAGCTTGTCTCCGAAATTTATTAACAACCAAACATTTTTTGCGTTATGGCACTAAAATTCATTAAGCAAAAAAGGAAAATCACCACAGGTTTCTCCCCTGGTGAGAAGTTTGTTGCGAAGATTTTGCAGGACGATGTAATCGACACCAGAAAACTTTCTGAGATTATTGCAGAAACTTCTTCTCTCTCACGAGGTGATATTCTAAATGTCTTGGCTCAATTGGAGACCGTTATCGGTTGGGCATTGCAGGAGGGAAATGCAGTTCAATTGGGCGACCTTGGACGATTTGTTCTTGGCATTAAGGCAACGGCAATGAACACACCTGAAGAGGTGGATGCTGGCACAGTAAAAAGAGTCTATGTGAGATTTGTTCCTTCAGTTTATTTTATAAAGAAGATAAAGGAACTTAAGGTAAAAATCCAAAAATTAGACTTCAAAGGTTTAGTTATTAAAGGTCAAGAAGAAAACCCTTAAACTAAGCAATGGTTTAAACTTTTAGAAAATGAGAAGCCTGTATTTCCCTCTATAGGCTTCTCGCTTTTTATATAATTGAAGCCGAACCTCAAAGCAAGGTAGAAAACATTTTCTTATTTTATTTGGTAGATTAAAATAAAGTTTGTACGTTTGCCAACGTAATATTCTTTTAAATTACCTATCTAGATGTATAAAGCTAATACATATAGTTTGAGCAGTGTTCTAATAAACTCCCTTCTCAACAAAGAGAAGAGAAATGTTATTTTTGTATTTCCTATCTTACATTTCATCGTAGAAACAAAAACAACAAGATATATATCATCATATTTTTCAACAAACCAATTAGGATTATATTCGTTTTTTAAAGTAAAAAGGAAATAATCACAAGTATTAACCCTTAACACAAGAAAAGGAGGTTTCTCTTAATAATGGAACAGACTAAAACCATTCAAAAAAATAAAGTCAATATTTAGTTTTAGAAGAATTGATGATAAATCCTGTTTTTGTTTATTTTGCAGCAGAAATAAAAGCTCTGCAGGATACAATTATTAATTAATTAAAAACAATTGCATTATGGAATTTAATGGATTTAGGGTATTCCCTGTAGGACAAGCAGAATTGTCTATTGAAAACAATTTGTTAAGAGTCTCTAATATTTCAGACTCTGGATTTGATGGGATTTTAATTGAACAAGCAGGAAATTGTACTGTGAACTTCAATCAGAAAGGAGGAATAAAATGATAGAATGGATAATATTAGGGCTGACTGTCTTAAACTTAACTTTAACAACAACAGATGTTATTTCAGATAAGAAAGAAAAGAAAAAGGCACAACAAGAACAAATAATAAAAGATTTTAAATCTGCTCTTATAACGGATGAAAACCCTAATCCAGTGGATAGTATTGTTGTTAAAAAAGATACTATAATGTACTATAAGCAAGGGGAGTTTATTGGGTCATCTACAACAACAACAAAGAAAAAGAGAGAATAGAATCTTCGATATTTAACCTTTTAGAAAAAGAGAAGCCTGTATTTCCCTCTACAGGCTTCTCGCTTTTTGTTTAGTAAATCTTCCGTCGTGCAGAGGTCGGAAATCCCGCGTGGCGGAAATAGCCTTAGACTAAAATACTAAAAGAGACGTTTTTCGTTTTTTTGCCGTATATTTGCAAACTATAAATTAATCTCCTTATTATGAATAAGATTATCATACATATATTTATAATTTCCACAATAGTATTTTGCTATAATGGAAATGCTCAAAATAGTAAAGCAAATCAAATAAATTTTAATTATTCTCTTGAAGGTATAAGTATTTTTACTGAATTACCACAATTAGAAATTGAAGAACTGAAAATAGAAGATTATGATTTTATTAATCTTAGAATAAGTAATGAATTTGGACTAAATAATAAATTAGCCTCTCCAAGCCTTCCTGTATATTATAGGATTATTGAAATTCCAATTGGAGTAGAACCAAGAATCATTATAAGGAATCAAAGAACTAATGAAATAGAATTTGACAATAAAAAGATATATCCTTATCAAGGTTCAAAGCCTAAAACAAATCCTGACAATAATTTTATTATGGATAAGGAGATTTACTCAAGGGATGAATTCTATTCTCAAGACTTGGTAAGCATCGAAAATTTAGGGATTATGGGCTCAAGCCAATTAGCAAGGATAGCAATTTCACCTATTAGATATAATCCGATTAGAAATCTTATTGAATATACCTATAGTATGGATGTGGAGATAGTATTTGAAGGTTTTGACCTTGACAAAACTTTGGAAGTAAAGTCAAAATACTATAATCTCAGTCAAGAATTTCTAAAGAATAAATTAGGCGTAGGAATTGACTATATGCTTGGAAACAATACTATTATTAACCGACCAAGAAAAATGATTATCCTTACTGACTCAATCTTTTCTCAAACACTTCAACCCTTTATCCAATGGAAAAGAGAATTAGGTATAGAAGTTATAGAGGTATACAGAGGAGTCGGTGCTGTTGGGACAACCAATCAAAGCATAAGAAATTATTTGAAATCACTTTGGGAAAACTCATCTTTAAATAATCCAAGTGCTGATTACTTATTGATATGTGGAGATATTGGTCAAGTTCCTTGCTTCTATGGGAATACAGATTCACAAACTCCAACCGACTTGTATTATGCAGAATATACAGACGATTATCTCCCGGAACTATTCTACGGACGCTTTCCTGCAAATACTCCAGAACAAATGCAAGCGATAGTTCAAAAAACTATTGAATACGAAAAATATAATTTTGTTGATGAAACCTATTTGAATAAAACTCTATTAGTAGCAGGTAAAGAAACAATGGCATTAGCACAAACTTGTAATAATGGTCAAATGAATTATCTGAAAAATAATTATCTAAGCCAAATAAGTAATTTAGATACTCTGGTTTATTATAATCCAAGCTCTGCCAATTATGCAACTCAAATTAGAGATAGTATAAGTAAGAATGGTTATAGTTTGATTAATTATTCAGCCCATTGTGATGAAAATGGTTGGTCTCAACCTAATTACACAGTATTCAATGTTAAGAACAATATAAATAATACTAATAAGTATAGCTTCTATATCAATAATTGTTGTCTTTCAAGCAAATTTGACGAAGCTGAATGCTTTGGAGAGAGCTTAATTAGAGCAGAGAATAAGGGAGGAATTGGAGTAATTGGAGGAAGTAATTTGACCTATTGGTATGAGGACTACTATTGGTCGGTTGGGGCAAAATCACCTTCACTTAACTCTCCTTACGACTCAACTAAACTTGGCACTTATGATAGATGGTTGCATTTGAACAATGAAAAGAGAAGCTTATGGACAATTAGTCAAGGAGAAATTGTTCAAGGAGGAAATCTTGCCGTTAGTCAGATGAACTCTGAAAAGACAAATTACTATTGGGAAATCTATCATCTTTTTGGAGACCCAAGCCTTATGCCTTATTTAGGAGTCCCTCAAAATAATTATAATAATCTTCCAAGCACAATTGCAAAAGGAGAAAACCATCTTAGCTTTACTACAAATAGTTATTCATTTGTAGGTGTTTCTAAAAATGGGGTTTTATTAGGTGCTTCTCAAGCAGATTCTAATGGGAATGTAGATATAAGTTTTCCTAATCCAATTTTAGATTCTGGCTACGTCAAGGTAGTTATTAGCAACCAATTCTATAAACCATTTATAGATTCTTTGGAAATTATTATTCCAAACACTCCAAGCATTAATATATCATCTCTAAAGTTATTTGACTCTTTGGATAATGAAGTAACCGAAATTAAGAACAATCAAACCTATAAACTGTGGATAGATTTAATGAATCTATCTTCATTGGACTTGGATAGCGTTACTATCTCTATAAAAAACAATCAACTAATTAATAGTATTGATTCAAGTTTTTATATTGGAGCTATGCTTAATCAATCTCCATATTTAATAAATAAGTTATTAAGCTTTAGAACATCTGACGGGATTAGAGATGGAGAGATATTAAATCTTGAGCTTAAGATAAAATCTCAAGATAATTATACTAATGAAAGAATTTTTAAATTCAGAATCAATTCTCCTGAAATCAAATTAGAAAATCTTAATATTAGCAATGGAAATGGAGGCAATGTATTTAATATTGGAGACACAATAATTCTAAGTATTGACATCAAGAATTTAGGACATAATAATAGTAATTTTGGATATGGCAAACTAAATCAATTATCTCAGAATTTAGAATTAATTGAAGATTCTATTATAAATTTCAGTCCAATAGATTATAACTCTTCTTATAGACTTGAATACAAACTAAGAATTATTGACAGCTCTTCTTTAGAATTTAGAATTGGTGCTTGGGCTGGCAATTACTATGATGTTAAATTATATTCTATAAATACATTAAATAACGGGATTGAGGGCTTTGAAACTAATAATTTCTCTTTCCTTAATTGGGAGAATAACTCTTCTAAACCTTGGGTAATTGATAGTGCGAGTTCAAATGTATATATGGGGAATTATTCTGCAAGAAGTGGAAAGATTTACGATAATCAGAAATCTACTCTTGTACTTAAGAGTAAAATAATTGCAAACGATAGTATTTCATTCTTTGTTAAACATTCTACAGAGAAAGACTATGATTTTTTCAGATTCTATATTGACAATAATGTTGTTGGTGAATATTCTGGAAGTTTGAATTGGACTAAGCTTAGTTTCCCTATTTCGGAAGGAGAGCATGAGTTTAGATGGGAATATGAAAAAGATTATTCTACATCTTTTGGACTTGATGGAGTATGGATAGACAATATTAAACTACCTTTATCTGGCACAATTACAAGCATTGAGAACAGAATTGAGAACACTAATAAGGAGGAGGAGTTCTCGGTTATAATATATCCAAACCCAAGTCATGGGGAAATTATTATCAACTCAGGGTTTGAGAAATTTGATTTGAAAATTATAGATAATAGTGGAAGAATTGTAATGCAGATGAAGAATATTGTAAATAACCAAAGGATAGATTTATCCTCACTCAATTCTGGTACATATTTTATTATTACCAACTCAAAAGGCAAAAATATATCTAAGAAGCTAATCATTACTAAGTAATATAAATGACTCAAGATACTATTAGTACTATTCAGGAAATAGAGAATCCAATATTTATTTTACCAGATTATTTATCTGGGATAAATGATAGCAATAATATTGGGTTCAAAACTTATATAATCAACACTCTCAACTCTAATTTAGAACCTCTTGTAGAGAGGAAATCCTTATTTACTCATAAAGCTATATTCCCTGACAAATACTTAACAGATAAACCTCTTTATAATAACTATTCTAATTCTTGGATATTTGCGATATTCATTATTGTAATATCTACTTTAATAGTATTTACTAAAACAAATCCAAAACATAGTAGAGACTTGTTTTCTTATGGATTTTCAAATAAAAAAATACAAGCCCTTTGCAAAGAGTCTGGCTTTATTAATGAAATTTCTTTATTAGTAGGACTTTTAATATTCGCCCCTATTTTTTCATTAATGCTTTACTCGTTTTTGGATTATTTTTCAGTTCTCGAGTATATAGGTTTAAACTCTAATATTTTAATTTACCTTATAATACTCCTTGGCTCTATTGCATTCTTCTTTGTAAAAAACTCTTTAATCTATATTTTTGGGGTTATTTTTAATGCAAAATATAAAGTCAAAATTTATCTTACAAATCAAATAGTTTTCTATGCAATTAAGGGAATTATTCTCATCCCTTTTGTCTTTTTAAGCTTTTTTCTTAAGAATAACACACCAGAAATCCTCCTGTTTTCATCACTAATTATCTTTTTCATCATATTTACTATCAGATTACTAAGAGGCTTCTATCTAAGTTTAAATGATTCTTTGTTTTCTAAAGTCTATTTATTTTTCTATCTTTGCACCTTGGAATTACTCCCTTTAGTTATTGCTTACAAATTAATTATTGGGTAGTATTTATTGAAAATTACTAAGAAAAATTTATGGCAAATACTACTATTAGTAAAAGGATTTTGATTTCTCAACCTTGCCCTGCGGATTTGGAAAAATCTCAATACAAAGTATTATTAGACAAACATAAGGCAGAACTTACATTTTTTAAGTTTTTCGATGTTGTTGGAGTAAGTAATAAAGAATACAGATCTTTTAAAATTCAAATTCTCGACTATTCTGCAGTTATTCTAACAAGTAAACTTGCTGTTGATAACTATTTTAGAATGGCAAAAGAGCTAAGATTGGTTATCCCTGATAGCATGAAGTATTTTTGTATTACTGAAAGCATTGCTAATTATCTTCAAAACTATATACAGTATAGGAAGAGAAAGATTTTTTATGGGAAAATACAATTCCATGAATTAATGGAAATAATCAACAAACATAAGGATGAGACTTATTTATTTCCTTGTGCTGAAGATACCTCATTAGATAATTTCCAACTCTTAGAGAAAAGCAATATCACTTATCAAAAAAGTATAATGTATCGCTCTGAACCAAAAGATTTGAGTAAAGATTTAGATATTAAAAACTTCGATATGGTTGTAATGTTCAGCCCTATTGGGGTGAAGTCCTTTATTCAAAGTTTCCCAGATTATAATCACGAAAAAATTATTTTTGCTGCTTTTGGAGCAAACACACAAGCTGCATTAAAAGAGGCTAAGATTAAAACCATGATTCCTGCTCCTACTATTAATGCCCCTTCAATGGTTATGGCTATTGATAATTTTCTCTGCATGGATGAAAAAGAAATGGAGGAACATAATATTAAGATGGAAGAAGAGTTTTTAAAGAAACCAGCCAAGAGAAGCTCTGCAGGTTTAAAATCTTCTAAAACAAGAGCTACTACAACTAAAAACAAAACAAAAGCTGCACCTAAAAGCACTACAAGTTCTAAACCTACAAACAAGTAGGGAATGAACCAATTTCCTAAAAAAGAGAAACTATGTAGTCAAAAAGAAATCTCTTCCCTGTTTTCTGAAGGGAAGAGATTTTTAGTTTATCCTTTCTCAGTAAGTTATAGGCTTATTCCTAATTCAATTAATCCAATAATAAAGGTATTAATAATCTCAGGAAAGAAATATCATAAGAGAGCAGTAGCTCGAAATAGGATAAAGAGATTAATTAGAGAAGCATATAGATTAAACAAAACAGAGATAAGTAATTTTTGTGCTGAGAACAAATACGAACTACATATTTCTATTTCATATATAGATAAAAAAACTCCAGATTTTAAGACAGTAAATAGTAATATCAATATCATCTTAGACAGATTAATTACTAACTTGAATAATTCAAATAATAAATGATACCAAAGATATACTCCTTAATTAAAAAAATATTATCCTTGATTTTTATTGGGTTAATAAAGTTTTACCAAGGGGCAATATCTCCCCACACTCCTTCCTCATGCAGATATCTACCAACATGTTCAGATTATTCTATTCAAGCAATTAAGAAATACGGACCCTTTAAAGGTGGATTTCTCGCTTTAAAAAGAATACTAAGCTGCAATCCATGGGGAGGCAGTGGTTATGACCCTTTGAAATAAGAACTTATTTAGAAAGGCAAATCTCCTAAACTATCAGCATCAGGATACTCTTCTAATATATTACTTAACCCTGGCTCAGAATGATTATTATTTATATGATCAATATTATTTGTTCTTGTAAGAATCATAAAATTGTCAGCAACAATCTCAACTACATGCTTCATTCTTCCTTCTTTGTCTTCCCATTTTCTGTAACGCAAACGACCCTCGATATAAACCTGCACTCCTTTCTTTAGAAATTTCTCAGCAATATCAGCAAGACCTCTCCAGCATACAATATTATGCCATTCCGTTTGCTCCAACTTTCGACCTTCCTTGTTTTTGTAAGTTTCTGATGTAGCAAGCGAAAAAGTTGCCTTTTTCACACCATCAAAAATCATAATATCAGGGTCTTTCCCCAAATTACCAATTAAAATAACTTTATTAACACCTGCCATAACACAAAATATTAAATATTTATACAACGTTGAATATGCAAAAATAAAGAAATGTTTTAATTAAAAGCAAGAATTTGAATTTTATTTTAGATTTTCACTCATTTAAACCTAATTTAAACAAGAATAAATTGAAATAGACTCCAATACCTGTCTTTTTTCTTCATAAGAAAAATCATTTATGCTTTCAATTGATGAAAAGATAAAAACATATCCTTTCATTCCAAAATAAGTTATATACATAAACTCTGACTCTATAGAATCCGATTGGATTAATTTCTCTATTGGATGGTCATATCGCATTCTTTGATAATATCTATTTGAACTGATAAAATAATAATAAGGGTGATTATTTTTATCCCATTTCTTTTCTGTTAATACTGTCCCGGGAGAAGATTGACTACTTGCAATAGTAAAATACGAAACAAGGGTATCTAATATATTATCTGGATACCTGCTTAAATATGAATCTAAACTATCATTCCTGATTAATAATGTAAAATAACTATTATCATTCTTTTGGGAGAAAAAGACTAATTCACTAAATCTAATCACATCTCTGTCTACATATTGCGGAAGTTTGCGTTTGTCTTCTATGTTTTTGTCAGTATACCATTTAGGTAAAGAGAACTTTATTTTCTTCCCATCCACCGTATAAGTATGTTCAACAAAATAATCTAATTTCTTCTTCTTAACTTGTTGTGTTTCTTTATTGCAGGAATAAAGCAGAATTGCAATAAGGAAAATATAAATCTTGTTCAT
>Ga0265293_10005850_pt1 | contig 20199 bp, 17 predicted proteins | sample Munlanlewell138R_FD_192505 | JGI IMG/M metagenome (GOLD analysis project Ga0265293, IMG submission 192505) | Leachate microbial communities from a municipal landfill in Southern Ontario, Canada - Leachate well 138R | ecosystem: Engineered > Solid waste > Landfill > Unclassified | place: Canada... | reverse complement strand
AGCGCCGTGCTAGCGGGCTCAAGCGGATCGCCGTCCCAGATCACCAGGTCCGCAGCCTTACCTGGCTCGATCGTGCCGTAACGATCGGCCATGCCCCAGATCTGCGCCGGGATTACGGTCACGGCGCGTAGCGCCTCGATGTACGGCAGCCCGTTCGCCACGGCGCGTCCCGCACCTTCGCGCATCGAGAGTCCGGCGTTGAAGCTCTGATGAGAACCGGTCATCACTACGGTAGCGACCTTCACGCCCGCCTTATGTAGAAGCGCCGCGTTGTCCGCGCGCAAGCCAATCGAGTCGAAAGAGTCCGGCAAATTCTCTTCTGGGTCGACAATCACGGGTATTTGCGCGGCCGCGAGCGCATCGGCAGTGCGCCAAGCTTCTGCCCCTCCGATGATGACAACACGAACCTTGTAGTCGGCCGCCAGCCGGATCGCCTGACGAATGTCCGATTCGCGATTCGTAGAAATGGCAAGCGGAACCGCACCCGAAAGCACCTGCTCGAGTGCCTGCACGTCAATGGTCCGCGCTGCTGCTTTGCGCGCCGCATCAAGCGCACCGCGCAGCAACTGCCACTGCGCTGCGCGCGAGCCTCCGGCGCCTTCTGAGCTGTGCCCACCAATAGTAACGAACACTCCCACGCCGGGCCGATCGAGCACGCTATCGCCTGCGTCCAGCCGCAACGCAGCGCCCATCCCCGAGAAAGGTGCCGTTTTCGTGCTTGCCGGATAGCTCACCGCACTAGTCAGGCCATCGGCACGGGCCAGAGCAATCAACGGCGAGTTTGGATTGAGCGCGTACTGGATATCGAAACCGGCGCCGAACGAGCCAGCGGAAATCGCCGCATCCTGCGTCTCCTTCGCATCTGGCAATTCGACCAGTCCGAGACGCGTCGCCGCATGAATCAGGCCAGGAGTCACGCGCCTGCCCTTCGCATCGAGAACACGCGCTCCCGCCGGCGGCGAGGTACCAGCCTGAACGGCGACAATCTTGCCATCGTTGACGACAATAGTCGCATCCTTGACTGGCTCCGCACCCGTCATGGTCCACGCCTCGGCATGCACGATCGCGAGCGTATCAGCCGCCGCGCTGTTGGGCCGCGCGACCCCGAACGCCACAGCGAAAACAAGTACTATAGCGGAAAGCCCCCGCATCACATGCTCTCCTTCACATGCATATCACCCTCCGCCGTGGGCCGGCCCAGATATAAATCCGGTATGAGGCTCTCGTCGGGCTTTGAGCGGTCGTAGCGTAGCGCGCCATCAATGAACACCTGATCGGCATTGCTGTAGACAGAGAAGGGATCAGTGGACCAGATCACCAGGTCGGCGTTAAGTCCAGGTGCCACGGCCCCGATGCGATCCTCCAGACCGAGTAACTGCGCCGGAGCGCTGGTGATCCAGCGAATGGTGTGCTCAGGCGGAACATTGAAACCCGCGCGGCGCCCTGCCGCCGCCGCCTTGGCCGCCTCGATATTGAGCCGCAGCCCTACGTATGGCAAATCCACTAGCATCATCACGCAGCCTCCGGCCGCATCGACGATGGCGGCATTCTCACGAATTGCATCGCTAGCTTCCGTCTTGAAGCTCCACCAGTCCGACCATACCACTACACAAGTGCCCGCCTGCTTGAGTTCCTCGGCAATCTGGTACGCGCCAGTGGCATGGTGAAATGCACGAATCTTGAAGCCGAACTCCTGCGCAACGCCGAGCATCGCCGACATATCGCTTGCACGGTAGCAGTGCATGTGCACCGGAATTTCGCCCGTCAACACGCCTGCAAGCGCGTCGAGCCTCAGATCGCGCTTGGGTTGCTTGCCGCGTCCACCACTGCGCTCATACTCGCGCCATTCGTTAAGATAATCCTTCGCCTCGAGGAACGCTGCGCGCACCAAGGCGACTTCGCCGGGTCGACTGCTGGGTGCACCTTCTTTCCTTTTAGGACCGTCGCCGCAGGCCATTTTCAGGCCAGGCGACGCTTCCGGGAACTTCATTCCGCGCACAGTCGAGGCAGGCACCGGCTTAAGCACGACGGAGCGCCCGGCGAACACCGGCTTCGAACCCGGCAGAACCTGCAGCGTTGTCACACCTGATCGCATTGCGGCGCCGAACGCCGGATCATCCACGTTCACGCCGTGTTCGACCCAAATGTCTGCGGAGTTCGGATCACTGTCCTCAGATATGTCAGACGTGGAGTACACCCCGTTATGACTATGCACGTCGATCAGCCCAGGCGTCACCCAGCGACCGCGTGCACTGATGACCTGTGCGCCCCGCGCCTTCAGATCGTGACCCACCGCGGCGATCTTACCGTTGCGAATCAGGATGTCGCCGTTCTCGATACGGCGGCCGCGGCCATCGAGGATGGTCGCGCCGACGATTAGCATGTCGGCAGACCGCGGAGCGCGATAGGTGCTCGGATAAGGATCATTCGCGAAAGGCGAACGTGGCGGTGCAGCATACGCTGCGACGCCCATCAATATGGCGAGGGCCACCGGGCTGGCGTAACGAAGGAATTGGAATAGCGTCATCAGCAATTACCTCACATCACCTAAGGCCCATTATGTCCCGCAGCCTGCACCAACCGTGTATGGCTTTCAGTCAATGAACCGGGTGGATCACGAAAAGCCCACACTTTGTTCGTGATCAGCCTGCCATTATGCGGATATCAACGTATCGCGACCGGTGTGATAGTCGACTGCACCGTCCCGGGAAGTTTTGGAGTCGCGAGGACAAACATGAACTCGTATGCACTGTCGGCAGCCAGTTCCTCGGTTTTGACATTCTCGATAATGTAGACACCATTGTCGACGAGCAGAATTTGGTGAACCGGTATGAATTCCGAAGGCACCTCCGACGGATTTACCTCTACGCCGGGCGTATCTGCCCCAACCGCCACAACTCCCAAGCTTGCAAGATAACGAGCTCCGTCTGTCCCCAAACCTGGTACGCTCGGCACGCCGCTAGGAGCGGGCCTGCTGGCCTCGTTCTGAAGCCAGCCGGTATGGAGAAGCACAACATCCCCGCGTCGAATGTCCACGGCCTGTGCCTTTGCGACCGCCTCGATGTGCGCACGGGTTATACCGGCCTGCCCGGTCAGTGCCGCACGGTCTCCATAACGCACGAAATCAAGCAACACCCCGCGCGCAACGATCGGAGGAATGGCCTCTGTTCCGAGAACCTTGGCGCCCTTGAGCCCCCCATCGCTCCCCTTGATCTCCTCTATACGGACGCCGTTATAATGCACACCGCTGCGGCCGACATGGCTTAACCCGTCAAGCGAAGTCCCTATGCTCGGCGAGGTAATGACCATATCTTCGACGCTTGTCAGTTGGTTTGTGCCCCTGGCCTCGCTGGAACGAAGCGTGACCCGGTAAACCCTGAACAATGTTGGATCTGGCTTCGTGTCGATGGCCAGTGAATAGACCTTTCCGGTCCTGATCAAGCGGCCCGCGTCTTTGACAGTAGCGGGCGTTATCTCGTTGACCGCGCCAACCCGATCGTCCTTCCCCCACCGCGATGGCGCTTCGGCGTTTGCCGTCGACGCCACGAGGGTCATTGCGGCGAAAACTGCACCAACCCCTGCCCTCTCGAACCGCCGGCGACGCCCTGCATGTTTGACTGAGCCTGAGCGAACCCAACCCGAAGCCATCTCGTCCATCATATTTCCCTTTCATTTCATATAATTCTGTTGGTAAGCGCTGATGGGAACACATGATAATATGGGATCGACTGCTCACCCCAATATCCCGATTGGCGCCAGGAATTTCGGCACATTGTGTGCACGATCGCCTACCTTGAGAATAATGCGCTCGGCCGTAGAGTAAGCTGGAGAAGCACAGTGCGCGGATTGCTCACATTCGCGTACATTCCAACCTGCCCGGCTGGGTAAAGGTCCTCGATAGAGCGAACCGCCACGATCTTGTTGGTGAGATTCTTGCCAATCAACGCCACTTCCCAGCTGTTGTTTACAGAATGCAAAGCAATGCCAGCATCAAATGTCGTGTAAGCGCGCTGCCTGGAGAACGGATTGAGCTTGTCTTCAGTGAGATAATCATCTGAGTAGTTCATCCGTCCATTCAGGCGGAAGCCCACGAGATCCGAGATGCTTCGTTCCAGCCCGAAACGTAAGCTCGCCGTCCAGGCAGGAGCTCGTGGAAGTCGATTCCCAGAAACGTCCTGAGAATCGAAGAGGCCGTTATTGTCCTGGTCAATATTACAACCCTGAGCAAATGTTTGCGTCCGCCAGCACGGCGGCGTGTAGTCAGTGTACTTCGCGCTATTGTAAGCGAGCGACCCGCCGAGTGTCAGGCCTTCGATAAAACGAGGAGTCCACGATCCATCGAACTCGACTCCCTTGACAGTTGCAGCACCGGCGTTGGTTGTCGTTACAGTGGTACCGCCAGGGGGTTGAAAAGTCACCTGAAGGTCGGAATACTTGTAATGATAACCGACCAGATCGAAACGCAGATTACCTCCGGCCAGCGAGGCTTTGAGGCCGGCTTCAACGCCTTTTACATTTTCATCTCTGAACGATTGATCAATTGGCTGCACCGTGCCAACTAAAACAATTCTCGTTGTATTGAAATCATATCCACCTGACTTGTAGCCTTGCTTGTAAGATGCATAGATCATGACATCTCGATTGGGCTTGAAGCGTGCGGTAATTTCCGGAGAGAAATTTTTGAATGTCATCGAATTGGGACTGAATAGGACCGGACGGTCCCCCGCTACAATCCCAGATACATCTTTCTTTTCCCAAGTATAACGGCCACCTCCCGTGATCTGGACGCTCGGCCCAAGATCGACGCTGAACTGGCTGAAGGCCGAAGCTGACTTGCCTTTAAGCACGTCATCTTGCCGTGGAAAGTAGGTCGTTGCAAAAAGGGCGGACGCCTGAAAATCCAATTTGGTGTCGTCCACAAAGCCACCGACTACGAAATTGATGGGGCCGTCAAGCTCAGAAGCAAAGCGCAGCTCTTGGGATGCCGTTCGGTAGATTCGGATGCTCGCGGAGTCGAAGGAATTGTGGGCAAAGCGGTAAGGGTTGTTCGAAAGCACTATCACTCTCTCGGCGCCGCCAGGGCCCGAAAGAGCATCCTGACGACTCCTGAAATAGCCCGTCACCGACGTGAGAGTTCCATAACTCGTATGGAAATTCATTTCTGCAGACAACAACGTCGCTGAAACATCTGCAAATGGTGCCCCGTCGCGGAACAGAGGATCGCTTCCGACCTGGACATTGCCGGTATCGGGAAGGACGAAGCGGGTATTCAACTTACAGTCTTCTGAAGGTTTGATCGGCGAAACGCCACCGGGACAATTGAATTCCTGGGAACCGAAGCCGAAGACGGTCCCTTTCCGGTTATAATAGCTTCCTTTCAGACGCACGTCGAAAGAGTCATTCGGCTTAAAGGTGAGCGTTGCCCTGCCAAAATACTTCGTGAAGTTTGGACCCACTCGGTCGGCGACCGGCCCAGCAAGAAGCGGGTCGGCATCGTTGTGAAACGCCCCCTTTTCATCATGCACATATCCGACGACGCGGACGCCAACCGTGTCGGACAACGGGCCCGAGGCGATAGCTTCCGCGTACTTCCCCTTGGCGTTGAATTCATATCCCATGCGGAGTTGCGTGAACAGTTGGTCGGTCGGATCGGCGGAGCGCAGAGTGATCACGCCACCAGGGCTGTTCTTCCCAAAGAACAGCGCCTGCGGCCCCTTCAGAACTTCGACCTGGCCAAGGTCGTACTGGCCCATTTCAAGCACGACAGCATTGCTGATTTGTACATTGTCGACATTGATCGCTACCGCTTGGTCGGCACCAAGCGCGTTCGCACCGGTCGCTACACCACGTAGGACAATAATCCCCTGCCCGCTGTTGGTATTAGTGGAAACCTGCAACTGGGGGACATGGCTCGCAATGTCCTGGACGCTCGTTAGATTGTAGTTCTGGATTTCCCGCGCGCCTACTGCTGAAATCGCGGCGGGTACGTCGAGCGCCCGCTCGTCGCGCTTACGCGCCGTCACGATAATATCATCGTCGGGGGTGGGGGCCACGCCATCGGCTTCAACCAATGTTGTGCTCGCCGGGGCGGCCACTCTTGAAGAACTTTCCATCCGAGTGGGGGCAACCTTTGCAGGCATGAGCTGCGCCGGCCGTACAATGATCGTACCGCGGTGAAGGGTTCCCGATAAATTGGTACCACGCAGCAAGGCCTCAAGGGCTTTTTCAACCGGCATATCGCCGCGGACGGCCGCTGTGCGCTGGCCCCGCAGACCCGTGCTTGGGGCGATCAGATGCAGCCCGGCCTGATCGGCGAAGCGCGAAAGAGTTTCCGACGCATCGCCTGCCGCAATGTCGAAGTTTCGCGCTGCTGCCTGCGCCGGGACGGCTTGAACGATCACTGCCGCTGCAGCGCATGCATAAAGAGACCATCTGGATTTCATAAAACCTATCCCCACCCAATTGTTGTTTGTTGCTTTGAATGGGAAGATGCGCGACGATGCCAATTCCGCCGCTGCGACGCTAATTTTTTTCCAGAAGGACGTCATTCTCCTCGTGGACCACCCGCAGGTTGAACGCAGCGCCAACCGCCTCGGCAAAGGCTCGCGGCTTGCCCAGCGAAAAGACGCCAGTCACCCGCAGGGCACCAACCTCGCTATCGCCCAAGCGTATTGCCAGATCACTGTAGCGTGCGAACTCAGCCGCAGCTTCGGCCAATGTTATGTCATGGAATCTGAAAACGCCGTCGCGCCAGGAAAGCAGCGATTCCTGCTCAGTAGAAGATATCTGGCGAAGCGAAACCATTTTCGCGTGGTCAAGCCTGGCTAGGGATCCCGCGTTCAAGGTCTGGCTGTCTGGCCCCATTTGCAGGGTCGCTTCCCCAGTCGTTACCAGGAAATCGGTCGGACCTGGGTGGATTCGGGATATGCTGAACGCGCCGCCGCTGGTCGTAGCCCGAGCACCGTTTACGCAAATGCGCAAGGGAAGCGCGTTTCCAGCCGGTTCATCAATCACAACCTCCCCAGTCTCAAACGTGACCTCGCGGGTCGCCAAGCCCAGTCGAAGTGTCAACGCACTCTCCGTGTTCATCGTAAGCTTCAGGCCATCGGGCAGTTCTATCACCCGCCGCTGACCTCGAGCCGTTCGGTATTCCATGGCATGGGCTACCGGCGTGGTCTCTTTCAAGACCGCTGATAGGGCGATGGAAGCGACCAAGCCCGCAAGCAGGCGACGACGAGAAAGCGGATTACCGGGTTCGACATCCTCAAACGAGGGTAACGGTAGTTCGCCACCACCTTCAAGAACCTGCGCTTCCCTGATGGTTTCAAGGATAGCCATCGCCCTTGCAAACGCTCCCAGGTGACGGGGATCTTCCGCCAACCACTTTGCGCAATTCTGCTCTTCATCCGGGCTGCTCCATCCGCCAAAGGCAATAGATGCCCAATGGGCCGCCATCAGTTCAATTTCGTTTCCTGTGCCTGTCACGGCCCGGTCCCGTCCGCATATTCAGTTGCTCCTCGTTCTTCGATGCTTCGCACGGCACAAAACCGCCTTCAGCCATGCGGCATGAAAGAATGCGCAGGTTGCGCGCAACATTTTTCTGCACCGCGTTTTCAGTCATACCGATGCGCTGGCCGATCTCCGCGAAGGACAGATTTTCCCAGACACGCAACTCGAATGCCTGTCGAGCCTTGTCTGGCATTTTTTCGATTTGATTGAGAAAATAGCGCAGTTGCTCACGCCAAATGACTTGTTCGTCGGCAGGAGGAATCGGATCCGGGATCTGGCTTTCCCTGTAGTCGATCAACGATTCCATGCTGACAATCAGGGAACGGCGCAGGTGCATCAAAATGACAGAACGTGCTGTTTGAAAAAAATAGGCGCGTGGGTTGGCGATTGCCGATGGCGCTGAGATGGTCGCGAGGCGGGCATAGGTTTCCTGAACGACGTCATCCATCGTCAAATCTTCGGGCACCCGCTTTCTCAACCAGCGACGAAGAGCCGTTTCATGCGGAAGTATTTCACGGGCGAGCCAGAGCTCGAAATCGGCTTCGATCATTTTGCCCCCTCCTTATCGGGCTCTCTGTTGAAATCGAGAGCCCTTAGAGACACGCCTGACTTGAGATTACAGGCCTGCTGTTGAGCAGAGGACACCGAGATAAAGTGTTTTCACCTATCGGATGGCAGGAATGCAGAGAAGAAGCGCAACCGCGAGTTCAACCTTCAGGTCGGCTGGCCCGTGGGGGCGGCTTTGCTGTTGCGCAGACCGCGCGCAATCGGATGTCCGAGAAGTGCTCCCCCAATAGACCGAGCGATCCATCGATCCAGTCGCACCCCCGAAGCCTTGGCCAAGCGCGATATTCGCGGAGTTTACGCGCTGATAAAAGGGTGCTGAACACCAAATTCACGCCAGGTTGCAAGGCTTGAGATTAGGAATTTCGTGACCGTTAAAGCCAGATGAATATCCGCGAGCGGCTCACTCAAGCGAAGATTTGTCAAAGAGGATCGTCGCAGACCAACGACCACTGTTTACCAGTTCAGCAATTTCACGGCGAATGATTTTAGTCAATGTTTGTCCTGTGCGTGATGTGGCTCCCAGGTGAGTGGCGAGCACCAATTGTCGGCGAACGGCTGGATCGATGATCGGCGCCCAGCACAAGCGCCCAGCTTCTACCTCTCGTGCAACCGCAGAGTACGGCATCATTGAGTAGCCCAAATCTGATTCAACGAGTTCTTTCATCAACACGAACGAGTCAGCTTGGAATCTGACGTTAAGTCTCAGCTTGGCTTTCGCCGCAGCGTTGTCTGCGACGACCCTAAGTCCGTGCGGTCGGCTAGGCAGGATAAGCGGGATTGTCGACAGTTCCTTGAATTTTATACCTTTATCTGGGGAGAGGCGGCTTTCAGCCGATCCCACCAAGCAGATGTCTTCAACCAGGAGCTCTTCGGTTTTCAGTTGAAGGTCCGCAGCTGGCCCATAAAGAATGGCTACGTCGATTTCACCCCGTTGAAGCCAGTCGACTAGATGCGCGGCATAACCCTCTACCACGCGCAAGGAGACATTCGGCGCCTGGTTCACGACGCGCTTCGCAAGAGAACCTGCCAGCACGAGACTCACGGTCGGCGGCACGCCAATGGCGATGTTTCCCGCCACCTCGCTGGAGAGCGAACGAATGTCCTCGATCACCATATCGATCTGCCGCAACGGCCCCAGAAGCCGCGAACGCAGTTCCTCGCCAGCGGATGTCAGCGACATGCCCCGCCGATGGCGCGCAAACAACGGCACTCCAAGTTCCGCCTCAAGCAGACGCATCTGCCGGCTAAGCGCGGGTTGGGCTACCCGCATTCTGTCTGCTGCCCGGCTCAAGGAGCCCAAGTCGGCAATCCACATGAAACTGGCCAACCGTTTGAAGTCCACATCCATAAGATATAACTTTCTAGCATATCATAGGTCCGATTCTGTTGGTTTAATATACAAGAGCACCGGATATGAAAAGCTGAGCAACACATGGAAGTGCTTCAATCATGTCCGTAACCGCCACACTTTCGCGCTTCTGCGCGACGTTAAATGCCGAGGCGCTGCCTGCCGATGTAGTGCCGCGCGTCCGCGCTCTCGTCCTCGACCTCCTGGGCTGCATCATCCGCGCCAACATTGATGCGCCTGCGGCAGCCACATTGAAGTCAGGGGCGAGTGCGTTGGGCATGGAAGGCGGAGCGGCGACCGTCTTTGGCGACGATCGCAACTGGAGCCCGGTCGGTGCAACATTTCTAAATGCGGCACTCGGTCATGCGCTTGACTTCGATGACACCCACGCCGCAAGCACTTTGCATCCCGGCGCCCCGGTAATTCCAGCGGCATTCGCCGCAGCGGCGTTGTCGGGCGCCTCGGGTGCCGACCTTATCGCTGGAATCGTCGCAGGATATGAAACCACCTGCCGGATTGGGCTGGCTCTACCGGCCGGGGATCATTATGCACGAGGCTTCCATCCGACGGCGACTTGCGGCGTTTTCGGAGCAGCTGCGGCGGCGGGCCGAATTCTGCATCTCGATGCCGATCAAATTGAAAGTGCTCTTGGAATTGCGCTAAGCCAGAGCGCCGGCAGTCTGCAATTTCTTGCAGATGGCGCATGGACGAAACCGTTTCAGGTGGGATGGGCGTCACAGTCAGGGCTTGCCGCTGCCATCATGGCTCGCGAAGGCTATCGAGGCCCGCGGGCGGCTCTGGAAGGAAGACATGGGTTCCTGCAAGGCTATGCGCCCTCGCCGCAACCCGAGCGCATCTGCCAGGATCTGGGTGTTATCTTTGAGACGATGGCCACAGGCATCAAGCCATATCCTTCATGCAGGTACGGTCATGCGGGGATCGACGCAACGCTTGCCTTACGAACAGAATTTGGATTCAATCCTTCTGAAATCGATCGCATCACCTACGGACTGTCACGCGCCGGACTTCTGCTTGTCGGAGCACCTCTCGAGGAAAAGCAAAACCCAACCAATCTCGTGGGCGCACAGTTCAGCGCACCGTTTGTGTTATCGACAGCATTGATCAAGGGCGAGATGACCTGGGACAGTTACAAAAGGCTCGACGATTCTGACGTGCGCGCACTCATGACGAAGGTTGATTGCGTTCATGACCCTGATATCGAAGCGCAGTTTCCAGTCAACATGTCGGGCAAAATCACCATAGAAGCAGGCGGAAAGCGCTATGCGAAAACTGTGATCATTCCCCTCGGTGAGCCGACAAATTTCTTGTCCGACGACGCGATTTTCGCGAAGTTCAAGGGCTTGGCGCAGCCCGTAATCGGCGAACAGCTTCATCGCATTGCGGATGCTGTCAGCGAACTTGACAAACTGCCAAACGTTCAGACCTGGCTGGAGAAAAGTGCAAGTTTTCAGCCGCACCACGGGTCACTGCAACGGAGTTCTTCATGACGCCGCGCTCCCTACTCTTTGTCCCAGGCGATCGCCCCGAACGGATGGAGAAGGCAGCCAAGGCAGGCGCGGATGGCGTGATTTTGGACCTTGAAGATTCTGTGGCTCCAGCGAACAAGTCCTACGCTCGGCAATCGATCGGTAATTTCCTGGCTGGTGGCATCGCGAACGACGTCGATGTCATTGTGCGCATCAACCAGCTCGACACAGATGATTGCAGGCAAGACGTCGATATCGTCAACAGCCATCGCGTCGCGGCCGTGATGCTCCCGAAATCCGAAGGAGCTGTGTCGGTTATTGAACTCCTGCGAATGTTGGCGGCGGACATCCCTATCCTGCCGATCGCCGCCGAAACCCCATCCTCGCTTTTTTCATTGGGAAGCTACGCGAATGTATCCAAACATCTCGCGGGCATCACATGGGGGGCCGAGGATTTGGCAGCCTCGCTTGGGTCCACTTCTAGTCGCGCAAGTGACGGAAGGCTTTTATCGCCATTAGAGACCGCGCGCAATCTGACGCTCTTTGCTGCTCGGGCCGCCGGCACGACAGCCTTAGAATCCGTATATGCGAATGTACATGACATCGATGGTCTGATCGTCGCAGCAATGCGTGCTGCCAACGAAGGTTTCGCCGGGATGATGGCAATCCATCCGTCGCAAGTACCGGCGATCAACGCCGCATTTTCCCCAACCATAGCCCAGGTAGCAGAGGCCGAAGAGATCATAGCGCTATTCGAGAATAAGCAGGTATCAGGCGTGGTGGTACGGAATGGCAAGATGCTCGACGCCCCCCATCTCAAACTTGCGCACGCGACTATCGCGCGGGCAAAGAGGCTTTGCGATCGCATGAAATAGTCTCCGCACTGGACGATTGTCGGACGGTGTTGTGGATGCTCTACTAGGCCGTAGACTCATAAGCCCGGAGCCACAGGCGCATCGAGGCGAGCTGGACCATGGCGAGGAAGTTGGCGGCGAGCTTGTCGTAGCGGGTGGCGACCCGGCGGAAGTGCTTCAGCTTGGAGAAGAAGCGCTCGATGAGGTTGCGCTCGCGGTAGAGGCGCTTGCTGAAGCATGGCTTCCAGCGCCGGTTGCTCTTCGGCGGGATGTTGGGTGTGGCGCCCTGTTCCTGGATCAGCTCGCGGATGCGGTCGGCGTCATAGGCCTTGTCGGCTAGCACGATGGTGCGAGGACCGAGGTGGTCGAGTAGTGCGTCGGCGATCTGCCCATCATGCGTCTGCCCTGCGGTCAGGCCGAGCCGGATCGGCAGCCCTTGCGCATCGACGACGACGTGGATCTTGGTCGTGAGCCCGCCGCGTGATCGACCGAGACAATGATCTGCACCCCCTTTTTTACCGTCGCGGCCTGCTGGTGGGCGCGAACGGAGGTGCTGTCGATCATCTGGATGGTGCCGTCGTGAGCGGCGGTGATGGCATCCATCAGCCGACCCCATACGCCCGCCTGCCGCCATCGCACGAAGCGGTTGTAGCAGGTGGTGCGCGGGCCGTAGCGCTCGGGCAAGTCACGCCACGGCGCACCGGAGCGCAGCACCCAGAAGATGCCGTTCAACACGCGGCGATCATCGACGCGCGGCACGCCTCGGGGCTTGTTGGGCAGCAGCGGCTCGATCACACGCCACTCGAAGTCGGTCAGGTCGTATCGGCTCATGTCGGCGCTGAATCAACATTCACGCAGAAAGGGAAGTCTTCCCTTCCGTGCACCGTCGGCGCAAAACAGGGACATGAGTGACCATTGCTGTAGCCGAATGGCTGCCGATCTGAACCACATCTGCGACCAGCACGCTGATCGTTCAAATTGCCCCGACGCCCTCGTCGGACAAGTTCGTGGCGGCTACGGCATCATCGTACACGACGGCGGGAGCAGCGTCATCGAGATCAGCTTCTGCCCTTGGTGTGGAGCCAAGCTACCGCCCATCGGCGATCTTGACCTGTCCGATCTGCCCGACGATGATGAACTGGACGATTAGCTCACCCGTTTATGGGTTCACGACCTAGATCACCCTTGGGAATGGTGCCCATTGTCGCGCTCGGCGAACAACACCGCCAGTCCGCACTTTTACCGCCGACTCTCAGTACCCTTGACAGCATCATCTAGCACGACCGTGCGTCTTGCACTTCAGCGATACACCCCGCCTGGAGCGGCTTTACAAGTTGGCCACCCCTTACTCCCCGATCCGGCCGACCCCATCACGCCAGAACGAGTCCCTGACACTGGCCTTCCCTATCGACGTCCCGATTTCACAAACTTGGGATCGAAGGCATTCAGATCCAAAGCCGTTCACTTGACAGCCCCGCTCGAGCGCATAAGCTATGATTTATGGGTATAGCAGAAGCCGAGTTTTGAAGTGCCGAGATGGCCACATTTTCGATATGGCCGCAGTCGCTTACCAAAATTGCATTGACCATGACACATGAGAGGATTGCTATGCGCATGAGAAGGGTTGTCACCGGACAGACATCCGAAGACAAGCACATCTACACCCATGTGGAGGAAATCGCTCCCGTTGAAATGGGCGGAGGAGCACAGTGGTACCCTGTGTGGGGCTGGGAGCATATGCCGGGGCTGCCATTTTGCCCCGAAGGGCCATATCAGCCCGACAGTGTTTTCCCTCGGTCTGGAGGGATGCGGATCAACACTGTCACCTTTCCGCCGGGCTTTGGCGCCGGAGGTGCTCTGTCATCGATTCCCAAAGACCCAGAATACGCGAAGTTGGCGAGTGCAGTGATCAGTGGTGGTGAGCATGATCTAGACACAGGCATGCACTCGACTGATTCAATTGATCTTGGCTTTGTGTTTGCCGGTGAAATGACGCTGATTCAAGGTGATGGAACCGAACAAACCTTAAGAGTTGGCGATGTCCTGATTCAGAATGGGGCGATGCATGCATGGAAAAACCGGGGGACGGAACCATGTACCATCTGTTTCGTGGTGTTGGGCACGCCACGTACCGCATCCAAATCGTAGGGTAATCAGCGACGTTACGACCCACATGACGATTGAGGGACATTGCGTTGTCCTTTTACATTGTCGTCATCCCGGACTTGATTCGGGATGACGACAAAGAGCACGGTACGCATTCGGCGGAACGTCAACTGCATCATCATGGCGAAACCGTGGGTGCGATATAATAATTTCTCTGTCCCATCCTCTCTTCTCTCCCAGAGTTTGGTTCATATCTGGACTGAGAGGTCAATGAGGAAGTCGCCTAGAGAATGGGCTAGCCACTCGATTCTCACCGATACTCGATACGAGCCCCCTCCAAACAAACCATCGCTTCCTCACAGGGTGCCGTTCGCGCTCAGAATGTTGCGACCATCTGCCGCAAAGGCCCCGAGTTCCAGCTCGTCACCTGTGCGGCTGAGAACCAAGTGCAATTCTTCTCCGCATATCCCTGGCGAGTTGCCACGAAAGCCAAAACTCTTGAGGGCGTTGTCGCCGAATTCTCGTCGCGCCAGATCGAGGAGCAGGGTGGCCGTCAGCGGACCATGTACGACCAAGCCCCGATAGCCTTCCTCGTCTGTAGCGTAAGGCCAGTCGTAGTGGATGCGATGGCTGTTGAATGTCAGCGCCGAATATCGGAACAGCAACGGCTCTCTCGGGATGACAACGCGATGGGCTTGCCAGGGCTCGGGATCAAAGCAGCCTTCGCACGGAGCCGGCAGCGCCGGAAGGCTTGCGACCGGCGCCGGCTCCCGATAGACGATCGACTGAACCTCACTGACCGCCAGACCATTAGTCCCATAGATTTCGTGCACGATATCAACGAATACCAGAGAACCAGAACCGCCCTGCTTGGCTTTGATAGAGGCCACACGCGAAAATCGGCTCACCACCTCACCTGGCCATAGCGGCGAGTGAAATTTGACCGCGCTCGACGCCCACATCCGGCGCGGCAGATCAACCGGAGGCAAGAAACTGTCCGGATCGTCGTCGCGACGCGGATGACCATCGACGTTCAGCGAAGCAGTCGGCGCATCCGGCAGGCATAAACACCAGTGGAAAGCCTGCGGCACAGATCCGTCAGTTGCGGCATCGCGGTCGAGATTGGCTAGCCAACGGGTAACATGACCCTCATCGATCCGGTCCTGTCGCTGTTCCTCACGACCAATCCAGTCGTTCCACTGGTGCATCAGTTGCGTCCTCCTGCCATTCCCTTAGCAATCACCTGTGCCTGGATTTCGGCGGCACCCTCGAATATGTTAAGGATGCGCGCATCGCACAGGACGCGGCTGATCTCGAACTCGAGTGAATAGCCGTTGCCGCCGTGGATCTGCAGTGCGGCATCGGCGTTGCTCCAAGCTGCCCGCGCACCGAGCAGTTTGGCCATGCCCGCTTCGATGTCACAGCGCTTATCCGAATCCTTGGCTCGAGCTGCCTCGTAAGTCAGTTCGCGGGCCAGCACCATATCGACCAGACTCATCGCCAACTTGTCGGCCACACGCGGGAAATGGACGATCATCTTGCCAAACTGCTTGCGGTTCAGCGCATAATCGAGCCCCAGTTCGAGCCCGCGGCGCGCGACGCCTACTGCACGCGCCGCTGTCTGGATACGCGCGCCTTCAAACGTTCGCATCAATTGCTTGAAACCCTGACCCTGCTCGCCGCCCAGCAGCGCATCAGCAGGCGCGCGCATGCCATCGAATGACAGGGCATATTCTCGCATCCCGCGATAACCCAGCACCTCGATCTCGCTGCCAGCCATGCCATCCACCGGGAATGGATCAGCTTCGCTGCCGCGCGGCTTGGGAACCAGCAACATCGATAGGCCCGCATAGCCCTTCGCATCGGGCAGGGTGCGGGTCAGCATGGTCATCAAATCGGACCGGCTGGCATGGGTGATCCATGTTTTGGCGCCGTTGATAACCCATTCGCCACTGGCATTCTGCACAGCCCGTGTCTGAAGCGAGCCGAGGTCGGACCCCACATCCGGCTCGGTAAATACGGCGGTTGGGAGTACCTCGCCACTGGCAATCCGGGGTAGCCAGTGAGCCTTTTGCTCAGCCGTGCCGCCGAGCACGATCAGTTCACCCGCAATTTCCGAACGCGTACCAAGCGAGCCAGCGCCGATCCATCCGCGCGAAAGTTCTTCGGTGACCAGACACATGACCAGCTTGCCCAGTCCCAGCCCACCGAATTCTTCGGGAATGCACACCCCGAAGGTACCGAGTTCCGCCATCTTCTGCACGGTCTGGTCTGGAATCAGGTCATTCGCCAGATGCCACTTGTGGGCATAGGGAATGATCTCGACGTCGGTGAAACGGCGGAACTGGCCGCGAATCGAATCCAAATCGTTATCGTGGAAGGTTTCAGAGGGCCAATTCCCCTCGGCCATGGCCGTCGCCACTTCGGCCCGCAACTTTGCATGATCGTCGCAGATCAACCCGCGAGCCGCTTCGCGCAGTGCGTAAGCCGCCTCGTCCAAATCAAGGTCGCCGGGGCGGAAAATCTCGTTCTGCCCCATCGGCAGGCCACCGACCATTTGCGAGATCAGCTCGGCAAAGGCTAGGCGGACTACTCTCGCGTCAAGGGGATTATTGGCGGTAGCGTTCCTCACGAGCCAGCGTTGCACCGCCTCCAGCGCCGCAACGCTGGTTGCCACCCACGCAAAGCCGTGCGCGGCGCGCTGCTCGGTGTCGATAGGGTTGGTCTCCAACCGTTTCCTCAACGCCGCAAGCGCAGCGTCACGGAATGCAGAAGCGCCCTCTATTGCCTGTACCAGTTCCCGCATTATGCAACTCTTTCAGCGATTGCCTGCAAGCCTTCATCTCCGGCCTATATTGTCTCGAACCCGACGTGTGGCGCTTGCCGCTGGATTTTTCGTACGGCCTAAGTGAAGATCCGCTCGAGGGATCGCCCATCAATCAATCGTGAAGAGGCTTGCCTTGTCGTTGCTGAGGGCGACAAAACAATGAAATGGGTCACTTGCTCGTTCCTACAATTCCGGCGTCGACGAGACGACCAATCTCACTCGAATCGAGCTGAAGGCGCTCGGCGAGCACTTCTTCGCTGTGCTGTCCGTTACGCGGCGCCGGACAAGGGGCGGCACGCTCCATCTGCGGCACGCTAGCAAAGGCTCCTGCGGCAGGATAGACCAGCCCGCTAGGGTTTTGTACCTGTCCAAAGATCGGATTGTTCCCAACCATGGTAGGATCGCCCACTGCCTCCAGCATGGTGCGATATGCCGAATGGACTATCCCACCGGCATCGAATGCGGCAACGAGGTCGGCATGGATGCGAGCGGCGATCGCAGCTTCAAACAAAGGAAATAATGCGTCGCGATGAGCAAAGCGCAGTCCGTCATCTTTCGCGAAGCAAACACCTCGCTCAGCCTCCACGCGAGCCACCGCTTCGCCAACACCAAGGACGGCAATAAGATTGGCCCACTGTCGTGGTGTGACCACCACGACCATCGTGCGAACACCGTCAGCTGTGACGAAATCGCGCCCAAACAGGCCATAGACGGCATTACCAAGCCGTGGACGATCAGCTTGCGTGTGAAGCATTTCCGCCACGCCGCCAAGGTTGGCGACGGTGCCGATAGCGACATCCGACAACGGCACTCGCACTTCGCACCCTTGACCGGTGGCATCACGCCGGCGCAGTGCCGAGAGCAGCGCAAAGGCAGCGTAGGCGCCGGTCAGCAGATCCCAGGCGGGCAAAACATGGTTCACTGGCTCCGGCCCCGGCCCCGTCATCATCGGATAACCGACCGCATTGTTTACAGTATAATCAAGCGCCGGCGATCCGTCAGACCAACCCATGACGCGCACTGTAATGAGATCGGCCCGACCGGCGGCTAGCATTTTATGACCAAGGAAGCCCTCGGCCGGAAAATTCGTGATCAGCTGTCCTGTCGCGCGCACCAACGCTTGCAGCAGTTCACGCCCCTCCGGTCTGCCCAGATCAAGTGCGACCGACTTCTTCGCGCGATTTAAGTTCTCCCAGTAGAGTGAGTCGTTTGCTTCGGTAACCGGCCAACGATGGAAGTCCGGCCCCCCGGCGATCTGATCGACCCGTATCACCTCCGCGCCCATCTGTGCGCAATAAAGCCCTGCCAAAGGCGAAGCGACGAAAGAAGAAGCCTCCAATACCGATAGGCCGCTTAACAGGTCATACATGATTGCGCTTACTTTCGTTCACTACCCTTGCCCGCCTCTGTCGGGCTCAAAGTTTGCCCGAAAACTGCTCCAAGCGTCAGTCTTCAAGAAGACCTCGTTCTGGAATTCCACCCCGTCAAGCAAGCGGCTTTAAACTTCAAAAGATGCCGTACATGATCACAACCGAGAGATCATGCACGGCCAAATCGCGCCAACTAAAGTTCCGTTTGAAACGGAAAATCCAGGGTTCGGTGCCGACGGGATAGCCGGACGTCACCCCTTGCCTTCATAAATCACCGGGAAACTCGGGTGATCGATCTCGCTCCACGGCTTTAGTCCGAGCCCGTTAGTGTAGAAGCTGTCCGCACCTGTATATCGGGTGTCGGCGGGCAGATACATCCCGATGTACGACCAGCGGGGTCGGTTTGTGAGATTCGGGCCCGTACCGTGGATTGTCAGATTGGTATGCACCGTGGCATCGCCAGGCTGCAGAGCGATCGGATCCGTCTTCGTACACGACTGCGCGAGTCGTGGACCCCAGCTCTCCAACGTCTCAGAATTGAGAAGATCCCCCAGATTCCCAAGCTTATGCGAGCCGGAGTAGAACTGCATTGCACCCATATCTGACGTAACTTCGTCAAGTGCAATCCAGATGTTCATGGTATTGCCTTCGAAAGCCATGTGTTGCGTGGTGTCTTGATGGAAATCTGTTCCCTTGCCTCGTTCGGTATCTGCGGGCAGCTTGCAGGTGAGATTGTTGAGGGTCAACCGGATCGACCTGTCTCGGCCAAACAAGCGAGCAGCATTGCGTCCCAAGTCTTCCGAGGACGCAAGTTCACGAAACGCCTCGTCTTTTTCAGAAATCGGCACCGCCGTGCGGAACCAGCCCTGTGTCTTAACCTTGAGCACAGCCTTGTCCGAAATCGGTTCGAGACCAGCACGGCCATCTTCACCAAACATGCCCTTGGCTCGCCGAAGTAGTTCCGCAGCAGCGCCGCGGTTAATCAGTCCTGGTAGTTTTACCCACCCGTTCTCGAAAAAGAACGCTACCTCTTCTTGTGTGACCGGCCGAACTTCGAGGCCTTCGAGTGTTTCAACTGACATAGATTCCTCCGTGGCGAAATGAACTCGCGCCAGTCGAAACCACCCAGCGCTCCCAGCCATCCACTATTGCCCATATAGGCAGTAGCGGATGGCTATCTCGCGTTGAGTGCGCTGTCAAGGACGGATAGAGGGTTCCAATTGGGACCAGCGAGAACACCAAGGTAAAGGTACGTGATGCAAAAGAGGCGCAGACTGCAGCCCGAACAATCGAAGGCGTTGATTCTCGAGGCCGCTGAGCGGCTCATTAGCGATCAGGGCGCCTCCGCCCTCACGGTTCGTGGTATCGCGACGGAAGCAGGCATGAATCCGTCCTTGGTACGCTATTATTACGAAACGACCCAGGACCTGCTGATCGCTTTCTTTCAGCAGCTCGCTGAAGGGCATTGTCGAAAAATCGACGAGGCGCTGAAGGCGGAGCGGCCGCTTCAGGCCTTATGGAACCTTCAGACCAAGGCGCCGAGCGGTCTGCTGACTATGGAAATCATGAGTCTTGGACACCGCTATGAGGCGCTTCGGGAAGAACTTGCGGTGCATGTGGGAGTAGTCAGAACAAAGATCGCACGAGCCCTTCAGGAGGCATGTGCAAAGACTGATCGCAATCCAGGTATGGACTCTCCTGAGGGAACCGCGTTTGTTTTTCTTGCGATTGCCAGCGCGCTTGTCGCAGATCGAGGTCTTGGCATTACCCTGGGCAATACTGAGGGGACGCATCTGGTTGAAGCGTGGATCGCCCGATTGGAAGGCGCCGAATAATTTGAACAAGCCCTAACACGAACAGCTAAGGCCAAATGAGTGCGTGGCGCAGTGTCTGGCCGTCAGAACAACCAATCCTACTATATCTACGCGCAGTGAACATACACGCGCAAGGTGAGTGACTTGAGGCTCAATGCCTATCATGGGATAGGTGCACCTTGATCGAACAGATCGTCAAGTTGCGGTTGAGAGTTGTGATTTGCGCGTTGACCTGAGGCGGCTTTGGGCGGCGCGGGCGAGAGGTATGGGAGGGAAGTTTGGATTGGAATTACACGCCGGAACAGCTGGAGTTCCAG
>Ga0265293_10005849_pt1 | contig 20204 bp, 18 predicted proteins | sample Munlanlewell138R_FD_192505 | JGI IMG/M metagenome (GOLD analysis project Ga0265293, IMG submission 192505) | Leachate microbial communities from a municipal landfill in Southern Ontario, Canada - Leachate well 138R | ecosystem: Engineered > Solid waste > Landfill > Unclassified | place: Canada... | reverse complement strand
TACTAAGTAAAATGAATGATCGTGGTCAAATCAAAAACTGTATTGTGGATGGTCCATTTGCTCTTGACAATGCAATTTCTCAAGAGTCAGCAATGCATAAAGGAATAGAAAGTGATGTTGCAGGTAGGGCAGACATACTCCTTGTTTCTGATATTAGAATGGGAAATGTATTGCATAAAGCAATAACCTATTATGCTAACAAACCTGTGGGTTCAGTCATAATTGGTACAACAGTTCCCTTAGTTATGACATCACGGTCAGACTCCATCGAAGATAAGTTAATATCAATTGCTCTTTCTAGCTATCTTGTAGAATAATATTAAAAAAACGAAAGGACCCTTAGGTGCTTTCGTTTTTTTGTTTATTTACTTGTTTTTAATAAAGATATGGCTTCCTCTACAAGTTCAAGACCTTTGTCTTTAATGGATTGATTTATTATTTCATTGTTTTTTTCGATTATATCTATATATTTCTTTACTACAAAAGAAGTTGAATAGTCTTTGACCTTTGAAACCTTTCTATAGCTTTCCAAAACATCTTCGTATATTTTCTTTGTTTGATGATTTTCTATTGGAGTATTTGGTAAGCCTGTTAGATATAGTCCTAGCCAATTTTTATAATATCCTAATACTTCCTCATATTTCTGTCCTTGAGAATACTTTTTAATATGGCTTTCAGCCTTGATTATTCTATCAGCTAGTCCATCATAGGAAAGGCGTAGTCCACCATCGATTGCCATTGGTTCATTGGACATTTCAGCCCTAAGAGCAATGTAATCCTTTATTTCATCGGATACATAAGGATTGTATGCTTTAAATGCCTCGTAATCAACTATTGGATAAAATTGCCCTTCCATATTTATAAGTTTATATTTATTATTAAATAGTTTCTCAATTCTCTTTCTAAGGTTTTCATCCTTTATATCCTTTACTTTATCCTTTGGAAAAAACAACTCCGTTCCTGCAAGGTCCATTAATTCCCCATCAAAATCCTTAAATGAAGTTTCCTCTGTTAAGGGGTCAATGCTTCCTTCAAGCTTTGCTTGTAAATTTAATACCATCTTGTCCCCTTCTATTGAAGAAAGATTTTTAATATTTCTATCTACATAATCTACTACTAAATCAAGTGCTTTATTATTTATAAGGGCAATAAATTCTTCCATTATCTCTTCTCTAGTTTTATCCTCATTAACAATGTCTTCCGTATCCTCAGCAGGATTATTTACTGGATCTATTATATCTTGATTTTTCTTTTTACAGCCTGAAAGGGTTAAGATTAATACTACCACTACTAAAAACCAAATTATTCCTTTAGACCTCTTCATAGGATCACCACTTTCATAATTATTTTATTTATATACTTTATACCCAAACTATAACATAGATTTATTATTAAATCGTTACAATTTCATTACAATAATATTTGTATATATTTTTTATATAATTTGTTGTACAATGGTATAAGTGTATAATAGAAGGGTGAATTATATGGAATTTAAGGTATTAAAAGAGGAAAAATCAATATTGAAGGTGAACTGGTTTTTTTTGATTACAATGATTTGGTCTATTTTAAGCCAATTCATCCCTACACCAGCAAATTTCTATCAATATATAGCGTTTTTAATTCCCATTAGTATTTACTTGTTTTTAAATAGAGATGATGCAGAAAGAATTGTAAAGCCTGATATGCTGAATTTCAGTAGCATTGTGATTATATTCCTTATATGGCTAGGAGTACTACCTCTTATATTTTTGCTTGTTGAAATATATGTTAAGCTATTTGGCAGTGCCTTGCCAGATATGGTGGCTCAAGATGCCCATGACTCTCTCTTTATTAATTTTTTCTTTGTAGCAGTAACACCTGCTATTTTAGAGGAAATCCTACTGAGGGGGATTATATTAGATGGATATAGGCACAAATCCAGATTTGTGGCAGCTTTAGCCAATGGTCTTTTGTTTGGAATGTTGCATTTAAACTTCTTTCAATTTTTCCATACCTTTGTAGCTGGATTTTTGGCTTCCTATCTGGTATTTGCTACTAACTCTATTTTTGCTGGTATATTTATGCATATGGTAAATAATGGACTGCCTTTAATCATCAACTACCTTTATCCTATTGACCCTAATATGGAAATAGTGGAGCAAACAAACTTTCTTTCGTTGACCATCTTTGCTATATTAGGCATTGTAATGGTTTTTAGGCTGATTAGGCTATTATTTAAGGTAAATAATACTCCTCTAAAAGAAGACAGGGAAATTTCTAAGGAGCGAGTTTTCAATCTACCCTTAATATTTTCCATATTAATATTTGCAGGATTCAGTGTTTTAATCTTATTTATAATATAAATTTTGAAGGGCCATGATTAGATCATGGCCTTTTTATTATTGTGTACAACTTTCCAAAATTATAAGTTCTTTTTTATCTGCATCTAATCTGGCTTTTACACCTAAGGGCAATGTAACCATTGGATTACAATGACCTGCTTGAAGGTTGTATATGGTAGGTTTCCCTATTGGTTTTATCTGGTCATTGATTACTTGTTCTAAGGTCAAGTTTTCATCGTGTTTTTTGGATTCACAGTCATTAAAATCCCCAAGTATAATACCATTTGCTTCCTGTAACTTACCAGATAGTCTTAATTGGTTTAACATCCTATCTATGTTGTAAGGTTCTTCTCCAACTTCTTCAATAAATAGGATTTTACCCTTTACATCTATTTCATAGGGTGTACCTATGGTGTCAGCAATTAAAGACAGGTTACCTCCTATTATTGTTCCTTCAGCTATTCCTCCATTTATTGTAGTTATTTCTTCACCTTCAGGATTAGATATTTTTCCCATGGGCTCTGTATTCATAATAGCCCTGAAAAGGTTGTCCTTAGAAAAATCAGAGAAATCTCCTATCATATCAGAAGCCACCATTGGCCCATGATAAGTAACTAATCCAGCTATTTGAGTAAAAGCTATATGTAATGCAGTAATATCACTATAGCCTACAAATATCTTTGGATTATCTTTTATAGCTTGGTAGTCTAATAGCTGTAGGATACGGGGAGTTCCATATCCACCCCTAATACATATAATGCCATCTACTTCTTTGTCTTTAAACATTGTATTTATATCTTCTGCTCTAACAACATCGGTTCCTGATAAGTATCCATATCTTTCATAAGGACTTTTTCCCATTTTAACCTTAAAACCCATTTGGATAAGTCTTTCTTGCGCTTTTATTACCCTTTCATCTGTGGTAGGGCTAGCTGGTGCTATAATTCCTATAGTGTCTCCTAGTTTTAATGCTTTTGGTTTAATCACTTATCTGCCCCCTCATTTTATTACATTGCAAAGAATAATCTTGTTACTATAACTGCTGTTATTAACCCTGCCAAGTCTGCTAACAATCCAACTGTAAGTGCATGTCTTTGTTTTTTGATTGCTACTGAACCAAAGTATACTGCCAATACATAGAATGTGGTTTCTGTTGAACCCATCATGACTGCTGCCATTCGTCCTATTAAGGATTCTGGTCCGTGGTTTGTTATTAAATCAGTCATTATACCAGTAGCTCCACCGCCAGATAAAGGTCGCATAAATGCCATAGGCAATACTTCTCCTGGCATACCAATCATGTTGGTCAATGGGCTTAAAGCTTTAGTCAATAATCCCATGGCACCAGATGCTCTAAATACACCTATGCCTACTAACATAGCTACTAAAAACGGAATAATCCTAACAGCTGTTGTAAATCCTTCCTTTGCCCCTTCAGTAAATGATTCGTATACCTTAACTTTCTTAGCCATTCCAAAAGCTACAAAACCAACTATTATTAAAGGAATTGCATAGGTTGATATGGCTTGCATTATTTTAACGAACATTGATATTCCTCCTTATCTTCTATTAGTTACTAGTCTTTTTCATTTGATACTTAGGAAGTTTCTGAAATATCTTTGCTGCAATAACTGCAACAACTGTTGATACTGTTGTAGCTACTAGTGTTGGCCCTATTATTTCAGTAGGATTTGTTGCTCCTGCTGCAGCCAATATTGCAATAGTAGATGCAGGAATTAATGTTACTGAAGAAGTATTGATGGCTAAGAAAGTTACCATTGCATCTGTGGCTGTTTCCTTGTCATCGTTTAGTTTTTGCAATTCTTGCATTGCTTTTAGTCCTAAGGGGGTAGCTGCATTTCCTAGTCCTAACATATTTGCAGCAATATTCATTATCATTGCCCCCATTGCAGGATGCTCAGCTGGTACATCAGGAAATAGCCTTACCATTAGTGGTCTCAATGCTTTTGCAAGTTTTTCAACCAAACCTGAATCTTCAGCAATTTTCATAAGTCCTAGCCACAATGTCATTACACCAATAAGTCCTAAAGCAAGATCTACACCTGTTTTTGCATTATCAATGGCTGCTTGCGTTACTGCATCAATATTTCCAGTAAATGCTCCAACTGCAAATCCAATGATAAGCAATCCTGCCCAAATAAAGTTAATCATTAAAATACCTCCTTCAATTTTTTATATTTAATTGCAATACCCTTATGTATTGCAATTAATATGCCATAGCAAAACCCCTGTTTTAAAGGCTTAAAAACCCTACATTTCCTGTTTATAGGAAAGCTTGTCCTATACTTTGGGAGTTTTGAGTACGGTAAACAGAACTTTATTCCGATAATATGGAATTGTTTATATATATTCTATAGGTTTATATAGGCTTTTTCAACAGTAAATATCCACCAGTTAAACTGGTGGATATTTATTATCATACATTCGGAACACAGATTACCTTTCCTACAACAAAATCCGATGGAGCTAAGTTTGGATTCATCTTCATTAAATCTGATACTGATATATTAAACTTTTGTGCTAATGCTACTACAGTGGCACCACTCTGTGGAACATCTGACTGAACTATGGTGTATTTTTTAGTTCCTGTGGGACAAGGACATCCCATATCCTTATGTGGCATTATACAAATTTGTTGGCCTACTGTTAAATTATTGAAATCCACATTTGGATTGGCTGCCATAAGGTCCATTACTGATACATTAAATCTTAAAAGTATGGTTCCTAAGTTGTCATTTGCCCTAACTACATAAATCATCCCCCCTGGGCAGGAAATTGGCGGGGGCTCTATCCTGGGAATACAAATTAGCTGGCCTACCATTAAGTTGTTTGGATCAACTCCTGGATTGGCTGCCATAAGTGTAGCCAAAGGTATATTGAACATTGCTGCTATACTAAATAAGGTGTCTCCTGGTCTTACTACATAAAACAATCCATTACATGGTGGTGGTTGAGGTGTTCCTCCCCTTGGAATACATATTACTTGACCAATTTGCAGATTGTTTGGATTGATTCCTGGGTTTACTGCCAAGATTGCTTCTACTGTAGTATTGTATGTGATGGCTAACATATAGATAGTATCCCCTGCCTTTATGGTGTAAGGAAATGTTCCTACTGGACATGTTGGTGGAGGAGGTACCATTCCAGGTATACAAATCCTTTGACCTATTTGTAGGTTATTTGGATTAATACCAGGATTTACTACTATTATTGCTTCTACTGTTGTATTATATCTAATTGCTAGATTATATAGTGTATCTCCTGCCTTTATTGTATAAGGAAATGTTCCAGCTGGACATTGGGTTGGCGGAGGAGGTGTCATACCAGGTATGCAAATTTGTTGACCTATTTGCAGATTGTTTGGATTGATACCAGGATTAATCGCCATAATTGCTTCTACTGTAGTGTTATATGTGATTGCCAGTTTATAAAGTGTGTCCCCAGACTTAATTGTATAGGAAAAACTTCCTGAAGGACATGTTCTTGCCATTTCATAATTGTTCATACTTACCCACCCTTCTTTCTATTATTCTTTGCATTAATATATTATGCATGAATATATTGAAGGGTTACTAAGGGTCTAGAATTATTATTGACTTTTACCTTGATAGGAGTTCCTTAATTTCAATTCCTTGTCTATCATTGTTAATACTTTAAGCTTATCTAAACTCCATTTAGGTTGGTGGAGCAACTCTCTTTTTCCATCACCTGTAACTCTATGGACTACCATATCCTTTGGCAATACTTCAATGGCATCTGCCACTATGGATATGTATTCTTCTCTACTCAATATGGGGAATGGATTTTTTATATAATAATCATATAAATCTGTATCCCTTTGAATATACAGGGAATGTAGTTTGATACCCCAGGAGTTTGTATTCCCCACATATCTCACCGTATCTAGCATCTCCTCTTTATCTTCATTTGGAAGACCTAAAATAACATGGGTCACAGCCTTAATATTTCTTGATTTTAAATTTTCTATTGCTTGATCATATACGGACAAAGGATAGCCTCGTCTGATGAATTTAGAGGATTTTTCATGAATTGATTGAAGACCTAGTTCAATCCAAAGGTAAGTTTTGTCATTTAATTCTTCCAGCAAATCTAGTACATCTTTTTCTAAACAATCAGGCCTAGTGGCTATGGCAAGGCCAACTACTCCTTCTATATTTATAGCTTCATAGTACAAGGATTTCAATCTATTAATATCATCATATGTATTAGTAAAGTTTTGGAAATATACTATGTATTTGTCTGTATCCCATTTTTTTGAAAGAAGTTTTTTCTGTTGCTCTACTTGCTCTTTTATGGAGGATGATCTTACTCCTGCAAATTCTCCTGCCCCTTCCTCACCACAAAATATACAACCTCTACTACCAATAGTCCCATCCCTATTTGGACAGGTAAACCCTCCATCTATACATAGTTTCATTACCTTCTTACCAAATTCTCTTTTTAACTCTTCGTTTAATGTATTATATCTTTTTCCCATAGTCCATACTCCTTGTAAATTATATTAGTTGTCTATTATACTTTATATTGTTTTTTGGCATAATATAATAATAACATATTAATAGGAGGGTAAATAGAGATGTTAAATGATTATGAAAAGATAAAGAAATGGGAGCTTTGGGGAATACTTTGGATAATAATTGTAGGTTCTCTTCTTCACTTTACATATGAATGGTCTAATAAATCACCTATAGTAGGGGCATTTAGTGCAGTGAATGAAAGTGTCTGGGAACATCTTAAACTAGGATATTTTCCTCTTTTATTTTTCTCTATGATAGAGTATTGGTTTATTAGAAATAAAGCAAATAGTATCTTTCTTGCAAAGTCTGTAGGTATTATTTCAATGGAGTTGTTCATTGTTATAGTATTTTATTCATATACATCAATAACAAAAAAACCCCTGCTTTTTATGGACATTGGGTCTTTTGTAGTAGGTGCCATAATCTGCCAAACCCTTAGCCTGAAAATAATGAAGTCAAATATCAGTAAAACAGCAAATTATATTGGATTAATAGCATTAATATTAATAGGGTGCATTTTTGTTTTATTTACATTCAATCCTCCCCAATTACCAATGTTTATGGATTCGAATACTAAAAAATATGGTATGAAATAATTATATATAAAAAATCCTTGTCTCTCTCTTAGTATTGCCTTTATCATCTTCAACTTGAAAACTGACTACATGAAATTTTTCTTGTAATGGTTCTGTGATTTTTAGACTTAATGTAGAGTTTTCTTTATCATATATGGCCTTATATGGATTTCCATCAATTATTATTCTTACTTTAGATTCATCTATAGTAACCCCATCTAAACCCTTTATCTTTCCAGTTAGTGTATTAATATTAGGAACAATATCTATATCTAATTCTCTTTTCTTTTCTGCCATCTTTTCTACTTGATCCAAGACCCTTAATATGTTTTTTCCTAAAAGTTTTTCTATATATTCCTTGGAATACCCTCTTCTTATTAACTCATCATTAATCTTATATAGTTCTGAAGCATCCTTGATATCTTCAGGTATTGTGGCTCCATCAAAATCAGAGCCAATGCCTACATGATCAATGCCTATTAATTTTACTGCATAATCAATATGGTCAACATAGTCCTTAATATATGCAGGGGTACCATCAGTTAAAAAGGCTTGGCATAGTACTATACCTATTACTCCTCCATTGTCTTTCAAAGCCCTTAATTGTTCATCCTTTAAGTTCCTAGGGTGATTTCTTAAGGCATATACACCTGAGTGAGATGCCATAATAGGAGCTTTTGTAGCACTTATTACATCCCAAAAAGTAGACTCTGCCATATGGGATACATCTATTATGATCCCTAGTCTATTCATTTCATAGACCAATGTTTTCCCTAAATCTGTAAGGCCTCCATGTGAAGGAGTCTCCTTTGGATCATTATAAATCCTACTAGCCCCCTCTCCCAATGAATTGGAGTAGTTCCAGTTAAAAGCTACTGCCCTGATACCTAAGTCATAATACTGTTTAATCAGTTCTAAGGCGTTATTCTCATCAAAGGAATATCCACCTTCAATAGTGGGAACTGCTGCAATCTTTTCTTCATCAACTGTTCTTAGTATATCATCTACAGAGCCTACTATTTTAAACTCATCTTTGTTGTTTTCCTCAGTCCAATGTAGAGCATTTATTAATGCCAAAGTCCTACTAATACTTCTTGGAGTGTTGTCATGGTATCCATCTGTAAAAGCAGCAAAGAAAGGAACATTAAGCCTTCCCTTCTTTAACTTTGGTATGTCTATGTGATTATCTGTACTTTTACCTATGTCTATTTTAGGCAACCAAGTTTCTTCATCAATACATTTCATCATTGTATCATTGTGGCTGTCCACTATTATGGAGTATTTCATATGTTTTCCTCCTTATATTGTATAAATCCTATTCTATCCTATATTTTTTTAATTTTTCATAAAATGTAGTTTTACTTATACTTAAGGCCTTCATGGCCATTTTCTTATCTCCATCATAAAAAGTCAATGTTCTTTGTATGACCATCTTCTCATAGTCTTCTAAATCTTCCTTTAAAGGAATTATATCAGAGTTCTTATTTTCAAACCTATTTACCTTTAAGGTTATGTGCTTTGAAAGTATGTTATCTCCTTCAGCTAAATTTGCTGCCCTTTCTAAAATATTTTCCAGTTCCCTTACATTTCCAGGCCAGTCATATTTCAAGATTAGATTAATGGCTTCTGATGAAATCCTCTTTGTTTTACATCCTATTTCCTTACAGATTTTAGGAAGTATAAGCTCCACTAAAGAACTTATATCCTGTTTTCGCTCTCTAAGTGGAGGAATCCAAATTGGAAATACATTAATTCTATAATATAGGTCTTCCCTAAAATTGCCTTTTAACATTTCTTCTTCAAGATTTTTATTGGTGGCAGCAATAATTCTAACATTTACTGTGATTTTATCTGTGCCTCCCACCCTATAAAAACTTTTTTCTTGGATAATCTGCAATAGCTTGACTTGTAGGTTTAAGGATATGTCTCCGATTTCGTCTAAAAAAATAGTACCACCATTGGCTATCTCAAAGAAACCCTTTTTGCCTTCAGAGCGAGCACCTGTGAAGGCTCCCTTTTCATATCCAAACAATTCAGATTCCAGTAGCATCTCAGGTATTGCACCACAGTTTACATGAATAAAGGGTTTGTCCTTGAATTTACCATTTTCGTGAATTGCCTTGGCTAGTATAGTTTTTCCAGTTCCGCTTTCTCCCAATATTAATACATTGGAATTGGTTTTAGATACTTTCAATGCCAGTTTTTTTACATTTTCAATTTCCTTACTATCTCCTACAAACTTTGGAAAAGCTTTCTCCAATATTTTTTCATCTAATAGCTGTTCCTCTGCCTTCTCTAGCTCTTTTATGGCATTATCTCTTTCCATTATAATCTTTTTAATCTGAGAAATGTCTTCTACCTTGAGTGCTGCCCCTATTCTTTTACTACCATCTTCAACTGGTAAAAGGGTACACATAGTTGGAATTCCATTGATTTCTTCAAATCTATCTATATAGCTTATATCCTTTCCTTTTGCAACCTGCAAAAACTGTTGGATTATGGAGTCAGATTTATGAATTTCAAAAATATCCTTTCCTATTACATCTAAGGTTTCTGTGTTTCTACCTTTAGCTCTATACTCCTTGCCCTTCAGTATGTCGTTGATGCTTTCACCTCTTGCCGTATATCCCTGGGATTGATAAAACTTCATCTTCTTAGTATTTTTATCTAAAACTACCATATGTCCAATGGCATTAATATATGCCATTACAAATTCTTCTTTATCTACTTTAATAGTTATTAGCTTGTTTACAAAATTTATTTCAACTTCTATATCTCTATTTAAGTATTTTGTTTCAATCTTTAAGAACCCTTCCTTGTGACCCTTTTTTAAAGTCCTATATATGGGGTGGACTCCTCCATCCTTATTAAACACACCTATATAAACTAGAGAGTCCCCTTCTCCTATGGTATTATCCTTTATTCCTAGTAAGTTCAATGAATGCAAATCCATCTTTCCATCATCTTGTCCTAAAGAGTTATCTCCAATAATAACTATATCCCCATTTTGTATTTTCCCTTTTTCATGACTAATTTGCTGCTCATCTATTATGCCAAATATTTCCTTGGCCTTATCGTTATAAATCTGTATTTTACCTTTACTATCTATGACTATAAAGCCTTCAGACATCATGTCTGTAAACATTTTTACATAGCTTTCTGAGTTAAAAGACATTTTATCACCCTTTGATATGTATTGTCCCTTAGATTATATCATAGTATAAACATCCTGGCTGTTATTAAATCCTGAACATTTTTTGCAATATATTCCACCGTGTGGTCATCTATCAATCTAACACCTGGATAATATTTTGCCCTGTTGGCGTCCTTGTGTTCCCTAAATCTTATTTCTAGTTTAAATTCCTTTGGAAGGTTTATTTTACATTTTTCAATGTTTTCTAAAGCTTTCTTTACTCCATCCTTTATATGTTCACAGGCAGTATCTGGATGAATATTAAGTGTAGCGCCACCTTCACCTTTTTTTACGGAAACAGTTTCTATACTTGGAACTAAGACCTTTGAGCTTTCACAGAGCATTTGATCTCCAGATAAAAATACTACAGGCACACCATAATTAGAAGCTATAAATGTATTAATTGTAAATTCAGAAGCCAGCTCATCATTTATCTTCATATATACTCCCTTTTCCGAATCCATAGTATGAGCTAGTGGGTTGCCATTTTGTCCTGCTGCTGAATGATAGCCAATAAAAATTGCAGCATCATATGTTTCATCTATACCTGCCATCATAGACTGTGGTCCATAGGTCCAGCCCCTTATTACAGAAGCCTCTCTGGGAAGCTTAGATATATCAATATTTCTTCCAGAGGCATGGGCATCTTTAACAATGATTTCTGTTGCACCCATTTCTATTGCTCCTTCACAGGCTGCTATGGTTTCCTTTGTCATCTGCTCTGCAGCCCATTTATGCTCTATATCTCCTAAATGTGTTTCATTCCAGCTAGTTACACCTGTTATACCTTCTATATCCACACTGATATATACCTTCATATTGAAACCCCCTATTTTAATAGTTCAAGCAAAGCCTTTGTCTGTAAAAGGACTCCAGTCCTTATACATTCCTCATCTACCATAAAATCTCCACTATGGATTGGTGCTGTCCATCCCTTAGTTTTGTTTCCACATCCTAAATAATAGTATGCTCCCTTCACTTCCTCTAAGAAAAAAGAAAAATCATCGGCTCCCATACTTGGAAGCTCCTTAAATTTTACATTGTCCTTACCTAGTATGTCTTCTGAAGTTTTTTTAAGTACTTCAACTACCTCATCATCATTAATAAGGGCTGGATATCCTTCTTCAAACTCTACTATGCCTCTTGCTCCATAGGCAGAAGCTATGTTTTCTACTATCTCTTTAATTCTCCTCTTTGCATATACTCTAGTGTCTGGATCTAAGGTCCGCAAGGTGCCTGACATAATGACTTCACCTGATATAATATTGTTCTTTGTGCCACCATGGATTTGACCCAAGGTGACAACAACAGAATTAAGGGGAGAAATATTTCTGCTTACTATGGATTGTAAAGCTGTGATAATATATCCTGCCACAACAATGGTATCTACAGACCCTTCTGGGTAAGCTGCGTGACTTGACTTTCCTATTATTTTTATGGTGAATTCATTGGTAGCAGCATTTAGTTTCCCATATTTTAGTTCAACCATTCCTGCATCTAAATGGGGCATCACATGGAGTGAAAGCATATATTCAACATCAGGATTTCTTAAAAATCCTTCATAGATCATCCTTTTTGCTCCACCTATGGTTTCTTCAGCAGGTTGAAAAAATATTTTAATATTGCCCTCAAGTTCATCTTCCATTTCCTTTAGTATTTTTCCGACTCCCAAATGTATGGCTGTGTGAACATCGTGTCCACAGGCATGCATTATTCCTTCATTTGCCGACTTAAAGGGAAGGTCATTTAGTTCTACTACTGGAAGGGCATCTATATCAGCTCTAGTGCCAATGGTTTTACCCTGTTTTTTCCCCCTAATAGTTGCAACAACACCTGTCTCTGCAACACCCTTTACATATTCTATGCCCCACTCCTCTAAATACTCACAAATCTTTTCTAAGGTCCTATGTTCCTGTTCACTTAGCTCAGGATACATATGAAAGTCTCTTCTTATCCCTACTAGTTCCTCAAATAATTCATCAACCCTTTTTTCTATGTCCATGGTCTTCTCCTTATCAAACATAATTAATTATATTTACTATCTTACCATCCTTAATATAAACCCTAGGTACTCGCATACTAATCCTACTTAGTATTTCATTTTTATTTGTGGCTGCAAGGGATGAAGCACTTTGAATATCCATGGAATTATCCCTACCATCTCCATATATAATGACCTCATCTCCTTCCTTCACACCATCAATATCAGTTAAATCAACCATACATTGATCCATGCAAATTACTCCAATAATAGGTGCCCTTTTTCCCCCAATGGTTACAAAGCCTTTGTCCCTTAAATTTCTTGGATAGCCATCAGCATAACCAAAGGGCATGGTGCCAATAATACTATCTCTTTCTGCCTTCCAAAGATAGTCATAGCTCACACCTTCACCTTTTAGGATTTTTTTTACATTGTACAGCTTAGTTTTAAATGTAAGGACTTGTTTTAAATCTAAGGTTCCATAGTGGAAACCTTTGATGCCATAAATAATAGCACCTGGTCTAATCATGTTCAATCTATATTCTGGATAGTCAACAGCAGATATACTGTCTTCTATATGCTGATATCTAAATTCAACTCCTCTGCCACTAAGGATTTCTATGGCCTTATTAAAGCGTTTATATTGTTTATCATCTTCTTCCTTATTTACTAAGGCAAGGTGAGAAAATATTCCTTCCACATGAATATTAGGTAATCTACATATTTTCTCTATTTCTTCTATACTTTCTTGTGAGTCTCTAAAGCCTAGTCTATTAAAACCTGTATCATACTTTATATGGACTACAGGTCTTTTGTTGAACTTAAGCCCTATTTGATCTAATATTTTTGCTTGCTCTAAAGAAAATATGGTCAAAGTAATATTATTTAAAACTGCAATTTCTAAAAACCTATTTGGAGTAAACCCCATGATAAAAATTTTATAGTCAGAAAAATGTCTCCTAAGGTCTAAAGCTTCGGTAAGGGTTGCCACAGCCAAGTAATCTGCACCATTTTCCAATAATTCCTTGGCTATACCCACTGCTCCGTGGCCATAGCCATTGGCTTTAACTACTGCTGCTATGGCTACATTTTCCCCAACCATTTTCTTTATACTTTTCATATTATATGCAATATTGTCAAGATTGACTTCAAGAAAAGTATCTCTTAGTAGAAGCTCCATAGTTATTCCTCCAAAGCATTTAGTCTATATATCATTCCTTAATATATCTTCATAGGTTTCCCTTTTTACCACCAATCTATCTTGCCCTTCCTTTATCATCACTACAGCAGGTCTTGGAATTCTATTGTAATTACTAGACATAGAATAGTTATATGCCCCTGTTGATAATACAGCCAGCATATCTCCTCTTTCCACTGTAGGTACTTTTAAATCCCAAATCAAAATATCACCAGATTCACAGCATTTCCCTGCTATGGTAACTAAATCTGTCTTTTCTTTATTCATTTTGTTTATAACCACAGCTTCGTATTTAGCTTCATATAGACTAGGCCTTGGATTGTCAGGCATTCCTCCATCAATGGAAACATAAGTCCTGATTCCAGGAATTTCTTTTATAGCCCCTATGGTATAAATTGTAATTCCTGCTTCTCCAACTATCCATCTGCCAGGCTCTATGATGATTAAAGGTCTTTCTAAATCAAATTCTTTACATTTCTCTTCTATTTCCCTTACTATAGAGTCTGTAAAATAGGCTAAAGGCTTTCTTTTTTCTCCTTCTACATATTGAATACCATATCCTCCACCAGTATTTAGTTCTTTAACATGGAAGCCATATTCATCTTTTACCTTTTTCATCAATTGGGTCATTACTTTAATCCCTTTAATATGGTTTTCATTGTCCGAAATTTGGGACCCTATATGAAAATGAAAGCCGAGTAGTTCAGTGTACTCCAATTTTAGCACCTTTTCCATGGCTGTCTTGATAGTTTTTTCGTCTAAGGGAATACCGAATTTAGAATCTACTTGCCCTGTTTGAATATATTTATGGGTATGGCTATCTATACCAGGACTTATCCTAAAGAGTATATGAACCTTTTTATTGTATTCCTTTCCTATTTCTTCGATAAGGTCTATTTCCTCTAAATGGTCTACAACTATTCTTCCCACATTGTTTTCTACTGCAAGTCTCAATTCGTCTACCGTCTTATTGTTTCCATGAAATATTATTTTTTCCATGGGAAATCCTACTTGAATTGCAGTATAAAGCTCACCCCCAGAGACCACATCCATGCCTATACCTTCACTTTTAATAATTCTTGCCATTTCCTTAGTCAAAAAAGCCTTGCTTGCATATACTGCCATGGTATTTGGATGTTTCCCTAAGAAATCCTCTTTGATTTCATGAATTCTATCTCTAATATAATCCTCAGACATTACATACAAAGGGGTTCCATATTTCTTTCCTAATTCTACAGTATCTAGTCCTGCAAATTTATAGTTACTCATTTGACAACAACTCCTTTACAAAATCTTTATACTTAATTATATGAGCAAGAATTGTGCCAATGAAATACCTTTTTAACATGCCTATTCTTTCAGATTTTAAATTTGTTTTAGTAATGGTTTTTCCTGTTTTTCGTACACAGTTCCCTATATGGGGAAAACATAGTTATAAATATTGCCAGGATAACTACTCCTGGCAATATTACCTTTATAGTTTTTCAGCAAAACTCTTTCCGAACTCTACTCCTCTAGCAATAGCATCTTTGTCTGGATTCCAAAGTTCCTTTATTCCTTCTTGGACTATTTCTATCTTGGCATCCCTTAACTTTTTCTCTATTAAATCTACAGACTCTCCAGACCATCCATAGGATCCAAAGGCTGCACCTTTTTTGTTTTTAAATCCAATACCGCTTACCATCTCCAATAACCCACCTGTTGCGTTCATTATTCCCTTGTTCACTGTAGGTGATCCAAATAATATGGCTTTTGATTTAAATAATTCTGTAATCACATCATTCTTATCTGTATGGGCAGCATTATATAGCTTTACAGTCACATCTTTTTCTACTGATTTGATGCCCTCAGCAATAGCCTCTGCCATTATCCTTGTGCCATTCCACATAGTATCATATACTATTGTGATTTGGTTTTCCTGGTATGCATTCGCCCACTCCATGTATTTCTCCACTATTTGGGCTGGATTATCTCTCCAAATAATTCCATGGGATGTGGCAATCATATTAAGGGGCAGATTAAAGCTTAACACTTCCTTAATCTTATTTGTTACTAATTGACTAAAAGGAGTCAAGATATTTGCATAATACTTAATAGCCTCTTGATAAAGCTCACATTGATTTACTAAATCATTATACATTAAGTCTGAGGCATAATGCTGACCAAAGGCATCATTACTAAATAATATATTGTCCCCACTCATATAGGTCATCATATTGTCAGGCCAATGTAACATCCTTGCCTCTACAAAGGTCAAAGTAGATTCTCCAATATCTAAAGTATCTCCAGTCTTGATTTCCACAAAGTTCCAATCCTCATGAAACTGCCCCTTTAGGATTTTTTTGCCGTTGGCAGTACAATAGATTGGGGTGTTTGGAATCTCCTTCATCAGTAGTGGTAATGCCCCACTGTGGTCAATTTCTCCATGCTGTGCAATTATATAGTCTATTTCCTTTAGGTCAATTTCTTTCTTAAGATTTTCAACAAACTCCTTAGCAAATGGAGCCCATACGGTGTCGATTAATACTGTTTTCTTATCTCTTATTAAGTATGAATTATAGGAAGAACCTCTATCCGTTGAGTACTCATCGCCATGAAAGCTTCTTAGCTCCCAGTCAATCTTACCTACCCACTTGACTTTATCAGTCATTTTAAAAGCCATCGAAATACCCCCTTCTAAATTTTAATCCATCATTTGATTGATACCCAATTTATTTTGTTAAAATCTATATATTCTATTCTCCTATTAAATATTTTAAGTAAGGTGAATTTATAGGAATCATTAGTACAGTTTCATCATCTATAGAAGTCTTATAGGAATTTATTGTGGTATATAGTTTGAAAAATTCAGGATCCTGTCCATAGGAGTCATTATATATCTTAGCTGCTTCCTTTTCTCCTTCTCCTATGATTTCCTGAGCACGGGAATTAGTCTTTGCGATTAGTTCAGCCACTTCCCTATCAGCATTAGCCATGATTTTAGTCTTTTCTGAATCACCTTGGGATAGATATTCCTGTGCCTTACTTGCTCTTTCAGAAATCATCCTTTTATATACGGACTGCTCATTACTTGATGGCAAGTCTATTCTCTTCATCTGAATATCCACTATTTTTATACCGTTTGAGTTGGATTCCAATATTTTGTTGATGTTTTCCTGAACTATTAAATCTACACTTCCCCTGTTGTTGTCTGAAGGGTTGATTATTTCACCGTATTCTAATTTTCCAAGCTCATTTCTCACGCTTGAATACATTATATCACTTAGCCTTGCTTCTGCACCATCTATGGTCTTTAGGGTTTCTAACATCTGTATTGGGTCTGTTATTCTCCACAAAGTATAATAATCAACTAATATCCGTTTTTTATCAAAGGTGTTGATTTCTGTAGCAGGTACATCATAAAAAAGTATATGCTTTGGCAGCTTAGATACGGTTTGAGTGAAGGGTACCTTCATCTTAAGGCCTCCATCATCTATTATCCTTACTATTTCCCCAAATTGCTTTATTACTCCAAATTCATTTGGTTTTACAATAAAAACATTGTTTAAAACTATGACTGCAATGATTATAATAGGTAAATATATGAACAATATTTTCTTCAATTTAATTGCCCCCCTTTTTCATAAAACTTTCTACTGGCAGATATTTAACTGTATTTCCACCATCATCTACGATTATTAGGGTTGCATCTTTGAAGGCCAGTTCTGTTGCTTGAATAGTCAACCTATGCCTTGTTATGGTTGGATTAACCTTGTATTCAGAATAAATTGCATTGAATATTGCCACATCTCCCTTAGCCTTTTCTATGGTGCTGATTTTTTCACCTTCTGCTCTACTAAGTATGGCTGCCTGTTCTCCTGCTACTTTATTTATCTTTTCATTTCTATATTTATTTGCTTCGTTTATCTTAGTTATTCTTTCTTCCCTAGCATCTGTTACAGATTTAAATGCAGCATCTACTTCTGATGTTGGTAAGTCAACATCTTGAAGGTTTACATTTATTATTGATATTCCTAGGTTATAGCTATTAGTAAGATTAATCAGGTTTTCTCGTATGTCATTTATTATCTTAGTTCTTCCATCGGTTAAAGCATCATCTACTGTGGAACTACCTATGACATTTCTCAAAGATGAAGATGTTGCATTATATAGTATGGTTCTAGGATCATTAGTATTGTATAAAAATGCTATAGGGTCAACTATCTTCCATTGAACCTCTAAATCAGCCAATATAATGTTTTCATCTCCTGTTATCATTTTAGATTCTGATTCGTTTACTTGAATACTATCTCCCTTTTCTTTGTATCCTAGTGTCAATGAATAGGTTTCCTTTGACAGCTTATGTACTCTTTGTATGGGAGCAGGCAATTTAAACTTTAGTCCTGACCCTATTATGTCACCACTTGGCTTCCCAAAAGTAGTAAGTACAGCAAACTCAGTTTGGTCTACAGTATAAAAGGATGAGGACAATCCGAATATGAAGATTAATCCAATTGCTATACCCCATATGACTTTAGGGTTTACCTTTATCTCTAGCTTCTTCTTTTCCTTTGGATTGATTTCAATTACATCCTCATCGTATTTCTTTTTTCTCTTTTTGATTTGTTCAACAACTAAATAGGCCACTACTGCAACAACCACAATAAAAAACTGCATATTATCTCCCTCCTTTTCTTATTAATACTTAATACCCCGATTTGCCATATTGTTAACAATTATTAATTATCTAATTATGGTTAAATACTTTTGGGTAATATATAATGTAGAAAAATCAAGAGGGGTGAATGATTTGGAATCCATAAAAATAATGGTGGAAGAACACGAAAATATTAGAAGGATGCTTAAAGTAGTTAGGAGTATTTCCTATAGGGTGATGAAAAACTCAGAGTATGATTTAGATGACTTCAGAAAGATAATTGACTTTGTAAGGATTTATGCAGATAAACATCACCATGGTAAGGAAGAAGATGTGCTTTTTACAACTATGACAAAGGAAATTGAAAAAATTGCTAAGTCAGGTGCCATAACTGGAATGTATATTGAACATGACATGGGAAGACTTTATATATCTAGTTTGGAAAAGGCCTTAAATGATTTTGAAGCAGGAGATGATGAAGCAAGACTAGATATTATAGCCAATGGAATCTCCTATGGAAATCTACTGGATAGGCATATTGAAAAGGAAAATACTGCACTTTATAAATTTGCAGAAAATCTATTAAATAATGATAGCAAGAACTTTGTAGAAGAAGAATGTAAGAAGGTAGAGGACTCTGCTACAGAAACTGGTTTACAACAAAAGTATATGGGTTTATTAGAAGAACTGGAAAAGAAATATTTGTAGGACAAAAATGTCACAGGAGAACGGTTCCTTGTGACATTTTTGCTTCCTATTCTATACATTTTAATGTATCATTTCATCTATTCTTTCCTTTGGCACTGGTTTGCTGAAATGGTAACCTTGGGCTATATCACATTTCATTTCTTTTAATATGGTAAGTTGCTCCAGGTTTTCTACTCCTTCTGCTGTTACTTTTAAGCCCAGTTGTTTTGCCAGTAGTATTATGGTATTGGAGATCATCTTGTTTTTGTTGTTTTTTTCAATATCCCATATAAAGGATCTATCTATTTTAAGTTCGTTTACACTCATGTCGTTTAGATAGCTAAGGCTTGAATAGCCTGTCCCAAAATCATCTATGGCTACTGCTATTCCCAGGTTTTTTAATTTGGTTAATATGTTTAGTGTATGGTCCATATCGGAGATGGCTATGGTTTCTGTGATTTCTAGTGTTAAGTTTTTAGGATTTAGTTTGGTTTCTGTAAGGACATCTATTATTTCTTTTATAAAGTTTCTATGTTGGAACTGCTTAGCAGAAATATTTACGCTCATTTTAATGTCATAGCCTAGGTCTAGCCATTCTTTTGCTTGGATACAGGCCTTTTTTAGTATCCATTCTCCCATTTGTATTATTATTCCTGTTTCTTCTGCTAAGGCTATGAAGCTGTCTGGATAGAGTAGTCCTTTTTCTGGATGTTCCCACCTTACTAAGGCCTCTACTCCCATTATGTTTCCTGTTTCTATGTCTATTTGAGGTTGGTAATGGAGGACAAATTGGTCATTTTCTAAGGCTTGTCTAAGCTGGTTTAAGAGAAGCATTTTTTCTAGGCCTTTGGATTTTATTTCGTCTCCGTATAAATAGTAGGAGTTGCCTCCATATTCTTTGGCTTTATATAAAGCCAAGTCTGCGTTTTTTATCATACTATGGGTGTCAAGTCCTCCTTCTGGGTATATGGCTATTCCTATGCTGGTAGTTAAATATAGTTCATAGTTTCTTATGTGATAAGGTATTTTAAAGTCTCCTATTATTTGATTA
>Ga0265293_10005848_pt1 | contig 20206 bp, 17 predicted proteins | sample Munlanlewell138R_FD_192505 | JGI IMG/M metagenome (GOLD analysis project Ga0265293, IMG submission 192505) | Leachate microbial communities from a municipal landfill in Southern Ontario, Canada - Leachate well 138R | ecosystem: Engineered > Solid waste > Landfill > Unclassified | place: Canada... | reverse complement strand
CACGCTGAAATCAAAACCCTATTTCTAATGGTTTCCATTAGAACATACTCAGGATAATCTCACAACTAAAAGCGACTAACGCTATCTATTATGACCAAAATCTGCTAATGGAAAATCTGGGTTTAAATAGAATAGGTTCTCTTATCACGGAAATGTCATCTCTCGAAGAAGCATTAATTGAGATAATGAGGGCCATGGCCGGTGAGATGGGCGTGACTGAGGCGTCGGTATTTTTAGTTAGCCCTGGAAAGGAATCACTTGAATGTAAATGTGTCGAAGGGGGGTCACCTGAACAAAAACAGTCAATTGTCCCAAGAATCTACGGTTTAAAAAAAAATAATTGTATTGAAACAAACGTTGTATTGGATGGAAATGCTGTTTTGGTGACTGGTTTTCAATCAGATCAGGAAGTTGCAGATATCGATGTAGCAGTCACGCAAACGATGGGGAGCGATTCAACATTCTATGTTCCCCTGAAGGTGCACACTGATGTTATCGGGGTTATCAAAATTGAGAAAAATGGATCCGAGTTCACGAGGCATGAGTGTGAAACGGCATGCACATATGCCAGCTATGTCACCGTGGCAGTCAAATATTTTGAAATGCACGAAGCGTTGATGAATGAAAGGAGTTTTTCAGAAAATGTGTTTAACAGTTCTGTCAACGGCATGTTGACCGTCGACAAGATTGGCCGAATAACTTCACTGAATGACGCGGCCGAAAAAATACTGGAAGTGAAGAGGAAGTATGCCATCGGTGCTTTTATCAAAGAAGCCATGAGAACATTGCCCGAGTCAGGGCTGGACCAGATGATGGACTACATTTTTTCCGGCCTGAAAGAAACGAAAAGCTATACATTCAAATTCAAGAACAAAGCCGGTAAGAATGTTATGCTCGATGTAAAAGCATCACCGATTTTTGACGACCAGAATGCCATTGCCGGTTTTTTGTTTGCCATGGAGGATATCGCGGAAGAATATGAGAGGATAAAGTATTTGCAGAATCTTAACAGGCTGATTGCGCTGGGAGAACTGGCGGCTGGGATAGCTCACGGCATCAGGAATCCTTTGACTGGAATCGAAATAGTCATGGATGTGTTGAGAAATGACGAAGGCCTTTCAGAAGCGAACAAAGAATTAACGCGGGAAATATCGATAGAAATAGACAGGATTGAGCGACTGGTGTCTGATCTCCTGGAATTTGCACGACCTAAAAGATTTACCTTCGACATGACGCAAATCAACGATGTTATTGAAAGTACAAGACGACTCATACATGAAAAATGCCAGATGCAGCACATTACCTTCCTGGTATCATACGAAAATGATTTGCCCCTGTTGTTTCTTGATTTTGAGATGATACGACAGGCCATCTTAAATATTGCTATAAACTGCATACGGGCCATGCCTGATGGCGGGGAACTGCGTATTGAAACAGCCAGAGGCGTAATGGAAAATGAAAAAAAACATCACATACCGTGCGTTTCGATTCTAATCCGGGATACGGGGAACGGTATTCCTGAACCCGTGAGAGACAGAATCTTTGATCCATTTTTCACGACCCATAAGGAAGGAACGGGTTTGGGGTTGTCGATAACGTACAGTATTGTGAAAGAACACAATGGAAGGATAGATGTCGGTTCGGACGTGGGGGAGGGAACAACCTTCACTATTTCTCTTCCCGTTGATATGTGGGAAGGGTTTTCATAGCGACAATTACAACTTCCTGCGTCAACCCTGATTGAAAGGTGCTCCATGTATCAGATTCTCATAGTCGATGACGAGAAGCTCATCTTAAAATCTCTTCGGATGTTGTTCGAAAAGGATTTTATCGTTCATACGGCTGAAACAGGTGCCGTGGGTATAGAGATTGCCGAACGTGAAAATATTGACCTTGTCTTGCTCGATTTAAGGCTTCCCGATTCGGACGGCATCGCAGTTTTAAAAAAGATAAAACAGGTCAGCAGCGAAACGATCGTAATAATGATGACGGCATATGGGACAATTTCAAATGCGGTTCTGGCAATGAAAGAAGGTGCCTTTGACTACATCAATAAGCCCTTTAAGGCAAAAAACATAGAAATAATAGTTCGACTGGCCCTAGAGTCGAAAAATTTACATGAAAGAGTCGAGGGATACAGAAGCGAGCTGCAGCGATTGAGAGGAGGCGGCAGAATTATCGGAGCAAGCAAAGCAATGCACACTCTCTTTGAAATTATTGAAAAAGCAGCAACCGCGGGAGATGCTCCCGTGCTGATAGAAGGAGAGAGCGGCACGGGCAAGGAACTCATAGCGCAGGCCATTCATTATGGAAGTCGACGGTCCAATGGAATGTTCATGGAAGTGAATTGTGCCGCCATGCCGCTTACACTTTTAGAAAGTGAGTTGTTCGGTTACGAAAAAGGTGCGTTTACGGATGCAAAAAGGGCAAGCAAAGGATTGATCGAGCAAGCACGGGGAGGCACTCTGTTTCTCGATGAAATCGGTGACATGGACCTGGGAATACAGGCAAAAATTCTAAAGGTTATAGAAGAGAAAAAGTACCGGCGTCTTGGAGGAGATGGGGTAATCGATGCTGATATTCGTGTCATAGCGGCAACCAACCATACGTTGCAGGATGACGTCGACAACAAACAGTTCAGAAAAGATCTGTTTTATCGGTTAAACGTGATTCATATCTCTGTACCTCCCCTGCGAGAAAGAATTGAAGATATCAAGCCTCTTGCACTCCATTTCGTAGACGCTTTCAACAAAAGTATGCGAAAAGAAGTGGCCGGGATTGAAACAGAAGCTCTCAATCTCATGGAACAGTATGAATGGCCGGGGAATGTCAGAGAATTGCGTAATATTATAGAAAGAATCATGATCATGGATGCTCCGAAGTCTATAGGGCCAGGACACCTTCCCCCTGAAATTGGAAATCGTAAAGGACTCAAGGGGGTTATCAAGGAGCCCGGAAGAGAGTTCATTGTCAATATTCCGGACGGTGAAATCGATATCAAGCATGTGGTTGCCTCGATGCAGCGAGAACTTGTCATGTATGCCCTCAAACAATCAGGAGGGCGTAGAACAGATGCGGCTAAATTGCTGAGCATAAGCAGGTATTCGTTGCGCTATCTGATTAAAACACTTAATATTCCAGAGTCTTCCATCGATGACATTGCGAATTGACACAACCGTGCTCCATGAGGTGGCCATAGTATGACATGGTGGCCCTCCATCGGCACGGGAGGTATGCGCAATTATCACACGTCCAGTCTCGATGGCCTCGTAAAAAGCCCGGATGCTTAGTTGCGCTCTGGTCTTCGTTACTGCGGCGTACCGCTACGTGTGCCTCATTCCCAGGATGTGCGCGCTGTGCCTCAAGAAGCTTTTAACAAAGCCGTCTTTATTGAAAACCTGCCAGATACCAGGTTCAATATAGCGTAAAATCTTTTTCTGGATGGTTTGGTGTTTTCCATGTGCACAATATGCACATAATCCTCTTCTTTTTCGTTTTTCCCACGATCTGCTATTTCTTGTTTAAATACAGGCAATTAAAAGACTCTACCGAATGTCGACGTGTGTGCTGGATGCACATCATGCCTTTGTCGGTACTTTTTCCATACCTTGGTTCCATATATAAATGAAGGATATCCATCCCTTTTAGTCTGTATACTCAATAAGTTATCTTGATTTTACAATGCATGGCATATTCTGTGCGAACCCTCGGGTTGTTCGGTACATCATACAGGAGGGAACGTGATGTCATATTCTTACCAGTACCGAACGTGCTCGCAGAGTTCAAAAAAATGTTCAAACGGGTGGTTTTGATGAATTCATAGGTCGAAAGGCAGTCATCAACTGGCTCGATCAGAGCCAAGCAAAGGAAGGTGCTATGAATTATGCTCCCTTTAAAATTTAATGTAAATGCGTGTAACAGTTGTCCCACAGGGGACTGCCTCGTTAAGTGTCAGTATATGGACGTTGATAAAGACACGGCGCGCGAGCAGATGATAAAGATCTATAATGGTGAGGACTCTTTTGTTCTTCATAACTGTGTCACCTGCTATGCTTGCGAGGAATACTGCAGGCGGGGGAATCACCCATTCTACCTCATAATGGAACAAAGGGAGCAAAAGAACATCCTCACTGCTCCCCGGGCCATTACCAACCAATGGATAAATATCGGAGAACCAACAGGCAAGAACAGGCTCGGACAAATCAGGGAACGTGTGCTGTCTCTCGGCTTTATGCCCGAGCTTCTTCAAATGGTTGGGGGGCCGCTCTTCAAAGACGTGATGCCATCCTATCTCTTCGGCAATGATTTTTTCTGCAATGTCGTGTTCGCTCACTTCGCCAAGTCCTCTGTAATAAAGGAGCGTTTGCCGGTCATGATTGATAAATACCGGAACCTGGGTGTGAAGGAAGTGATCTGCCTGCACGATGAATGCTACGGTGCCTTTGCCTCGCTTGCCCCGGCATATGGAATCGAGGTTCCGTTTACACCGATCCATTACTACGAATACCTGTACGAGAGACTACAAACCCTGGCCGATGAGATCAGCCCTCTGAATATCAAGGCGGCGTACCAGAGACCTTGTTCAGCCCGTCTTTCAGGCGACAAGCAGCACTATGTCCGTGATATCGCGGAACTGATAGGCGTCGATCTTGTCCATCGGGAGTATCAGGATGAGAACGCCCTGTGTTGCGGGGAAGTGATGGGCTGGCTATACGGCTATGATCTTAAAAACGATTTACAGAGACGAAATTGCGACGACATGGTCGAGAGTGGAGCCCGGTACTGTATCTTTAATTGCAACGCCTGTCAGAATGCGTTGTCGGAAAAAGTGATGAAACTGGGAATCAAGCCGGTACACATGATTGATTTGTGTCGAATGGCCATCGGCGAACTACCGAAAATGGAGGTATGATGGCATGAATGATATTGTACGCTCACTTGCCGAAATCGTCGGCGAACAATATGTCTCCGACCAGAACGAAGAAGCCTTCTTCTATTCCCGTGATCCTGGCCTCATGCCCGATCACAAACCGGACTGTGTCGTTCTTCCTGAAACGACGAAAGAGGTCCAGGCGATTGTCTCCCTCGCAAACAGGGAGAAGATTCCGGTTGTACCAATGGGGGCAGGTCTCAGCCTGACCGGTCTCGCGATCCCTCTTAAGGGTGGAATAGTTGTCGATATGAAACGGATGAACAAGATTATCTCCGTCAACGAAAAGTCTCGCTATGCCCTCGTTGAGGGGGGGACGTCACAAGGCGCTTTAAAGTCATACCTGATCAGGCATCATCCCCGCCTGCGTCATAGCCTTCCCGATGCGCCACCTGCGGCAACGATTGCGGCGAATGTCATGATTCACGGTCAAGGACGGCTTTCTCAACAATACGGATTCAATTCCGACATGATCAATGGATTCGAGGTTGTACTTCCGTCCGGGGAGCTTTGCCCTATCGGTTCCGCTGCCATGACCTCGGAGTGGTATTCGCGAGGGGCGCCTTTCCCTGATCTTTCCGGCCTTTTCCTGGGATGGTTCGGATCCACGGGAATCATTACCAAGCTAGCCGTGAAACTCTATCCCAACAAAAAACTGCGGGACGTGGAGATATTCGTCATTGATAACGAGGAAACAGTTCCGGATGTTGTCTTTGAGATAACTCATACGGAACTCGCCGAAGATATTCTCATATTCACTCAGCCGATGCCAGCCGTTTTCAAGGATAACCATCATGTAAGCTTTTACATAACCGGAGATACCGAGGAGGAGTTGGAGTTCAAGCGAAAAATGATCTGGCGAGCCTTGGATCCATTTATCAAGAGCAAAGACGGAGGCTTTATGTCCATTCCGCCAGGCGTGAAGGGGTCGCTTACAGAAATGCCGCAAACGAGCGCCGCTCGGATCGCGGACATTAAGAAAGGTGGCGGTTTCGAGTATTCTGGTCCCGTAGTTCCTGTGGAGTGGTATCCGCAATGTGCCCGGAAACTGTCAGAACTCGCTAAGAAGTATAATCTTGCATATTCAGGGATGATACGGATTGTTGCCGGCGGCCACTGCATGATGTACGCCTTTGCGTTTGCCTTTAACCGTGCGGATGTCGACATGGTGGAAAGAACCAAGAAGGCCCTTGAAGAGGTGAGCAATTTCGTTCTTGAACTCGGCGGGATGTACTGGAAGCCGAACGTGGACGAACAGAATATGGCCATTGAACGGATGCATCCAAATACGAGAAATCTGATGAAGATGATAAAGAGCAATTTAGATCCCAACGGTATAATGAATCCGGGAAACTGGGAGGTCCTGTAAATGAACTACGAAGAAATTATCCATCGTTGTTTCAGGTGCGGATACTGCAAACTGACAGGCGACTACGACGATTTCAACTGTCCCGCATACCGAAAGTTCGCTTTTGATACCTATGCTCCCGGCGGAAGAATGTGGCTGATCAGGGCATGGCTCAACGGTGAAATACAAACAAGTGCCCGCTTTCAGGAAATTCTCTTTTCCTGTGCTACCTGTTCTAACTGCGTGGAACACTGCGTCTTCCCCTTCAGTGACGACCTCGTCAATATCTTCATTGCGGCCCGGGAAGAAATGGTGAACACAGGGATACTGCCTCCAAAGGTGCGGGATTATTTTAAAAATATCAGTACGAACGGAAATCCTTATAAGGAACCGGCTGCACGGAGAGGTGCCTGGTCGGAAGGCACGGTCGTTGAATCCTATGATGGTCAAGAATATCTTTTCTATATCGGCGATGTAGGATCCTATGATGACAGGGCGAAAAAAATCGCCCGGGCCGTGGGAGAACTCTTGGTAAAGGCGGGATTCTCAATCGGTATTCTCGCCGAGAGGGAGAATTCCGATGGGAATGAAGTACGGGCCCTTGGCGAGAGAGGATTGTTTGAATATCTTGCCGACATGAACATTGAACTTTTTAAGAACTTGGGAATAAAAAAAATTATTACACTTGATCCTCACGCATTCAATGTCTTCAGAAACGACTATCCGAGTCGCGGAGCGGAATTCGAGGTCTTTCATTACACACAGGTTCTGGCACCGCTTCTTGAGGCAGGAACATTGCCCCTGAAGAAATTTGAAGCGAATGTTACCTATCACGATCCGTGTTACCTGGGTCGCCATAATGATGAGTACGATGCGCCACGAACGATTCTGAGAGCCGTAGAGGGCCTCAGAATCATTGAAATGCATCAAAGCAAGGAAAATGCATTCTGCTGTGGCGGTGGAGGAGGCAATTTTTTTACTGATATTCTTGGTGGCGGGAAGGATAGTCCAAACAGGGTCAGGGTCAGGCAGGCCCTTGACACGGGTGCGGAAGTTGTCGCTGTCGCCTGTCCCCAATGTGCCGTGATGCTTGATGATGCCGTTAAAATGGCAAATCTTGACGATCAAGTTGAGATTCTCGATGTAGGAGAACTGATTCTTAGGGCACTTTCCTGAAGGCGAATGCAAAGCAATAAAATGAATCGAATTATACCATTGCTGTTTATCGATACCTTTTGAGTGCAGGGGGAGAGATTCGTTTCCTTCCCCTGTCTCCCTCCGTTCCTCTATCCGTCCGCTTCTAAAGCCCGGACAGGGGTCTCCCACGATGCCTCTGCGAGGTATTCTGTCTCATGGCGATAAATCCTGTATTTCTATACACTGGGGCACAAACACGGTATGAGTTTTGTTCTTGACAGAGAATTTGCTTTCCGTTAGCTTCTCATAAACTTTGCAAACCAATGTATTTCAGTTGAAATCACACGGTGTTGGATGGCTTTATGTCCGATTCCGGTCTTGTCGATTCAAGAGTTGGAGAAGTCTCAAATCAAAGAAAGTAACTGGGAAACCCATGAAGAGCGCCATCGAAAAACCGGATGATCTTGATCAAAAAGACACAGCGCTATTGTTCTTGGATCTGATCCATCGTCTTATGGTTCATTACACATTCTGGTTTCGAGGGGTTGAATACCATCTGGGAATGGGTAAAGCACTGGATATCATGGAGACGGCTTGGGGAAGTGCGTATCAAAAACAGATTGAAAGAATGTCACGTATTCTGAACTTTGATGTCGAGAATGGAATTCCCAGAGTATTACTGACCATACCCGATGATATCATGCGGGGAATGTTACAAAGTATCGGTATCAGTTGGATTGCGAACAGCGGTGTCTGGTTTGATTCAATAGAAGAAACCACTGGAATGCTTGATGCGAAAAAATGTAATGATTCCATGTGGGAAAGGTTTTCGCCCTTCGAGGCATGGTCCATCAAGCGATTTTTAGGTTTGGAAGAATTCCCTGGTTTGGAAGGTTTGAAAAAAGCGCTTAGATTTCGACTCTATGCATTCATAAACGAAGAAAATATCATCGATGAAGCTCCAGGTAAGATAATTTTTCAGACAAACAAATGTTTTATTCAAATGACGCGCAAAAAAAAGGATTTGCAGGAGTATCCATGCAAATCGGCCGGTTTCGTGGAATTTGGGACTTTTGCTGAAACAATTGACAGCCGCATTAAAACTGAATGTATCACCTGCCCCCCAGACCCCCATCCCGATGGCTGGTATTGTTCGTGGTCCTTTACAATTCCCGATGTCGGGGGACGTACTTAACTTATTAACTTACTCACCTGAGATAGCTGATCTTGCAGCAAGTTAATAAGTTAAGTACGTCCCCCGTCCCGTCCCCCTCTCAGGATGTGCCCACTTTCCCCACTTCTTTTACGACAGTATTCCAGAGCGAGGTTATGTCCCCGGCAGAGCTGCCCGTGTATTCTATAACGTTTGTCCCGGCAATCTGGGCCTTTGTGATGGCCGTGTCGTAGCGAATGCGGCCCGCCACCGTTATCCCGAGTCTTCGAGCTTCCCGCTCGATCTGCTCGGTGATATCGGCGTTTAAATCCCATTTGTTGACGCAGACAAGGGTGGGAATCTTGAAATATGAAGTCAGTTCGGCCACTCGCAGCAGATCGTGTTGCCCGGAAAGCGTCGGTTCGGTTATGACCAGCACCAGGTCGGAGCCGGTTATGGAGGCGATGACGGGGCATCCTATACCCGGGGACCCATCGGCTATAATGTAGTCAAGCTGATCCCGCTTCGCTATGTCCTTTGCTTTGCTGCGGATGAGCGTCACCAGTTTCCCCGAATTTCCTTCGGCCATACCGAGACGGGCGTGCACCATGGGGCCGTAGGGTGTTCTTGAGACGTACCACTCGCCATTGACGGCAGGTTCGAAAGAGAGCGCCTCCACGGGGCATACCCTGACGCATACGCCGCACCCCTCGCAGAATATCGGATTGATGAAGGGCACTTCAGCTTCTTCTGAATCGGGGTATGCTATCGCATCGAAACGGCATTCCTCAATACATCGATCACAGGCGATGCATTGTTCTTTGATTATGGAAGCCTTTTTGCCGCCGCTGAACTCTTCCCGGCTTTCGATTTTCGGGTTGAGAACGAGATGGAGGTCGGCGGCGTCAACGTCACAGTCGGCCAGAACTATTTTGTCCGCAAGAGCCGCGAATGAAGCAACGATGCTGGTTTTTCCGGTTCCTCCCTTGCCGCTGATAACAACGATTTCTTTCATGCCCTCAATGTCCCTTTCCCTTGTTGGCTGAATCCCTCTTCGCACGTACACTATTTCCGTGAAGGTCAACGATCTTTTCCCAGCAGGTTTCGAAGACTTCCCTGTATTCGGGCAGCTCACGCACGATCATGTCGCCCCTCGAATAGGACTCCGCAATTCTTCGATCGTCCGGTATTTCCAGGACTATCTCGATGTTTTCTCTTCGGCAGTAGTCTTTGACATCATCGTTGCCGACATCGGAGCGATTAATAGCCACAGCGAAGGGAAGGTGCAGGGCTTCCACCATTCCCACGGCGAGTTCCAGGTCATTCAGACCGAAAGGAGTGGGTTCTGTGACCAGCAGCACAAACTCCGCGTCTTTCACGGCTTCGATAACGGGGCAGGAGGTGCCGGGCGGGGAATCAAGGATCAGAACATCCGGTTCATCGGCGGCTTTTTTGACCGCGCTGATAACGGCCGGGGACATCAGTTCTCCGATATTCAACAGTCCCTGGATAAAACCGACGTCGCCGGCCGTTCCACTCTCGACGATACCGATCTCTCTCGGGATTTCGACGAGAGCGCCTTCGGGACAAAACATCGTACAGGCTCCGCAGCTGTGACACAGCTCGGGGAAAATAAGAACCTTTTTGTTTACCACGGCAATCGCGCTGAATTCACACACATCGGAGCACACAGCGCATCCGTTGCATCGTTCTTCAATCACCTCGGGAATCAATATTGTCGCGGATGAGGTTATATCAATGCGCGGTTTAAGGAATATGTGGCAGTTGGGCTCTTCAACATCACAATCCAGCAGTTCGACGCTCTTGCCCCCATCGGCGAGAGTCAATGCAAGATTTGTCGCTATCGTTGTCTTCCCGGTACCGCCCTTTCCGCTGGCAATGGCTATCTTCACGCGGACCTGCTCCTTTCTCACTCATAATGACGGCGTAACAAGATCATTTTTTTATCTGTGGTAGCTGTTCTTCCGGGGTTCATGTCACATTCGCCCGCCCCTGCCGCGACCGCCACCTCCCCTGCCACGGCCGCCGCCTGCGCCTCCCATGCCGAAGTGGCCTTCCACGTTTGGTTGGTCGGCGGTTGAATATGCTCCGGCTTTGAACTGTTCCACCGCTTGGCGGACGGTACCTCCGGCGCCGACTACAAGCTTCACGCCGGCAGCGTTGAATACCTGAAATGCATTGGGCCCGCAGTTGCCCGTCAGTACATAGCGAATGTTGTTATCCGACATGAGTTGGGCCGATTGAATGCCTGCGCCCCCGCCCGCGGCGACGTTGGGATTCCGCAAGGCCTCGAATTCCATAGTTTCTGTATCCACAAAGAGATACCAGGGTGCCCGTCCGAAACGCGGTTCTACCAGATCATCCAGGGTTGGTCCCATCGAAGTAACGGCTATTTTCATCTTTCAAGCTCCTTTCACGTCACAAAGGACAGGCCGCATGAACGCAAGCAGCCAGACCTCCGAAACAGTAATGACATACTGTACCCTCCAAGTCTCTTTCCGGTTCACTACAGACGGCTTCGCAAAAAGTTCCCGGAGACATGCTTCCGGAACTATAGCCGGATGTTGCGTTGCGCTGCATCCTTCGTCACTGCTGATACTCTACATATGTTCCCGCGCCGCCTTCCCGCACGGAATCGCCCAAGGCGTCGCGCAGGAAGGTGAAAGCAGCTTCTCCCGTGCAGTGACAGGGCATGATCATATCGGGGTTCAAGGAACGCAGGGCGGCGACGGTTTGCTCAAGGCGGTGCGGTGAGGCGTTGACCAGGTGAAATCCTCCGATAATTGCCCGTATCCTCCCATCGTTACTTGTTCGCTGCACATGGTTTACGGTATTGACCAGGCCCGCGTGGGCACACCCGACGCACAGCACAATTCCTTCGCCCGTTCTAATCCAGAGTGCCATGTCGTCTTCAACCGGATCGGGCCGCCTGCCGTCGGGGTCAAGGTAAAACGGTCCTCCCGCGTCTTCAAAGTACGTGTCACGCGGGATGGTTCCGGTAATGCCGATCCTGCTGAAGAGCTCCACCGGCTGCCGCATCAGGTGCAAGCGGGACTTCGGCAGCCGGTCCAGCGCGGCCAACGACGCACGCGACATATGGATAGGCCGCGCCTGCCCTCCCCGCAAGGCATAGTGGGGCCGAATCGCTTCGGCATGACAGTAAACATGAACCCCACGGGCCTGTTCCAAAACCGGGGCCAGACAACCGGTATGATCATAGTGGCCGTGACTCAAAACAAGTATATCCGTTGTAGCCAGATCGATGTCGAGTATCCGGGCGTTCGTTGTAAGCGCCCCGGATTGTCCTGTGTCGAACAGTATCTTCCTGCCGTCACATTCGATCCACAACGAGAAACCGTGTTCCGCAACGAGACCCTTTTCTGCCTGGTTGTCGACCAGGATGCGGATCGTGGTGTTCTCAGGCATGGTGCGACTGCTCCATTCAATGATCGCAGACATTGGCGCCCGTCTGCAGCGTCCCGTCCAGGTAAGCGGCGACCAGTCGTTCCGGTGTTTCTGAAGGCGCGCCGACCATTACATGGATACCCCGCTGTTTGAACAGCTCCTGGGCACGCTGGCCCATCCCTCCGGCGATGATCATTGTGGCCCCCTGTTCAGCAAGCCAGGTCGGGAGCAGACCGGGCTCATGAGGGGGAGCTTCCAGATCTTTCCGTCCGAGAATCTTCTTTTCCGCCGGGTCAACGTCAATAAGAGCGAATTGCTCGCAATGTCCGAAGTGCATGGAAAGTATTCCGTTTGCAAGGGGAATGGCAATTTTCATGTGGTTTTCTTCCTCGCCAATGCCGGTCTTTGCCGGCATATCCGTGCTTGCCGCGTCCTCATCCAGAGCCAACAGAGGCTTTGTGATGGCTGCCATGATGGCTGCCATGGGGCTCGAAGCGAAGTGCTGAACAAAAACACGTCCGCTGTCAGATGCTTCAGCGATCGCGGGATCCATGGGAATTGATCCGAGAAGGGGCACGTCCATGTCTTCGGCGATCCGCCTGCCGCCGCCGGCACTTAAAATGGGCGTTATCTCACCACAGTTCGGACATACAAAACCACTCATGTTTTCCACGACTCCAAGTACCGGCACGCCAAGCTGGCGACAGAATGTAATGGATCTGCGGACGTCCACCGCCGCCACTTTCTGGGGCGTCGTGACAATCACGGCGCCGTCCAATGTGCCGATAAGCTGACATATTGAAAGAGGTTCATCCCCGGTGCCGGGAGGGGAATCGATGATGAGGTAATCCAGGTCTCCCCACACTACCTCTGTCAGAAACTGCTTGATCACGTTCATTTTCATGGGGCCTCGCCAGATGACGGCGTCATCCGGGCTCTGGAGAAGAAAGCCCAGGGACATGACCTTCATTCCGCCCATTTCAACGGGAAGAATGCCCTCATCGTGGCCCTGAATTACCGACCCTTCAAGTCCCAGCATGATTGGAACGCTTGGGCCATGAATATCCACGTCCAGGAGGCCGACTTTTTTCCCGGCTAGTGAGAGAGCCATGGCGAGATTCACAGCGACAGTGCTTTTGCCGACCCCCCCCTTCCCGGACAGTACGACCACTTTATGCCGAATGCGGCACAGCCGGGACTGGAGCTGACGCCGGTCCTCAAACTCCCTGTCGCTTTCACCCTGTTTCCTGTGCGTCGCGGAACAGTCCTTTTCTCCGCAGGAATCACAGGTTTTTGCCGAATCCTGTGTGTTTGCTGTTTCTCGTTCCGACTCATTACGATCCATGGTTGTTACTTCCTCCTGTCAGTTCCTGTCATGGTCTGGGATACAGGCATAATTCTACCCTACATCACGGGATTCGCACAACCGGTATTCCCGCATGAAGGCCTTTTATATTCCATACTCCGGTGTCCGGGCTGCATTTTCTCATCAAGGACACTATGGTGCCACGGCAGATACACTGTTCAAAACCCTTGCATTCTGTCATTCCTAGGGAGCGTTTAAGTTCCATCACTGCGAGGAACGCATAAGACACCATCATTTCAAGGAGTACTCCCGGTGCCGTCAGTTCAAGGAGCGCCCCAGGTGCCGTCATTTCAAGGAGTACTCCCGATGACGTCAGTTCGAGGAATGCCCCCGGTGCCGTCATTTCGAGGAGCGAAGCGACGAGAAATCTTTCGTTACAATCGCCCGTGTGAAAAATTCCTCCCTTCGGTCGAAATGTCCGAGAAGAGCGGTCGAAACGACACAATGGACAATTCTTAAAAGGTCTCTGTTCATGATGACGCCCAGGGGAACATCCGGATCATTCAAAGGGCTTATGTCCCGGCCAGGGCCGCACCGGGGATCGCTTCTTTCCGGATACGAATGCCGGGCAATCCGTCGTCTTCGACTGTTCCCGCGCACGCCTGCGTACTGCTCGTCTGTAACCGCTTTCTGCGCCGCAAGTGTCTTTCGCCGTCAGGATCGGCAATGCTTCCACCGTTACCGGGAAGGGCAGTTTTCTTTCCGGGTGAAACGCGAGGCACTGTGAATTCATCCAAACAGATCATGCCGCCCGGTTAACCGGGCGGCATGGCACCGCTTCTTCCTTTTCGTCGCAATCAGCCGGTGGCCTCTGCTTCAATTTCGTCCAGGCGTTTTCTTATGAAAGCCAGTTCCGCCTCCAGAGAATCGGCCTGGGTCTTAAGTGCCTGTTTTTCCATTACAGGGTCCGGTTCCGTATAGGGCGCCGAATAGCCATAGGGGGCACCGTAGGCGCCGGGTCCACCCCAAGGGTGAAAGGCGCCGAAGGGAACCATGGCTCTCCCTCGAAAGCCTCCCCCTCCAAAACCACGGCCGCCCCAGGCGCCGCGTCCCCAAGCGCCCCGGCCTCTACCGAACCCCATTCCAAAGCCTCTCCCGTAACCGGGATTGGTATAGCCGGGCATTCCAAGTCCGGCACAATATCCGGCTCCACGGCCGGTCATAGGTCCCATACCCATGGGTCCTGTTCTATCTCCTCCAGGCATGATTGTATCCTCCTTTCTGAAGGTTTTTTAGTATTATTGTCGTCGCATCATGGCGATTCCACAATTCGGGCAGAATCGCTTCACACAGGGAACTCCCGGCTCGTGAGGTTCCCGACGTCCGCATTGGGGACATAGACAGAAACCGGTTTCTCCTGTTTCAAAGAGACCACGCACAGGGCCGGGTCTTCGGTGTATCTGCCCCTGTCCTCTCCCCGGGCCCCTGCCGCTGCGTCCCTGTCCTCTTCCGGCTCCCCTGTTCATGATGCCTCTTTGATGATAATCACTACCCGTTGCGTCGCCAAACCATCTGCGCTTCCGACCGCAACAACCGGGCATGGCGAAGACTTCCCGGTCGAGACTGTTGGTGATCCAGGCCTGGATTATGTCGTTGAGATCACCTGCCACAAAAGGTACGACCCTGATGCCGTAGGCCGATATCAGGCCATACTGGGATCGGGAAATGGCACCGCAGACCAGGCAGTCAATGCCCAGTTCAGCCAACCGAAGCGCCTTCTGAACGCTTAATGATTCCGGAAGTGTTTCACGGGTTTCGCCGGAAATCCGTCCCGATTCCGATTCAACGACGTGTATGTAACGGGCCGTATCGAAAACAGGGGCTATGCGGGTATCCCAATAGGCAAATGCCGTTCTCATTGGCTGAACCTTTTTCCTGTACTACCCTATGTAATGCAAGGTTGATGCCATAAAAACGGCCGCGAAAGAACCGGCATAACCAACGAACATATTTGATGAAAAGTGGGCTCTTGAAGAATGTCCGGGCGCCGATGGGGTGCATAACTGCAACTATAATGCATGTACCGAGGCGCAACCCTGCAACCCTTATCCCCGGCTTGCTTCTCAGGGGTTTGCGTCTTTTGTGATTCTGGTGTATCGGTGAAAAAAGGAAAATTGACGATCTCGAAAAAAGTCAAAAACATCCGATTCAGGATAGCTTTGTAATCTGTAAAAGGGTCCTTGAGGCACGGCGCGCACATCCCGAGGAGTGAGGTGTACTTTTGAGGTACGCGCCGCTGGTGGCGGAGGAGAAAGAGCGGAACGGTGTCCGCTTATAATGCCGGAAGCCATGCCTCGGGTACCTCTTTACGGAGCCGTTACCATGCAATGGAGAAGGGACCTTCGAGGAAAACCGCGGAACGGGAGGCTGAAACCGCATGAGCAGATACTGGAGCAGGACAATACGGAACATTACGCCCTATGTTCCCGGTGAGCAACCGAAGGACCGGAAATACATCAAACTCAATACCAATGAGAATCCGTACCCGCCGTCACCACGGGCGCTTGAAGCAATCAGGAATGCCTGTGGTGAAACCTTGCGGTTGTATCCTGATCCGGTGGGGGACGAGTTGAGACAAACGATTGCCGAATACTGCGGGCTCTCAGGCAAGAATGTCTTTCTCGGTAATGGTTCCGATGAGTTGTTGGCCTTTTCTTTTTCCGCCTTTTTCGAACCGGCAGGCAAGCCGATCCTTTTTGCTGATGTGACCTACAGTTTTTACACCGTTTACGCGGCATTTTTTAATGTTGACTACCGCTTGATTCCCGTAGATCAGGCATTGAATGTCCCCGAGGACGGCTACAGCCGGGATAACGGAGGCATCATCATAGCCAATCCTAACGCCCCTACAGGCAGGGGGTTCTCTCTGGAAACCATAGAAGCGATTCTGAAGAGGAACGAAAACAGCGTGGTCATCGTGGATGAGGCCTACGTGGATTTCGGCGGTCAGAGTTCGGTACCATTAGTTCCTGATTATCCAAATCTGCTTGTCATAAAAACGCTTTCCAAATCCCATTCCCTTGCGGGGTTGAGGGTAGGGTACGCCCTGGCTCATGACGATCTGATTGAAGGATTAACCCGTGTAAAAGATTCATTCAATTCCTATACGGTTGACCGTCTGGCCCTGGCCGGCGCCCGGGAAGCGATACGGGATGAGACCTATTTCCAGGAAACCAGGTCCAAAATCATACAAACCCGCGAGCGGGTATCCGCCCGACTGATGGAAATGGGCTTTACGGTAATTCCGTCTCAAGCGAATTTCATTTTTACGGCCAGTAACCGATGCCATGGCAGCGTCCTGTTCCAACGATTACGGGAGCAGAATATCCTTGTCAGGTATTTTGATAATCCGAAGACAGACGCCTTCATCCGGGTGACTATCGGGACCGATGAGGAAATGGACCATTTCCTGGAAGTGATCGAGACGATAACGGGGGCATAGACATGTTTGGACCTTCCAGCCCTTTGCTCATTGAGACCCGGGCCGGTCCCCGTCACAGTGTCCAAGAATGACGGATTCGTAAAAAGGTGCCCGAGGTATGGCCTCCGGCTCTAGAGCCGGAGGCTTGGTAGCGCTCCCTCCTTCGTCACTGCGGCGGCGTGCCTCACAGTACGCCTCATTCTTCAGGATGTGTCCGTCGTGCCTTAAGGACCTTTACGAGGCCATCACGTTCGATGGCTCCAGATTCTTTTTCGAGGCCGTCAAGGATACGGATTTGACCCCAAGGCCCTATTATCTTTTCAAATACGAAAGCGGTCCCAGCGCCGAATTCACGATTATCGCGCACCGTGGCGCCTCTGCGTATTATCCGGAAAACACCCTCGTGTCCTTCGAGGCGGCGATACAGCTCGGTGCCGAGATGGTCGAACTTGACGTCCGGTTGAGCCGTGACGGCGAAGTCGTTGTTTTTCACGACGACACTCTTTCCCGCTGTACTGACGGCAGGGGAAAGACGGCGGCGTGCACGCTCGTCGAACTGAAAAGGCTCGATGCCGGGATCCGGTTTGGAACGAGGTTCAAGGATACGCGGATACCGACGCTGGAAGAAGTATTGTCATTGTGTCACGGAAGCGTTGCCGTAAACATCGAAATCAAAGCCGGGGCCGTAACCGGGAGGATTACAGGCGGTATTGAAGAAAAGTGCCTGGGCATTGTCACCAGGGCCGGCATGGATGACCATGTCGTTTTTTCAAGTTTCGAGCCCCGGGCACTGCGGCACCTGAGGGAGATCGACGGGAACTGTGCGGTGGCTGTTCTCTACGATAAAAAAAGATATGGCCCGAAACTGCCGTCGGAGATAATATCCGCACTTGAAGCTGACGCTTTCAACTGCGACCGGCGCGAAATGAGCACAAGGCGGCTCCGGGACGCTAAAAAAAACGGTATTTCCATCAATGTGTATACCGTCAATGACGCGCGGGGCATGCGCGGACTTTTAAGGAAAGGTGTGGAAGGTATTTTTACCAACAGGCCCGATGTGTTGAAAACGGTGGTCGACGCTTTCGGCCGCGAGGCGGGACAGGCTAAAGGAAAACAGGAATAAGCCCATGGATCTGTCAGGCAGGCTCATCAAGGCAATCATGGTTTCACTCGACGCCTTTACGCAGGCGACGGGCATGAATATCCGCCTGCACGGGACGGACGCTGTTCCCGGGCAGCCGGTGCTTTTCGTGGTGAATCATTTTACCCGCCTGGAAACCGTCCTGATGCCCTACATTATCATGAAAACCTTCAACAGGTATCCCCTCTCACTGGCGGCGGCATCGTTTTTCGGGGGGACGCTGGGCGACATGATGCAACGCCTGGGCGCGATTTCCACAGCCGATCCGAAGCGGGATACACGGCTCATCAACGCCCTGCTGACCGACAGCAACCCGGTGATCATTTTCCCCGAAGGACAGATGATCAAGGATAAAAAACTCATCGAACGAGGCAGGTACAGCGTTTTCAATCCCGGCGGCAGGCGGCCGCCCCACACGGGAGCGGGACGCATTGCCCTGCGCTCACAGTTCATACGAGAGGAACTCAGACTTTTCCGTGAAAGGGGAGACGAGGCATCCGTTCTGGAACTGGCGGAGTATTTCGGCTTTGACCCCGATGATGTTGAATGGATCCTGGGGAAGGAGACCGTTATCGTTCCGGTTAATATCACCTACTATCCGGTGCGTGCCGCGGAAAACATCATAAGCAGAGTGGCGGGCAGGCTCGTGGAGGATCTCCCCGCCCGCGCCCTGGAGGAGATGCTCGTCGAAGGTTCCATGATCACAGGGGGTGTGGACATGGACATCAACTTCGGCGCGGCGATAGCGATGAAGCCGTACATCGCGGAAAGTGCCGGGTTGCATCGGATGCTTTCCGACGAAAAACTCTATCTTCACCCGGAGGAGCTGAAACATGCCGCTCCTTTCATGAAACATTATATCCGCATCATGTACAGGTACATGGACGCCATCTACGCCATGACGACGGTGAACCACGACCATCTGTTCTCCTGCATCCTGACACAATACCGCTCGGACAGGATCCGCGAGGACGATTTCAAAAACCGTGTCTTCCTGGCGATTGAAAACCTGCGCCGCTCAGGTTTGACCAACTACCACACGTCGTTGGACAAAAAACAATTCTACCTCCTTACTGACGATGCTCACGACAAGTATGATAGTTTTATAGAATCATCCCGTGCGGAGGGCCTCATTATTCTGGAAGGGGGATACATTGTCAGGAACAGGGAACGTTTCAGTGAGGCCCATGAGTTTCATGCCATCAGAAAGGACAATATTATCGAGGTTCTCAGAAACGAAATTGAACCCCTCCGGGAACTGACCAGGTCGCTCAACCGGCTGATGCTCCTTCCGGATTTTTGGGTGCGCAAAAAAATACGGGATCATTTTGTCGACCTGGACCAAAAACTCTTTGACGACGATTACCGGCAGTACTGCATGGAGGGCGAGAACAAGCCGAAAAACATCGGCGCGCCCTTTTTCCTGAAACGCCTGTTCGGACGAAAAGGCGTGATTCTGGTACACGGATACCTGGCCGCGCCGGAAGAGATACGGCCGCTGGCGGACTATCTGTACCGGCATGGCTACAGTGTCTACGGCGCCCGTCTGCGGGGACACGGAACGGTCCCGGAAGACCTGGCGATCCGCGATTGGAAGAAGTGGTATGATTCCGTGGGACGTGCCTACATCATCATGAAAAACTCCACACGATCCCTTGCCGTTGCGGGATTTTCCACCGGCGGAGACCTGGCCCTTCTGCAGGCGGCGAACAAGCCGGGCAGATTCAAAGCCGTAATATCCATAAACGCGCCGCTCAGCCTTCAGCATATTTCTTCAAAGTTCGCCTCAGTCGTCGTTGCCTGGAATACGATGCTGTCAACGCTCCACCTGGAGAAAGGAAAGGTGGAATTTGTGTCCAATGAGCCGCAGAACCGGCATATCAATTATTTCCGCAATCCCGTGAGCGGTGTGCGCCAGCTGGAGAAGCTGATGCAAACTGTCGAAAAACGGCTCAAAGACATCAACGACCCGGTGCTGGTTATCCAGGGCACAGAGGATCCGGTGGTAAACCCTGAAAGCGGCCGGACAATTTTTGAAAAACTCGGTTCAGAATCAAAGAGTCTTGTTTCGATACGGACGGATCAGCACGGTATACTATGGAACGAGCAGGTGGAGGAAGTTCGGAGGAAGGTTCTGGCTTTTCTCGACAGCCTGTATTAAACCCAGATTTTCCATTAGCCAATTTGTCGGTTTACGTTGCTCCACGTGGCAAGCCTGAGGCATTGGTCCACAATCCGCAAAACCAGGCTCGTTTCCTTCGCGGAACAGACAACAGCAGATGAT
>Ga0265293_10005846_pt1 | contig 20210 bp, 16 predicted proteins | sample Munlanlewell138R_FD_192505 | JGI IMG/M metagenome (GOLD analysis project Ga0265293, IMG submission 192505) | Leachate microbial communities from a municipal landfill in Southern Ontario, Canada - Leachate well 138R | ecosystem: Engineered > Solid waste > Landfill > Unclassified | place: Canada... | reverse complement strand
AAATCTCAGCAGCAAAGAATTAGATGAAATAGTAAAAAGAATCAACAACAGGCCCCGAAAATGCTTGGGGTGGAAGACACCTGAGGAGGTTTTCAAAGTATGTGGCACTTGACTTGGAAATTTTCCCTTAGCCCCCCGTTGAGGGGGTAGACGCAAACCCGCGCACAGCGCGGGGTTGCGGCGTAGGGGGATACTTCCCCCACAAGAGAAAATCCTAAGAGAAGTGGCGAGTTGGCAATTTGAATGTGCTGTGCAGTTTACTTTGAATAATTTACGGTTATATAGTGGGGACTTGCGCTCTTTGGTGAAGCGTAGGATATAAGCCCTGTTTAAAGCAGCTCTCGGAGCTTTGCTGCATTAGTTCCAATGAGTTAGAGCTTTTGAGGGCTTTGTGCTTGCTTAGGCTTAGCCATACACCTCATGACAGCGCTATTTTCGAGTTTGTTTGAAAGACTTCGCTTCTAAAAAGTCGAGTCTATGTTTTCGGTTTTGCCGAATAAAATAAGGGAATCATCATGGAAATTAAAAGTTTAGCAGGTTATTTTCAGCAATACCCCAGTTATGACGGATATTTTGGCAAATATGGCGGCAGTTATTTGCCGGCTCACCTTCAAGAGGCCATTGACGAAATCAAGGATGCCTATGTGACGATCAGCAAATCCTCGAAGTTTATCGGTGATTTGCGAAAAATTCGTCGCGAATTTCAGGGTCGCCCCACGCCAGTGACCCATCTTGAGCGTCTGTCGAATGATTTGGGCAAGGTGCAGCTTTATGCCAAGCGCGAGGACTTGAACCATTCGGGCGCGCATAAGCTCAACCACTGCATGGGCGAGGGGCTTTTGGCCAAGTACATGGGCAAGAAACGTTTGATTGCGGAGACGGGCGCGGGTCAGCATGGTGTGGCTCTGGCTACAGCTGCGGCGTATTTTGGGCTGGAGTGTGACATTTATATGGGTGCTGTGGACATCAAAAAGCAGGCGCCAAACGTTGCGCGCATGAAGATTTTGGGCGCTCGTGTCATCGAGGTTACAGCGGGGCTTCAGACGCTTAAAGAGGCCGTTGATGGCGCTTTTGCGGCTTATCTCGAAGACTACCAAAGCAGCATTTACTGTATCGGCTCTGTTGTGGGACCCCATCCCTTCCCCATGTTGGTTCGGGATTTCCAGCACATCGTTGGCGTTGAAGCGCGCGAGCAATTCTACCAAATGACGGGCAATTTGCCTGACCACGTTGTTGCCTGTGTCGGCGGCGGCTCTAATGCGATTGGCATTTTTTCGGGATTTTTAGCTGACCCCAGTGTCTCGCTCTACGGCGTTGAGCCTTTGGGGCGCGGTCCCGAACTAGGCGATCACGCGGCGAGCTATACTTATGGCAGCGAGGGCGTTTTGCATGGCTTCCGCACGAAAATGCTCAAAGACGATAAAGGCGAGCCAGCTCCTGTTTACTCGATTGCCTCGGGTCTCGACTATCCGGGGACGGGTCCAGAGCACTGTTTTTTGGGTGAAATGGGTCGCGTCAAATACGATATGATCGGCGACAAAGAGGCGGTCGATGCCTTTTTCGCACTCTCGCGAAAGGAGGGAATCATTCCCGCCCTTGAGAGCAGCCACGCTGTCGCCTATGCCATGAAACTTGCCAAAACCCTGCGCACCGGCTCAGTCCTCATCAACCTCTCGGGTCGCGGCGACAAGGACATGGACTACGTCATCGAACATTACGGCATTCCTCCGATCACACGGGATTAGTCAAACGATGGTTTTTTTGGGGGGTAGGGCTGGGGCAACCGCAAAGTCGTATATTTGGCTGTTTTTAAGTTTTTATTTTGGTGGGGGAACTGCCCACAAAGCCAGAACAGTTGTGGCTTAGACATAGCCTTCCCAACGAGTTAGAGGGCGGGCGGGATGGCGCGCTGGCTCATCCTCGCGGCGGGCAGCTAAAGATGCCGCGAGGTGAGCGATGGCGCGCCCCCTCGTGCTGCGCGGCGCTTTAAGGCGCAGCGCGAGGCGATGTTGGGGTTGGGTGGGTGGCGCGAGCGGGGCTCGCGCAGCTGGGGGGTAGGCGTGGATCGCCGAACAAATTTGCGTAGATGCGCAAATTCATCGGTGGTTGAGCGATATAGCGAAAACACCGATGAATTTTATGCGCAGCTTCGCAAAATTTGTGAGGAAGCCGCGACGCAGGGGGGCTTGCCCCCCACCATATTTAATAGGTTTCGGTATATTCGTTGGGCATTGCGCGGTCTTGTTCGTAGGTGTTTTGGGGGCATAGTTGTCGATTGCCCTTACACGCACTCACCACACACGCAGAAGCAACGCATGTTTTTACACTTTCCTCATCGTCAACACATGGGCTTCCAGCATTAGCGTCCACACAATCTCCACTAGCACCGCAATATTGCTTATCGCTTTGGGGAACTATGCATTTGCCGTTGCAAAGCACGCGACTCCCTGCACAAGCGCAAATGCCACCTCGGCACTCTTTGCCTTCACCACAATTTACCCCCGCGTAATCTGGGGCTGAGGCATCCTCGCCTTTGCAGCTCCCCTTGGCACCGCAGAACTCGGCGTTTTTCTTGGGATCGACGCAATGGTTATTGCACTTGATTTGGCCAACCGTGCACTCGACGTAGATTTGGCCGAGTTCACACTCGTAGAGCCTGCTGCCTAGCTCCACTTCGACATTATTTCTCATTGCAATCTCCCAAAATATGCGCTGCAAAGCGCTCTTGCAAGATAATACCACAAGGGCAGGTTTGAAACCTGCCCTTGATTAAAACAACGAAAATTAGGCAATCGTCTAAAATAAAGTTAATAAAATCAATGCTCTACATACAAAAGCGGGTTCTAAGGGCGATAGCCCTCAGACGGGGTTTGGGGGCAAAGGGGGGTTAAAATTTTGTTCGTTGGATGAGCGTTTATTTACCTTTTTCCACAAGGTGTTGCACGAATTTGCGGCTTTGTAGTGCTCAGTCGCTAGTAAAGTCTTTTCCCAGTGTTTCTAGTCCTACAAAGCAAAAATCGCTGAACCCTAGATAGTCGTTGAATGCCAACTGATACAGGCCATCAAAAAATGATCTGTCCTTCTCTATCTGTTTGATGATTTGTTTTCCAGATACCGTAAGTTGTTCTTCAACAAGAAAATTTTTAAGCGTTATGGGTAACCATTCTAAAGTTTTCCTAAACGCGTAGGGGTCACCAGTTGCAAGTTTATAGAATTCATCAATACTTAATCTTCTGATATTTTTATGTTTTTTACTGTTGCCATTGACTCGAATTGACCAAGGAATGTTCTGATTTTTTTAGCAATGACTTCAACGAGAAGACAAACTGCTTCATCATCATCTAAAATTTTGCTTTGCATGTTGATATAAGTTTTTTGTGCTGACGAAGAGTTCATGGTATTATGTTTGTTTTTTAATTCAACATATATGTGTTTTTCTCGATTAATAATGTCAAAGCCAGACGCAGGAACTTCCCATCCGTCGATGTATTGGAAGATTCTTTGGTGAAAGTATCCTATTGAATTATTAATAGTTTTGTCTTGTTGTCTCGTTATTTCTGAATTGATGATAGATGTTTTATCTTCACCTGTTGCAAAGTATGAAAATGTCATTTTTATGGGGTCGATAATATTTTTGTTGAATTCCTCAATGTTGCTTGCGGTGCTACATTCAAGAATTTCTCTAAAAAAGATGCGGACATGCTTTTCGTAGTCACTTTTCTTGATAAAGTCTAAGTTCCACTTCATTGGGATGCCTCTTCGAGTTCTATTAATAAATCAAATAACTGCTTACCGATATGAAATGCAAGATTAACTGGGACTGCATTGCCGATCTGTTTATATTGGCTCGAGGTCGAACCGTGGAATTGGTACGTATCAGGAAAACCTTGTATTCTCGCGTATTCTCGGACAGTAAATGGTCTTGTTTCATCTGGATGACAGCGTTCAGTTTGTTTTTGTGCGGGGCTACAGGTTAAAGTCAGTGATGGTTCATCCCACGACAAGCGTCTAGCCATTCCGCGTTTTCCACCTCCAGAGTAATAGCTTTTACCTAAATAATCTCTTGCGATATCATCTGGTAGATCTGCCCAAGAGCCGCCTGGAGGAACAAGCTCTAATACTCTTCGTTTTTTTTCGGGATAGGCTTGCCCCTCAGATGGTGGCACATTTTTTAAGACATCTCTTAGTACAGGTTTATAATTTTCTTCGCTTGGCCATGTAAACTCTGCAGTATAATCCTGTCTTATGCCGATAATGATTAAACGCTCTCTTTTTTGTGCCACCCCATAATTCCATGCATTAAGCGTTTTATAGTCAATAGTGTAACCTATATTTCGAATAATGCTCTTAATAAGTTTAAATGTGCGTCCTGCGTCATGTGTCGTAAGGCCACGGACATTTTCGAGCAAGAGCAACTTTGGTTTGACATCGCTAATGATCTTTGCCAAAGCATGAAATACAGTACCTCTTGTATCGTCGAGCCCCAATTGCTTACCAGCATAGCTAAAAGGTTGACAAGGAAAGCCCCCCGACAAAAGATCGACTTCTTGTTCGTCAACGTATTTAAATATTCCTTGCGTTGCAACGTCGTGAATGTCTGCTGTTTTCACATTCCAATGAGGATGATTTATTTTAAGTGTACGATTGGCGTCTTCGTAAAAGTCTATGAGAATTAAAGGATCAAAGCCTGCTTGATGCAGGCCTAAGGCTAGACCACCAGCCCCTGAGAATAACTCAATGACATTAAATCTCTTCGTTTCTTTCATTGGCAAGCTTCCTTAATAAAATGAGAGTAAATCAATATCTTAGAACTGTATTAAGCGGCATATTGCGTCGTTTTGTGAATGTATAACTCAAGTTTCTCGCCCCAAATTCTTGATGCTGCCTTCACAATGTTTAGGCAATCGCTTTTAACAACTTGACGACGTTGTTCACGCACTTATTTAGCTGTTGAGCAAAACCATCTGCGGCTTCGAACATAGTGAGGACAAGCAAACTGATGGTATAAGCAATATACACCAGCTCCAACTCTTCGCAAACGCAACGAACATACGTGAAATTGAGCGTTGGCTATGATGTTTTCGGCTAGCTTGGCGACATGATAAGCGTCAGTTTTTGCATCAAGAAAACTGCTTGTATTTTCATCCACATTCTATGTTTTGCCTTGTCTGCATGGCAGACAAACTATATATGGCGCAAAATGAAGAGTTTGTCAGCCTTTATTTGAGGTCTTCTCTATATCAGCTATAAAATAGGATGCAAAACTCAGGTGTTCTTAGCTTTGCAACAAAGTGAGAAGCTCTAGCACCATAGGGATTTCGCATCTTCCCTAAAGCTACAGGGTTTCGGGCTAGTTGCTAATAATGACGCGATCGCTCTCATAGCTGTTTTGGGGGCTTAAGACCGTTTTGTTTACCCAATTTTGTTTGCCTGAGTAGCGCACGGCGTCTGGGTTTTTCCGCCACCATTCATCGGCTTTTTTCGCATATTTTTCGATTCTGAGCGCGAGAGGGGGGTGTGATGCGAGGTAATCGCGGAAGGGGTTAAAGTTTTGTTCGTTGCTGTGGTCGGAGGCTTTTGATAAGTTTTCGAAGATCTCCGCTAATGCGCGAGGGTCATATTGGGACTCAAGGAGCAGGTCAAAGGCGTAGGCATCGGCTTCGTCTTCTTGGGTTTTGGAAAATGCGTGTTTTGCGAGCAAGTGCATGCCGAGGTCAGCGATTTTTCCAAGTTTTGTGGCCTTGATTTTTTGTGCAGCGAGCTGGAATTTAACGGTATTCATGCAGTGGCCGAGTTCGATGTGCGCCATTTCGTGGGCTAAGATGGCAAAGAGTTGCGCCTCTGATTCGACGACGAAGGAAAGCAGTGCCATAGTCAGCACGATGGTTCCGCCGGGTAGGGCGATGGCGTTGTGGGAAAACGATGGGTATTCCAAGATGAGATAGTTGAAGGGCTTTTTGGCGCTACTTTGGATTTTTTTTGAGAGTTCCTCAAGGTATGCGGGTTCGACTTCAGAGCTTAGCAATAAATAGAGTAAGTTGCCATTTACGACGTTTTTGTGTTCGACGATTTCGCGTTCGATGCTTTCGCGCATACTGAGGCCCAGTTCTTTTTCGTCTAAGTCGTTGACTGCGACGACTTTTGTGAGGAGGCGATCCATGCCTTGAGGAACTTGTCCAGCCGTTTGCAAAAGCGGTGCGAGCGTTGGACCCATGGGTGCTTTGACGCGTGTGAAGTGCAACAAGGCTGCGAGGCCAAGGCCGAGGCTCAAGATGGCAAAAAAGACGATGCTTCGGATTTTAGGATTTTGCATCAAAACGCCTCCCAAAGCGCAGGTACATGGCGTTCATCAACAGCATGATCGCGCCTACGCCAACAAATATCAGTCCACGAGTTAGGACAGGGGAACCGACGAGATCGAAGAAAACTAAGCGAATGAGGCAAATACCGAGGGCAGCCAAGGCTAGGATGCGGTAGTGGTTTTCGCGTAGGAGTATGCTTAAGCTAAAGATGCCAAAGATTTCGGCGACCCAGAATACTGTGAGTAGGGTGGAGTCAAAGCGCCAGTAAATAAAGAGGGCTGTACCGATAAAGAAGGGGTAGAAAATCCAGAGGTTTTTCTTTGCAACGACGCGGTCGCGGAGTTTGTTGAACGCTCCTAAGCCTTTGGGGAATTGGCTTTGTTCCAGAGCGGGTTTAAAGACTAGGGCAGCCAAGTAGACGCCGTGTAGAATGAGTACCGCGAGACCGACTAGCCAAGGGCTTTTGTACCATTGGGTGGAAGCAACGTGTATGGTGCTAACGGTGATGACGGTGTGTGCGAGGGCAGTCCAAGCGGCGACTAGGGAGTAGAAGCCTAGGCGGCTAAGGCGCGCTGGGAAGAAGCGCGCAAGGGCTAGGCAGATTGCGGCAAGCAGCATCCAAACGAGGGGTTGGTGGACGGAGGATATTTCCATGGCCAGTGTAAGGACGCCGAGGGCTAAGATGAGTTCTAGGAAGAACGGGCGTAGGGCGTTAAAAAAGGCCAGGGGTTTGGCGTTTTGTGGCCAAGGGCTAAGGAAGTAGTAGGCGATAGTGAGCATGCCAAAGACAGCGGCTGCGGCGCGCAGTTTAAGCCCTAAGAAATAAATTTCAATTTGCAGGTTATATAAAATATGGGAGCCAATAAAGAGCAGCATATAGCCGAGGCCCACAACGATAAGGTGCTTTGATACATGTCCACGCGGGCGATCTTCAGTGGGTGCTAGGCGCAGCGCGACTTCAAGCGCAATGAGCGAAAGCGCCATCCATAGAACAGAGGGGAGCATTTCGGATTGTGGGCCAAAAATCAGCCCCAGCGCAATGGCCAAGTAGGCGTTTAGGGCGTAAACCCCAATCCAAGTGATGTGTCGTTGGAGAGCTTTGACATAGGAGAGGTAGATGCTGAGGCTCAAAACGACGAGGGTGGGCAGTATTTTTACAAGTTGTATGAGTAAGTTGGTGGAGCTTTCATCTTGGGTGAGGCTGGCAAGCGAAAGGGCGCCAACAGCGATGAAGCTAAGCGCTAAGCCAATACCTAACTCGTTGATTTGAAGTTTACTTCGCAGGGTGAGTAAAATGGCGAGGATGGCGCAGACGCTGATCTCCCAAGGTACAAAGATGCTGGGTTTGAGATAGAAAAATAGAGCTAAAGTCGATGCTACCAAGCCTGCGATGATCCACAAAGCAGAGATTTGCAGCCCTCCCACTCGCCGGGGCAAGCTAATCGCGTTAAAGTTTGGACCCTCGTGTTTATGCAGCCAGATGCCAGCAAAAATGATGAAGCCAAAGACGCTCAAGACCAAGGCAAAGTAGTCCGCCGCGTATTCTTGGTCAAAGCCAAAGGCCGAATAAAGCGCAACGAACAACCAGAGGACGGCTGTGATGTGCATGATTATCTTTTGGATGTGCAGGACTTTGTCATCGCCTTTTGTCCTGTTGAGGAAGATAAAGAGTATAGACTCCATCAGGATGATGCCCATCCATGCGAGCGTGGGTTGATCCCAGCGGTTTATATACATGGTGAGGATAGCCACAAAGCATTGGGCAAGGATGCTGCCTTGGAGGAAATGCCAAGGTATTGCTCTATATTTAACGCGAGCGCCTAGCCAATAGGAGCTCAGCGCCACGAGCGCCAACACGCTCATATCTTCAAGAACATGGCTCTCCATGTTGATGCGGCTGAGTGCCATGATAGCGAGAACAAAACCAGCGAGGGGAACAAGGCAGCGCGCAAATAGCTTGAGCTTTGCATCGTTTTCCTTGTGCATAAGAACAAAGAAGAGCTGTGTTTGTAATACAGCGATGGCCATGATGAAAAAGAGATCGACCTCGAAGCGGTGGAGTAGCGCTATGGCTACGAGGGCAAAGATTTCAGCGATGATCATATCGCAGACGTAGACCCAGTGCACACCGAGTTTTTTGCCTCTCCTTGCGAGGAAGTATAATAATACGGCGGCAGCGCCCACAAAAACGGCGTTCCAGCGTGAGCCTGTTGAATAGACGGCGAGGCCTGCTCCAATCAATAGCCAGTTCAAGATATGAGTAAGGACGGGGAGTGTCTCAGCGCGTTGGGATTGGTAGTCTTTTCGGTAGTGTATCAGCGCTGCTTCAAGGCCAACGGCAATGATAGCGAGCTTTCCTGTGAGTAAGAATTGCGCGCTTTTGGCATCGCCTACATATCGTTGAACGAGTAAATAGGCAAAATAGGAGAGGAGCACTGTGAGCAGGTGTCGATCCCAGCGGTGCTTAAAGCTAAAAAGTAGGGCTCCCGCGGCGACCAAGCTGCCAATGACCAGCGTCAGCGAGTTGGGTGGAATGAAAACGAGGGCTAGCAAACTTAGAATGGAGTGAATCGAGGCATGAAGCTGTGAAGCCGTTAACCAGGCAAAAGCAAGGTTGACGAAAATACCAAAGAGCAAGAGCGCTAGAGCAATGTGTGCGTTCTCTATCCATTGCAAGCCCTGAATGGCGGAGGAAGCAAAACAGGCAAAAAGCAAAATTGCCGCTGCAGCGCTGCCAATCCAACCCGCAAAGCCCTGCCAGCGCTCGCGTTGTCGTAGTAGACTTGAGCCTACGCCAAGTAAGCCCGATAAGCCCAACATCATCAAAAAGCGGTAAAAAGGCGAGACGTGTAAGGCACCGTAAATGCCGATAAAGCCAATGCCCGCCACAAGAATGACAGAGCCCAGTATGCCGACCCAATTCTCAAAAATCGTTTTTTCAAAGCGAGCAAACGCTGGGCGTTGGATCAGTGGCACATCATAGCTAGTGGATGCGGATAATACTTCAACTTCGTCTTGAGCCAAGGCTGCTGTATCAGCGGCAAGAACAGTATCAGTGGCAAGAACAGTATCAGTGGCAAGAACAGTATCAGTGGCAAGAACTGTGTCAGCGGCAATCGCTGTATCAGTGGCAATCGCTGTATCAGTGGCAATCGCTGTATCAGTGGCAATCGCTGTATCAGTGGCAAGAACAGTATCAGCGGCAAGAACTGTGTCAGCGGCAATCGCAGTCGCCGACAAAGTGCCGTATTCAACGTGTTCAAGCTCTGATGTGACAAGGCTAGTGGCGACTTGATCCGCAATCTCGTGTGTTGACGAAAGAATGCCTTCTTTGGCCAAAAGCTCTGCGAGCTCTTGAATCTGTTGGGGCAGAAGATCTAGTCTTTGCTCAAGTTCATTAATTCGTGAATTTAGACTCCTTATGCGCTCTTCGACGAAATGAACATGGCTTTCGGTATCGATGGAAAGCTTCTCCGCTCTTTTACTGCGTTTCCTTGCGATGTTGGCCAAAATAAAGGCGATGATCGCAAAGAGAGGGAACAGAGTGAGAAGAAAAATGATGAAGTATAAGTCGCCCATAGAAACCCTTTGTAAGCTTGGATTCCCTAATAAAAACACGTCCAGCGTATGCAAGTGCCGCAAAGAGCAGCGCAAACTGCCACATCAATGCGCGGCGTTGTCGTATACTTGGCTTAAGCTAAAACGACCTTGTGTTTATAAATGACAGGCTAGCTTTCGTATATGATTTGTAAAGTTAAAAAACAATTCGATTAAAGCAAAACAATCTGGCAAGTCTTCATAATAAAAGTTAATAAAATCAATGCCCTACACAGAGAAACGGGTTCTAAGGGCGCTAGCCCTTAGCGGGGCGTGGGGCAGCGCCCCACAAAGAAAAGTCATGTGAGTCTTCAAAATAAAAGTCAATAAAATCAATAATCTACATACAAAAGCGGGTTCTAAGGGCGCTAGCCCTTAGCGGGGCGTGGGGCGGTAGCCCCAATGAATCAGAGTTTCCTTAGCGGGGCGTGGGGCAGCGCCCCACAAATAGCTCATAAGAATTTTGTTAAGATGCTAAAGCTGCATTTTTGATCTTAGCCCATTGAAATCGTCAATTTTTCTTGTACAATGGCGCAAAGTAAATGTTGGGTTAGGCTCAAGGCTGCGTCTAGCTCTAATTTGGCATTGACTCTGCGTTTAGGGTATAAAGAATATTATGAACAGCAAAGTTAAAAGACTAGCAGACTTGGGGTTTTGTCTGACTGCGGCCTTTGGGCTCACGGCATGTTATGGCGTTGTAGGAGACTATAAGCGTGATTTTGAGCTTGAACTCACGGGCAGAGTTGTGAATGAAGCGCAAGAGCCTATTCAAGGCGTTGAGGTCTGGGGAATTGATTTAGCGGGAAAGACTGATAGCGAAGGCAAATTCATGGCTAATCACAATTTGAGTAAAAGTGACTTCAGATATTTTCTTAACAGCGAACAAACCTTGAATCTGATAGATATTGACGGTGATCTCAACGGAGCGTACGAAAACCATCAAGTGAAATATAGCATTGAAGACGGCCTAGATACTGAATGTCGCAGCCTCCATCCCAAATGTAGACGAACGATTTATGATTTTGGCGACATCGTCATGATTAAAAAAGAAGAGTAAGTGACATTATCATTTTTAAACAAGTGTCATTATAACTTTTAAACAAAAGATGGATTTATCATGAACTCAAAAATAGAAAAGCTTGCCGCCCTTGGTTTTGTGGCAGCTGCTTCGTTAAGCTTTGCTTGTGAGTACGCGCCTCCGCCAACGACTTACGAATACGAGCTTAAAGGTAGAGTCGTCAATGTGGACAACGAAGCCTTGCGAGATATCCAAATTACTTACAAAGATATCGTCAAGTTTAGCAAACAAGACGGTAGTTTTTTGTTTAGCAGCAATGAAGACGGTGTAATTCTCACCGAGGAGGAGGCGAAAGAGGGTCTGAGTTTGAAGTTTAGCGATATCGATGGCCCAGCGAACAAAGGCGAGTACTATGAAATGTCTTTGCATTTAAGTACGAAGGAGGCCAATAATGTTCAATGCGGTTATTACTGCACTCGCCAAGTGCATGATTTAGGCTCTGTGACCATGATTAAAAGTGAGCCCGGCGACGAAGAATAGTAGCGATAGTATGAAAGACGCGACTTGCTAGTTATTAATGATGAGGTTGAGAGTTTGAATCATTTGCCACCCGAAAAACTGCCCCCATTTGATGAACGGAAATCAACAGCGCTGGGTCTATTTCGCGAAATCATCGCCGAAATGGACAGCTATCCCTTGCGAACCCTTTTTTGGGAGTGTACTTTGCGCTGCATGCTCAACTGCAAGCACTGCGGCAGCGACTGTAAATCTAGTAGCACGCAAGCGGACATGCCCGCCCAAGATTTTTTACGCGTCCTAGACAGCATTAAGCCCAAGGTTAACTCGCACGAAGTCATGATCGTCCTCACGGGTGGGGAGCCTTTAATGCGCGACGATTTAGAAGAAATTGGGCGTGCCATTTATGATCGCGAATTTCCTTGGGGCATTGTTACTAACGGCATGCTCCTTGATCTTAATCGCATGAATGCGCTCTTAGCGGCTGGTATACACTCCATCGCCCTTAGCATTGACGGCTTTGAGAAGGAGCACAATGAAATCCGGCGAAATCCGCAAAGCTACGAGCGCAGTCTTCGAGCCCTTCGCCTCATTGTGCGCTCCCCGCGACTAGTCTACGACGTTGTCACCTGCGTTAATAAAGATAACATTAAGTATCTGCCCGCATTTCGCGATTTTCTTATCTCGGAGGGCGTTAAAGCGTGGCGGCTTTTTACCATCTTTCCCGTCGGGCGAGCCGCTTTGGATGCCGAATTGCAGCTCAGTAATGGCGAGCTACGCTACCTCATGGATTTTATCCGTAGTTGTCGCAAGGACGCTAAAATCAAGATCTCCTATGGCTGCGAGGGCTTTCTTGGCCCCTATGAAGCTGAGGTTCGCGATCACTTATTCTTTTGTGCCGCTGGCATGAGTATTGCGGGGATTCGCATTGATGGTTCCATCTCTGGCTGCACCAGCATTCGGGCAAACTTTGATCAAGGCAATATTTATCGCGACGACTTCATGCAGGTCTGGAATAATCGCTTCGAAAAGTACAGAAATCGCGACTGGTGTAAGAAGGGTAAATGCGCACAATGCTCCATGTTCAAGTACTGCGAAGGTAGCAGTATGCATCTTTACGATAACGACGAAAATCTTTTGACTTGCCACTACGAACGATTGACTTCGCCCTGATTTGCGTTTCGCCTCATGGATACGTTGCGTCAGGGGCGTTAGTGTTCAGGGTGAATCGCTTAGGATAACTCTGATGAACTCGATATTTGCGTGATTTTTTTTGTGGGGGAAGTGTCCCCCTACGTGTCAACCCCGCGCTGTGCGCGGGTTTGCCACTACCCCCTCCGCGGGGACACCCCGCGACGCCCCGTTCAGTTTTCGCCGAAACAGGACTTTGCGGTCGCCCTAGGGGCTGCACCCACCCATAAGTGAAGATAAGCTCAGGCGAGTGAGGGAACTCTTTATCGCTAAAACTGACAAAAATTGTCAGTTGACAATTTCGGTCAACTGACAATTTTTGTCAGTTTTAGTTTTTTTTTAGAATTCGCAAGTATACACTTTAGCGTAACACGTTGAATTTATTAGCTTTGTGAGCTTTATCGAACTTTGGCATGCTCTATGCAATAGTCAAGGCTCGTGTAGAACGGCAAGTCGCCGTTGGACACAGTTTATTTCCCCACATTATGAGGAGTTTTTCATGTTTCGCCATATGATGAACAAGAGAAGCAAGGGTTTTACCCTTATCGAGTTGATGATCGTTGTTGCCATTATTGGTATTTTGGCCGCGATCGCCGTACCCGCCTTTATTAAGTACATCAAGGATTCCAAAACCACAGAGGCCAAGAACAATCTTAACGCCATCTCGTCTGGTGCCCAAGCGTATTACCAGGAAGAGCACCCCTCAGATGAAACAGGCTTAACCGTCTTTACCAAGAGTTACCCAGGTTGTGAAGCCTTGGGAACGCCCAAGAAGGCGGAAGACTGTGATGGTGAAACAGGTTCGATTCCTGGAACGGTGCCAGATGTAGGAACGAAACAAAGTCCTGATAAGATTGACTTTAACATTGTACCTTGGGCACGCTTAAAGTTCTCTATTTCTAAACCCTTCTATTATAAGTATTCCTATAAGTCAGTTGTAAAGCCTGGCGAGTCGACTTTTACTGCAACAGCTGAGGCTAGCTTAGACAAGAAGAATGACTCCAAGTTCTCACTAGCGGGTACCTTTAACACCATTGATGGTGCTCCCGTCGTTGGCGCCATTATAGATCAGAGTAATGCCCCTTCAGAGTAATGCCCCTTCAGAGGCTCCTGTTGCTACTGGTGGTGGCGGTGGGCCTTAGCTAGGAACTATAAGTACAGCTAAAGTATTATAGATCATACAGTAAGAGGTAGTTACTGCCTCTTACTGTATGCGTTTTGATAGAATAGTTTTTACTTCGTTAAAATATCGTGAGCTTTGTTAGTGTGTAAAAATAAAAACAATTCTCGAGGCTTTACGCTTCTAGAGCTCATGACCGTAGTAGCTATTATCACGCTTATGGCAGCAGTAGCTATACCTGCATTTTTACATTATCTTGATAAAGCAAAGACCACAGAAGCGAAGGTGAATTTAAAGACTCTCGCAGATGGAGCCTTGAACTATTATCACCAAGAGCGCGGTATTCCTGGTAGTGGGGGGCTCGAAATTAGTACACACGTTTTCCCGGAACAGGGCGAAGTACCAACGATAGGGATCGGCGATAAAGTGGGCTTTAAGAACAACCCCATAGACTATGCTGAAGATTTTAATAAAACCCCTTGGGTTGAACTCAACTTTCACATTTCTTCACCGTTTCTCTTCTCGTATACCTATACTCCACTCGACAGTCCATGCCGCAAGTTTGACGCTGTAGCAAAGGCTTCGCTGGCTAACATTGAGGATTCGAGTTTTGTTTTAATGGGGCGATCGTCGGATGATGGTGTTATGCCTTTCACGATCCAAGAGCAGTAGCAGAGCTTTGCTGGGAATTACTAACTTTGCAAAACTCCGCTTAGGGAGGCTCTGATTAATGCAAAACCATCAAAAAATAGCTAGCGTATAGCAAGGAAAGTTGAGCGAACTTTCAAAATAAAGTTAATAAAATCAATGCTCTACGCACAAAAGCGGCACCTAAGGAATACATCGGAGCTTCCTTAGCGAGTCTTTATCCAAGTGCTCAAAATTTCCTCGACAGCCGCGTGTTGGTAGCACTGTGCTGCCTCCTTACCCAATGCCTCGGCGCGCTGCATAAGCAGTGCCGCGTCCTTATCGCTCGCCCGTTGGGAGCTATAGGCTAGGCTTTCGAGCTTGCTTTTGTAGTTTTCGTGTATGGCAATCATGGCGCTAGCCATTTGTTCGCAGTTGCCTTTGTTTTTTTGTACGGAATCTATAAGCTCTTGGCTATAGTCTAGCAATATTTGGCTGGTGGCTTCAGTGTCCGAATTTTGCTCTTGCGCCATCGACATGCCTGGCAAAAGAAATAGGGCTAAGCTGCTGGCAAAAACGAAGTTTTTCATCATTCTTGACTCTCGTTTTTCGTATATTTGCAATAACATCTGCTCTCTACACAAAGGCTATATTGGCTATTGCTCAGCGCCTTACAAAGTGCACTGCACTCGTTGGCTTCCGTACACGTAGCCTCGGCTCTCGCAAATTGACAATAGCAATTTTTCTCTTTGCAGACGAATTTTTCGGACTGCTCAACGGTGGCACAAAGCGCAGCGCAATCCTGGTCTTGATCGCAGATGGCATCGATCGGGGGTGGGGGAGTTCCTTTGCAAAAGCAAGAGCCTTTGCTGCAATATATGCTTTCGCTATTTTGTTCGTAAGCTTCGCAAAAACCGTAGCAGTCCTCGTCTTTTGTGCACATATTTTGGTTGTTGTCGCAAGAAAGCGATATAAAAACAAAAATACTAATAAATAGTCGTATAAAATTCATAATAGCGTTTTAGAGCTCTTGTAGTTTTTGGGCTATGGCCTTGTAGTTAATCTTTGAGTTTTCTTGGTTTTTTAGCTGAAACTCTAGGGCTTCGATGATTTGTTGGCTGAGTTTTAGACCACTATTGTCGATGAAGTTTTGCAATGCTAGGCTGTAGTCTTGGACGCTCTGCGCAGCGCGCAGGCTTAAGGTATTAGCTAATGCGTGTATGCTTTCTTGTGCAAGGTTTTTGCTTCGTGCAATGGCTTGGGCTTGGTTTTTTTTGCCAATAAAATACGAAAAAAACGGCAAAGTCAGCGCAATGACTCCTGCGCTAAGGGCGTTGAGTAAAAAGTAGGCAGACAGGCTCGCCGCCGCAAGTAGCATCAGGGAATTATCGCGGTTTTGGCGAGCATCTTTAAAAACTAGGGCGTTTTGTTGTTCGTCAAAGTCATGGAGTTCTCCGAGATTTTGTATGGTGGCAGCGGCAAAATCCATGAGCAATTCTTTGGACATGTTTTGCAGCTTATTTTCGATTTTTTGCCCGTGTTCGGTGGCAAAAATAGTGAATTCTTCGGCGATGAATTCTCCGAGATAGAGTTCGACATCTTTGGGGCTAGCCTTGTCTATTTCGCGCTCGATGGCGCTAGCAAAATCGCTGCTAAAGGCTTCGACTTCGTGTTTTGACCAGGCGAGTATGTCGGCAGTTTTTTGGGCGATAGCGGACGAGTTTGGACTTATTTTGTTTTTTGGGGAAAGCTTCTTTTTAGCCTCAGCTATGCGTTTTTGCATAATCTTTGGCTCTCTTTTTGCGTTTTGTTCGAGTATTTGCAAAAACCACCGAATTAATGTTGTGTTTTGCTCAAGACATAGCTTTGCGGCTGCAAGCTGTGTGCTTTCCTCGCGTTGGGAGGCGCGCTGTAAAATACTTTGGCGAAACTCTTCAAATTCGTAGTCGTCTGGCTTACGTGCGCTAATGGCAAAAATCTTTAGTTCTGCAAAGCTCGCTTGCAACTTCGCTTCGACGTATGCCCGAACTTCGGAAAGCTCTTCACTTGTTAGCAGATCTGCCTTATTTATGACGAAGATTATCGTTTTTTGGGCAATGGTTGGCTCTATACTACGAATAAACTGCAGCTCGCTTTGTTTGAGCGCTTGTGTTGCGTCGAGCACAAAGAGCAAAATGTCGGAGCGATTAAGGAGCTGGCTACACTGCGCGGGATCGAGGGCGTTAAAATCGTTAAACCCCGGACTATCGGTGAGCACCAGTTGTTTGTAGGCCGGTGCTGCGTTTAGGTGCAAACGATGTTCAGCAAGTTTAATCCCTGCATTTTCTGCGTCAAAATGGCGTGTAAGATCGTCGAAAATATGCTTTTTTCCGTTTTCGTCGATGATTTTGACATAAGGAGTATCGGCGTCGAAGTAGATTGACGTTAGGTATTTGGTCGTAGGCATGATGCCTACTCTTAGGCAATCTCTCCCCACAAAAGCGTTGATTAACGAAGACTTGCCGTGGTTAAACTCGCCCAAAACGGCGACATGCACTCGTTTTGTATTGAGTGCAGGGATTTGTCGTTCGCGCAGATCTTTAGCGATAGCAAAGAGCCCAAGTTCTTGAGCGATGTTGGCTAGTTCTTCGATTTTAGCGATCTGATTTTGGAGCATCGTGGTGGTGTGCGCAAGCGCTCAGGCTGTAAAAGCGACAGTAGGGGGCGGTACTCGCGCTTGTACAAATAGAGGTCTTGGTAGTTTTTAGTCTTTGTTGCCAATACGACATTTCGCTCGCGTTAAAAGCGCGAAGCATCCCATGCTAGAAGAAATCGACTTTATGCATCGACTATAGGTTTTGGGGGGTAGCGCAAGATCACCCAAAAAAGTCGCTTAATGCCGTATTTTATGCGGTGGTTGAGCGTTTAGCTCAAACGCCGCATAAAATAAGACGGCATTTGGCGACTTTTGAGGGAAGCTTGCGCGTAGGGGGCATGAAGCCCCCTCAAGCAAAAAAGAAGAAATCGACTTTTATTGAAAATACAAAGTTCTATCAATAAAGACTAATTTCCTTTCATCCAACGCTTAAGTAGTGGCGAAATAAGTAAAAGAGTGACGCCAGCGCCGAATGATGTGCAGAGTAGGAAGAAGTAGAGGTCGATGTCGTAATCTTTGAGGTATGCCTCGAGTTTGCCTGCAAAGAAGTTTGCGGCGGCCGATGATAGGAACCAGATGCCCATCATGAGGGAGACCATGCGTGGGGGAGAGAGCTTGGTGACTAGGGAGAGGCCGATGGGGCTGAGGCAGAGTTCGCCGGTGGTGTGTAGGAAGTAGACGCCGACTAGGAAAAAGGGGCTTGCTTTGATGCCGGCTTCGAGGTCGACTTGGCCGCGGCCTGCGAATAGGAGTACGAAGCCTGCGCCGAGTAGGAGTAGGCCGATTGCCATTTTGATGGCGACGGAGATTTTGTATTTTGAGCTATCGACTTTGAACCATAGCATTGAGAATATGGGTGCTAGGGTGACGATAAAGATGGGGTTAACGGACTGGAAGTATGAGGCGGGGATTTCGCCGCTCCAAAAACCGAGGTTGATGTAGCGATCGGTTTCTGCTTCGGCAAATAATGTCATGGTGCCGCCAGCTTGTTCGAAGCCAACCCAGAAAAATACGACGAAAATCGAGAGTATGAGTATGGCTGCGACGCTCTTGACGTCAGCTGCGCCACCGCCCTTTGCGGCGATGCCAAAGAGGCTGCCTGAAGCGGCTAGGAGTAGGGCGATGCCTAAAACGAGTTTGACGGTTGGGTGGATGGCGCTCCAGGCGCTCATGATGGGGTCGAGGAAAAAGACGACGCCGAGCACTAAGGCGACTAGTCCTATGCTTGCGCCGCTGATGTGTACCCAGTCGATGGGGAGTAGTTTGGAGTCGGAGTCGAGGTTTTTGCGACTTGGTGGGAAGCCTGCTGTGCCGAAACTTTTTTGACCGAGCATAAAGATGACGACGCCGATGAGCATGCCAACAGCGGCGGCGGCAAAGCCGTACTCAAAACCGATACCTTCGCCAAGGGTTCCACAGACCAACGGCGAGAAGAAGGCACCGACGTTGATGCCCATGTAGAAGATGGTAAAGGCGCTGTCGCGGCGAGGATCGCCGTCTTCGTAGAGGCTGCCGACGATGGTGGATATGTTGGGTTTAAAGAAGCCGTTTCCGATGATGAGCAGTCCTAGCCCGAGATTGAGTAAGAAGGGGCTGTGGCTCATGCCTGAGAACATGAGGGAGAACTCGCCGAGCATCATGACAAAGCCACCGATAAAGATGGCTTTTCGTGAACCTAGGTATTTGTCAGCTAAGAAGCCGCCAAGCAGTGGGGTTAAATAAACGAGGGAGGTGTAGACGGCGTAAACCGATAGAGCCTGTTCGCGGGGGAATTCGAGTTGTTTGGTTAGGTAGAGTACTAGGATTGCGCGCATTCCGTAGTAGGAAAAGCGCTCCATCGCTTCGGTTAGGAATAAATATTTCAGGCCAAGAGGATGTTTAATCTCTTCGGGTGTAACGTTTGCATCAGGGTTCACAATTTTCTCCAGTTGTTAAATCTTTGTAGAATTTTGCTTCTCAAGCCAAAATTCCGTGGTGGGTTATTGTTTGTGGAAGCTCGTACTTTGGCTTCCCTTCTGTATTTGTTTTGCAGTTGCCATATCGTTGGCAGTGCTTAGTGAGTACATCGCTTTAAAATTCGTAGCATCAAATTTTAGTGTATAGAGTGTAGGTCATGGTATAGACCTACACTTCCCCACATTGGACTAGCCTAAATTTTATTGATGTGCAACGTATAAAAATACGAAAAAAGCCGAATAACTATTATGTTTTTCACTTGCTCTATAAAAAGGGGTAAAATTTATGTTTAATTCGCCTTATACTCGAGTTTTAACGAATAATATTCGATGTTTTTGTGGCCATTGCCTAGCTGGTGCCTCTTATTTGCAAGAAATTCAACTTTGCACAAAAGGAAAAGCTACTGTTTTTGCACAAGAAAATGCACGGCTCCTTCATCTCAAAGCCAAGCTCACGCTCCTGACGCAAGAAAACTAGTGAATCATCCCTCTCAGAAGAAAGCGAAGTAGCTCGCCAGCTTTTGGGAAATCCAATGCATTATTTTTGGGGAAATCCAATGCATTATTTCAATTCGCACAAAGCTTTTTTACGATACCCGCTATCTCTCTTCGTAGCTTGATGGAACCCCATAGAGCGCATACATCATGTCGTCGCGATGCTCTGGCAGCGGCTCGTTGTAAACAGGCTGCTGCTCTGGCTCTTTGTACACAGGCTTTTGCTCTAGCTCTCTGGATTCTATAGGCTTGCCGTCTTCGTATATTGGCTCCGAAGGAGGAACGCCGTAAAGAGGCATGATGATGTCTTCGGGGGGAGGTGGAGGCGGTGGCTCTATGTCTTGGTCAAAATATTGAGGCGGGGGGCCGTAGAGCACACGCATATGCTCTTCATCCAATTCGGAATAACGATGCTCTTGCCCTTTAGCTGGCTCCGCCTTTTTTTCCTCCGCCTGACACGAACAAGGCTCAGATATAGCGCTGCTGGGCTCTGGACTCTGCTTTGCACAAGCTCCCAACGAGGCCGCTATACCAACTATAGTGGCTAGAATAGTTTTCAAGTGTTTCATTGCACTCACCTCTTCTTCTTCTCTTCTTCTTTCTTTTCTTCTTCTGTGGGGCTCCGCCCCACGCCCCGCCAAGGGGTTTGCACCCCTTGGAACCCCTTCCTGCTTATGCCTTACTTTCTTTTACGAGCAGCCTTTTATTATTTTGTGGATTTCTTTTTCGTCTTCTCTTCTTCTTTCTTTTCTTC
>Ga0265293_10005845_pt1 | contig 20215 bp, 20 predicted proteins | sample Munlanlewell138R_FD_192505 | JGI IMG/M metagenome (GOLD analysis project Ga0265293, IMG submission 192505) | Leachate microbial communities from a municipal landfill in Southern Ontario, Canada - Leachate well 138R | ecosystem: Engineered > Solid waste > Landfill > Unclassified | place: Canada... | reverse complement strand
TGCGTCCTGATTCATCACCTCAAAGTAGTCAGTGCCGCTCCCGATCACCACGAAGCGGCCATTGTTCGCGGCACTGAAGTTCTGCGCGGCAATCACAACCACGTCGCCCGGTGTCGGGTTATCGCTCGCAAGCGCGGGATCGGTGCCGGTGCCGTCGAACGTGTAGCGCACCACGAGGCCGGTCTTCGTGATGTCGAACTGCGTGGTGCTATCGCCGAGTGTCGCGCGGGCAACAAGTGGCGCGAAGTAGATCAGGTTCCCTGCGATGTCCGCGTCAAGGATGCCCCAGCCCTTCACGGTGCCCCAACTCGCGGTAGCCTCCGGGAACTCGATAGCGACGCTATTCGACGCGACACCATCAGATGCAGCAGCGAAGGTGGCGGCCTGTCGCGCGTAGCTTCCGCCGCTTACCTCGGTGCCGCCGCCTGCATCACCGGGGGTGTCGGTATAGAGCGCCACGTAGCAGTTGGCAAGAAGCCCGTCGAGAATGTCATCAGCAGCGGCGTTCGTCAGGTTGCCATAAAGCCTATCGGCCATGATCGTGTCCTCCTGTGTGGACTACATGGTGTGCGTGATACTGCTATCGCCCGCGTCCGCTATTGCGTGTGGGGGTGCATCCGCCACGGCCACGGTTCGCGCGGGTGCCGCGCCCGGAACCGCGTGGATCGTTGCCCCCTGCTGCCCTCCTCCGAAGGATAAAGGGAAATGCGACTACTACAGCCTCAGAATGCGCCTCTAATGTAGAGACCGTAGGTGCCCGAGTCGATCCAGCAAGCGCCGATGCGGGTGTTACTCTCTCTGGCGCCGCCGTCCAAACCAAACCCGAGATGCCGTGGGTATATCACGGTGCCGAAGAATGCCGTATCTCCCCACAGCGCAAACTGATAACTGCCCGCGAGTGAGCCGTAACCAGACCCCGGCCCCAACGCCAACAGCATCGCCCCACTCTCGTCAGGGGCGAACTCGCCCAGGAAGTCCAACATCTGAGCGTTCACCACAACGACGGTCGTGAGCAGCAGGCACAGCACAACTATGAGCGTTCGGTGCATGATCCGATCACCTCCTCGATCACCTGAATGTCCAATCGGTACGTCATGCCGTTCTTGGGAATCCGAACGTGTACAGTCGGCCGCTTCGGAGGAGGAGTGCGAGAGGAAAGACCGATCACTTGTGCGCCTCGGCCAGAAATAGTTGCCATCATGGGCGGGTGGAACACCTCCAACTGAGATCTGCGCTTGACCACGCGGCGGACCATCCGATGAGTGACGCAAATCGCACGCCCGAGAGCGACCATTTCTTCTGCATCATCCATATCACAGGTGTCCAACGAAGTCAAGCGTTGAGCGATATGCTTGCACAATCTGTGGCTTTTGGGTATTGTGGCGGTGGAGAGGGTTGTGGATGTCATGGCGATCGCACTCGACAACCTGCGCGAGTATCTCGAGGAGGCCGGCTTCGATGTCCAGCGGAGCGGCTGCGGCACCTTCTGTACACAGATTGCCGACCTGGCTGCGGAAATCTACCTCGAGGAGCGCCTGGCATCGCAGGTAGAGGGCATCATCAACAACGCACCCTCCTACTGCCACTGAAGGAAGGGAGACAACTTGTACCTGCCCGCAGGCATATCGGTCTGCCCGGGGTGTGGAGGCCCTTTGGCGCTCGCTTCCGCCACTCTCTACCATTGCGACGGGTGCGGGCGCGTCTTCGACATAGAGTACGATCAAGCGGATTACCACATACTGTCATGGGTTTCTGACACACTCGCAGTAGGCAGCTTGGCGCAAGCCCAGAATCCACAGATACTCGAACTCGAGAAAGTCGGTTCTCTTCTGAGTTGCCGCGATCCAGAACCAGGCCCATGTCGGGAGTTCGCGGATAGATGCGAGTTCGCCCCGCTGAAAGATGGCAAGCCGATTCCTGACGGCTATCTCCAGCGGGTAACTGACTGGCTCATCTACCGCCTGCGGTGCCAGCAACGCATCCTTGTGTACTGCGCGGCAGGCCAGAGTCGCAGCGTCACGGTCGCCGCCGTCACGATGGTCCGGATGGGGTTGGCCGACACATTCGATCGGGCGGTAGAGACCATTCGCGATGTTCGCCCTAAAGCCTCACCTCATCCAGTTCTTCGCCAAAGCGCACGCGCATATCTACACGAGAGGTAGTGAGTGGAGATGCTCGATGCCATTGCCCGCATCATCGCCGAGGCCCCTGCTGAAACGCGCATGATCTTCGAGGGTTGGTTGGTCGCGGCGGTATTCCAGGTACTCAAGTGGATCAGCGCCATTGCAAGCCGCTACAACTGGAACATCGCCCCGTTGGACATGCTGCACTCGTGGGCCAAGTTGCTTGCAGTGGCAGTCGTCTGTTTCCTGTGGGCTTATGCCACCACCGGGCCACCATTTTCTGTGGAAATGTGGTCGGCGGCGTTCACGAGGTTCGCGAGTGCGGTCGCCGGTTACGAGGTCTGGAAGCACTGGCTATCTACAAACGCGCCGAAGGGATGACGAGAAGATGGCACACGAGGCCCTCGTGCCCTCGGATCCACACGATCTGCTTTCTATGGAGAGTTTGAGCCACGCGCAGCGCGATCTGCTCGTTCAATGGTTCGCGATGGGCCTCCGTGAGACCGAGATTATCGGCCTTGCGGAAAACCATTGGAACATGATTCTGACGCGCGATGATGTGCGGTTGCTTTATGCCACACATCGGCGGGCGATTGCTGTCTGTGCGCGGCGACAGGCTCAGGTGCTGGTCGACTCTCCCCACATGGAACCGACCTATGTTATTCAGCAGTTGGACATTCTCGCGAGCAGGGTGGCCGGAATGCTTGACGAGGCAGTTGAGCAGGGCGCGGTGGGGCCAACCGACAAGTTGGTGCAGTTGTATCTGCGGATCATCGACCGTATGCAGCAGGTGCGCAAGCAACTCGGAGTAGATGACGATACCGCTCGCACCCCGATACAGGAGAAGTTGGATAAACTACCGGAGGGGAAGAGGGCCGAGGCCATAAGCCTGCTGCATCGCCTGCAAGCGATCGTTGCCGAAGCGCCGCCAGACGACCCGGAGGAGATCCAGCTATAGGCATCTTTGATGAATTAGATGATGCACTCGAGTGGGAGAAGATAGAGCGGGCCAGGAATGATCCGGTCTACTTCGGTCACTACTGCTTCAGGAACGAGCGGGGCGAGCAGTGGTTGATCGGAGACCCGCTTCACTATGAGTGGCAGAACTTCATCCCGCGTGAGGGACCTTGGCAGGGTATCGTACTCGGCTTCCGGGACAGCATGAAAACCTCGCAGTTGGCGTTCTGCCGCCCTCTGTGGGAACTCGGGCACGATCCCACGCTGCGCATCAAGTACGTCACCTGTAATGACGAGAAAGCCAAGGATCACCTGCGCTGGATGAAAGAGGCCATTTCCACCAACGAACGTCTTCACGCGGTTTTCCCGGACCTGCGCCCCGGGCCGAAAGACCTGTGGCTCTCGAAGAAGATCGTCGTGAACCGCCCCCCCGGTCGATCGCGCGACGCCTCCATCGAGGTCGCGGGGATCACATCGAACGCCAGCGGCGGCCGCGGCGACCTTCTACTATTTGATGACATCATCGACTATAAAGCCGTCATCATGCAACCGCGGACGCATGAGAAGATCCGCGAGTACTTCAAGAACACATGGCTGGCGATCGGAACCCGCAGCCGGCGCATCCTCGTCTTCGGGATCCCGACGCTCTCTGATGACCTCCTTGTGGAACTTGCCGACAACCCAGACTGGGCCAGTTACAGTTGTCCCGCCATGAGGCCGAACCCCGAGACAGGCGAGATGGAGGCCACGTTCCCGCAGTGGTATCCCATATCGCGTCTCGAGGAACAGCGTGCTGCTCTCGGACCGCGGGCATTCGAGCGCCAGTATATGCTCAAGGCCATCTCACCCGATGAGCGCTTTTTCAACGAGGCCATCATCGAAAAGTGCTTGGAGGACTGGGAGATCGGAGAACATGTCCATGTGGACTGGCCTCGTTACGGTGGCATTGACTTCGCTCAGTCCATGAAGAAGAAGGCGTCTTACAGCGTCATATTTACAGTTGCGGTGGACCCTGCGAATGGCCGCCGGCATCCCGTGGAGATCATCCGCGCGAAAATGCGGCCGACTGAGTTGAAGAAGACCATCATCGACGCCGACGCACGTCACCACTGGGTCCGGGCGTTCGTCGAGAACAACGCTGCGCAGGACATTCTGGTGGAATGGCTCGGCGAGGATGCCAGTCATGTGCCCGTTGAAGGCTACTATACAGGATCCAACAAGTGGGACCCTGACATCGGCCTGCCGCGCCTCGTGACGCAGATGAGCCAGGGGGGATGGGTAATCCCGATCACAAAGGATCACCGGAGGCGGGCGGATAGGCTCACACAGGTGTTGGACCCGGACTTAGACACCTCTCATTGTGTCGTGTGCGCATGGAAGATGGAGTTGGAGAAGTTCCCTGCCGCGGCAACCTCTGATATACTCATGGCACAATGGTTCGCCGATGCCGCCGCCACGAAGCGTGCCCGGCCGGATAAGGTGCCTACTGTAGTAGCCGCAACGCGCCGTCGCGCTGTCCCGACAGGTTGGAGGGCATAGAATCATGACCCCGGACGTTGACCGTCAAACTCGCCTCGGAACCCGTGTCGGTGGTAGGTTGTCTTTCCTCTTTAAGCAGCCTGGCAAAACGCGCCAGACGCCTGAGCGTGGACTGAAGCGGGACGCCTTTACGCTCGGCACAATGCCCTGGCCGTGGGAAATCGGCGAAGGAAGTAGAAAGCAGGCTTACCAGGACTTCGAGGCGATGGATAATGACGATGGCATTCTCGCGTCCTGTCTCGACACCATCGCCGACTATGCAACGACTTCGGAGGACAGGGCCGGACGTGCGTTCCATTTCGAGAGCACCAGGGGGGTAGATGACCCACAGATAACAAAGGCCATCGAGATACTCGACCGGATGTGTGAGCGAACTCAACTCTGGCTGCCGCAAAGAGCCAGGGATGATGTCCGCGCAATGGTCAAGTACGGCAACTGGTTCTGCGAGATCATCTATGCGATCGGCGATGACGAACTCAGTCCGGCATCATGGGATGCAGACTTCACGCAAGAGGAACTCCACATCGCGCGGGTCAAGCCTTTCCCGTTCCCCTACCAGGTTGTGCGCAATGACGACAAGTTCGGCCGTCAGCAGCACGGCCGCCCGGGCAGTTGCGATCCTGGCGAGGCAGCATGGGAGCAATACGACGATCAAGGCAACTTGATCGCCCAGTGGTTCCCCTACGAGATTGTGCATTTCCATCATGGCCGCCGTGAGGCGCTGCCTTATGCCGTCCCCATCATGCAGCCGATCAGACGGCATTGGCGCCGTCTGCGAATGAAAGAAGATGGGATGGCCGTTGCACGTATCACCCGGGCCTACCCGAAGTTGGTCCACAGCATTCTGATCCCATACGGAGCCACGCCCGAGGAAGTCGAAGAGACTGTCAGGCAGTACGTGGATGCAGTCGGGCAGCGGAAGCATATGGGCGTGGACAGCGACGGCAATGTCTCCACGGAACTGCAGAAGACACCGGTGGACGTGGATACTGACTTCTATCTGGCCGCCTACTACGATCAGGACATGAATGTCATCAAGGGCGACGTGAAGGAACTGCAGGGATCGAACCCGCACCTGTCGGACCTCACCGACATCGAGTGGGACGTGGCGCGGATGCTCGCGCGGATGCGTGTCCCGATGAAATACCTGAACCTGCATCTCGAGAGCGCCGCACCGTTCGTCGACTCAGACCAGGAGAGTCCAGATCAGGCATTCGGCCGCCTGATCCTCGACGTACAGCACAGTTACATGGCCGGCCTATGGCAACTGTGCGTGATCGAGCTTGTGCTTCATGGCATCAATCCGATGGCGGTGGCGCAAGACCTGCGTATCGTCATGCCATCGGTCAGCTTGGTGGGAAGCCATCTCGAGGCACGAATACTCAACTTGCGGGCACAGACCGCTGTCATGTGGGACGACCTCGGACTGCCCGAGAGCGTCGTGGGGCGGCAGATACTCGACATGACCGATCAAGAGATCGCCGAATGGCGACGGAAAAGAGAGCAACAGCGAAACGTGGGATCCACTGAGGAAGGCGAAACCAATGGGCGAGGGCAACGCGACCGCATCATACGTCAGTATGTGCAACCGGAGCGAAATCAGGACCCTCCACGATCTGGTTCATAGCATCGACCCGGAGACGGAGGGCGTTCGCGAAAGCCATAATCTCTGTCTGCGTCTGATGGCGCTGGCAGGGATCGCGCACGAGGCCGCCGACAACCCGTTGGATGACGGGACTGTGGAGCAGTTGTCGCAATTCCCCTGTACGATCGACTTGGGCAAGGTTGCAGTGCTTGTTGGCGATCTCGAGGGGTCAGGAGCCAGCGGGTGCTACAAAATCGCTGTCAGTGGTGAGGGTGTTCCACCGGTTGCGCAGCAGGTGCTCGAGCAGCACCTGCGTCCGGCGGAGGTTACTTGGGTCGAGGGGCCTCCTCTGGAACCGTATGCGGATCTCTATCGGCACTACCTCGTGCGTGAGGAAGTGCTCCACGTCAAGGAACCATTGGATGAGTCGGCGGTGGCGATCGGCGAGCACATCCCGCTCGATAGGATCGCCGACTTCGGTTACGTGGACTTCCCGTGCGCGGTCCAACCTCTGATCGGCGGCACTCGCTTGCAGATACACAAAGACGGAGACACCATGCGTCTTTTCGCCTATCACGGGGCCGACGTGACCGATGAGGCGCGCTATGTCCCGGTTATGAGCATCTTCGGGCATCCCGGCGCACCGCAGCGAGCCATCGTAGATTGCGTTTTCCACGAGCGGCAGAAGCGCGTTCTGCTGTTGGAGTGCATCTCGTGGGACGGCGAATTGACCTACAAGTTACCGTTGGGCGAACGCTTGGAGCGCCTGTCGGTTCTGCGTCGCGGTCGGCAGGTCGAAGTAAGCCCGCACATGATAGTGAGCACACCGTATGAGTTCGCCAAGTTGCGAGGCAATGTCGTCATCAAGTCCCCGACCGCGCCGTTCACCTGGCCGGAACACGGATGGATAGTCGGCAAAGCGAAGCACATCCAGCCGGGACGTGTGGTGCCGTATCATCGGATCACGGCTGAACCGATGCGTCAACACATTGCCTCCGTTCGACGCGCCGAGGGCGTCTTCACGGCGCTCGGATTGGCCCCGGGATCATCTACCCCGATGGTCATCCAGAAAGTTCCGTCTGGTGCCGAGTGGGTGCAACTTCATTGCTGCCACGGTGCGCTTTACGCATTCACAGAAACGATGGGAAATCCCGTTGCGCTTGACAACGCCCACTCGGAATGTTACAGTCCTCTGGCAGAAGAAGAGCATGATTGGGTCATCAATGCTTTTCGGACGCCAGACGGAGAGATAGTTGCTACGGACTGTCTGGAAGAGGATGGAACGTCGCTTCACGCGGTAGCCCTCTCAACGAGGCTCCGTGTCCTGCGCGGGAAACTCGGCGTCCGACTCGAGAAACTGCAGATCGACCATGATATTGTCAGTGGCGTTGAGGATCTTCGCCAAGCGATTGCCGACAGACCGGATACACATGACCTCATGATTCGGCGAGCAGATACGGTCTACTCATTGCCGGACAACCCGATAGAGGTCGATGTGACGATAACGTAGCTCCCCTCGGATCGCTCAGGATGTTTGCCAAGCGGGCCAAAGACTCCGTCATGGAGGGCGAGGCAAATGCCTTGGTCACTAAGCGATCTGCCTCCGGGGACTGCGAACCTCCCCATAGGCGCAAAACGCATCTTCATTCGTGTCGCCAATGCCGCGCATCGCGAATCCAGCGATGACGAGCAGGCCATTCAGGCTGGCTGGCACGAGGTCAAGAAGTACTACGAGAAGCAGGATGGCAAGTGGCAGCGGAAAACCACCGCCGCCGATGCGGATCCGGGCCTGGCTCAAGCACTTCTCGTACTCGATGCCCCGGACGTACCCGGAGAGATCCTCTCCGACGCCCTCGATCTCCTCTGCTCCGATGGAGCCGCTTTCGTGGCGGAGGGCATGGGCCGCGACGAAGCGGTGGCCGCAAGCGCTGCGGAGCCGGACGCCCGTCGCATGGAAGCCGACTGGAATGGCCTCTCCCACGACGAGGTGCGAGAGGCGCTGACTGTCGCCATCTGCAACGGGAAGGACCCGTGGGATGCAGGCGTTTACATCCGCGAGATATTCTCCGATCATGTCCTCACGCGCGATCGAAAGCAGCGCAGATACTACCGCTACGACTTTTCCATCAATGACAGTGGCGCAGTCACCCTCGGCAAAAAGACGCAGATGCGCCTGGCGTGGCGCCCGGTCGAGGAAGACTCGGAGCCACTCACTCTCGACGCATTCTGCGCCGACATGGGCGGCATGAGTGCGAGCAGCATTGAAGAGGCGGTTCGAACCGCCCTCGCCGATAACGCGGATACCGCGTTTGATGGGCCAACATGGCTGGTCGATCTCTACGAGGACTATATCGTGGTGACAAAAGGCGACTCGTTCTTCCGCCTCGACCTCACAGTGGCGGACGATCAGATCACCCTCGGTGAACCCGTAGAGGTTGAGCAGATATGGGTGGAGGCCGATGCCGATGGTGGCGCATTCGTGTTCGCAGCGGATCATCAGGCAGTGACGGACGGCAACCCGCACTTCGACATCTCCGGCATCGCCCCTGCGCGGCTCGCGCTTGCCCGCGCAAGTCACTATGAGGAGACGCCAGAGTGGTTCGATGGCCCCATTGAGGAGTTGCGCAAGGAAGTTCGGGCGAGTATTTTCGCTCGCTACCCGGCCCTCAAGCAGAGCGCGGGCGAATCGGATGTCTACGAGTTACTGCCCACTGCCATCGTGGACGTGGAGGTCACAGACTTGGCGGCCTCCGTCGAGGGTTTCATTGCTGACGCGGAGGACTTCGACGCTGTAACGGCACTGGCCGCTGCCGTGCCCCAGCTGGACGGGGTGATCCAGGCTGACGCACTCGAGACGCTCACAGAACATGCGGAGCAGCGGGCCGATGCGCTCGCAGCCGAGGGTCGCATGTTCTGCACCGCAGCGCACACGGCTTCGCCTGACGAGTTCGACTGGACGGATCACGGCGACCACGTTTCATTCAACGTGTCATGCGGCCAGGTGGATACGCCTTTGGTGTCCCCTCTGGTAGCAGACCGCGATAAGGCCACTCCTGTTGTGTTCCCGCGGGAGGAAGTCGAAGCGAACTTCCCGCGGATGCGTCGCGAGATGAAGATGGGCCGGGTCTTCGGTGAAGCCGACCACCCGCCGGGCAAGCCGAGAATCCGCGAGACGTGCGTGGTGTTCGATACGATCGGAATCGACGGGACGGACATCGTGGCATCAGGGCGCACGACAAAGAACACTGCTGGTCAGGACATCGCCGATCTGATTCGGTCCGGGATCAACATCGAGTGGTCACTCCGGGGATGGGGGAAACCCGAGAAGGCCACTTGGGAAGGTGACGGCGAGTTCAAGGGGCGCGAAATCATCCTCGCGAGAGACTTCCTCTTGAACACATTCGACGTAGTTACCAAAGGTCTCGCCTCGACTGGCTTCCGCCAGATCGCTGCGGACCAATCAGGAGGTATCACAATGGGCGCTGACAACAATGCCCTGGACCCGGAACAGATCCAGGCTGACGCTGACCAGCAGACACCCGCAGAGGGGTCTGCCCCGCAGGAACCGACCAACGTGGAACCGGAGACCCCGGCCGCGCCTGAGCCGACTCAGGCCAGTGCCCCACCGCCCGCAACGCAGCCGATGCAGGCTGACATGGCCGGCATCGACATTGATGCCCGCATCCGTGAGGGCGTTCAGCAGGCAATCGAGACGCAGCAGCGCATCTCAGAGGTCAACGGTGCGATCGACAATGTTCTCGCCGGCGCTGATCTCGACGATGCCATGAAGAAGGCCATGCGGACGCACTTCACGGGTGCCGCCACGGTCGAGGATGTCCAGAAGATCGCTGCCGACATCGAGCCGCTGCTGGCGCGTCTCAGCCGCCCCGACGATGTGCTGCCCGCCGGCCGCGCCGAGTACCCCGTGGCGGGCACGAATGACAAGCCGCTCGACCGCTTCATGGCCTCGGGCGATGGAGAGATCGTCGAGCGACCGCGAAACATCGAGGGCGTCATCGAGGTGCTGTGCGCTGGCCTCGAGGACAATGGCAACGCTTCCTGGAACAACGATGCGTGGGCATTCCGGCAGATCCTCGAGAACTATCGGGCACCCAAGGGCGTTCCACAGGCTGGCGCGTGTCTCGCCTCACTCACGGCAGATGGGTATCGCCGCTTCGAGGCCGCGACGCAGACCACGGCCGTCATGGGCCTGCAGACCCCGCAGGTGCTCCCGATGCTGCGGATGCTCTATCCGCGCCTGATCTACCGGGAGATCGCCTCGGTGCAGCCCCTGAACCAGCCGTCCGGCCGCGCTTACTGGCTCGACTTCACCAAGCAGGACACGGGTGCCTCGACCTCTGACCGGGCGAACTTCGACCGGTACTGGGCCGACCGCGCCACCGAGGCCACCACCAAGAAGCAGATCGGCCTTTCGCTCTCCTACGCCGATGTCAGTGTGAAGGAGAAGTCGATCTACTACTCACTGGCCCACGAGTTGATCCAGGACATGGCCGCCGTCCACGGTGTCAACGCCCAGCAGGAACTGCTGCGCAAGGCCGTGGATGAGATCGCGCATGAACTCAACTACGAAGTCATCTACGAGATGTGGGACGGCGCGACCGGCTCTGCTCAGACCTTCGGGACGCAGTTGCCGGCCTCCGGCTGGACGGAACTCGACGCATGGTGGCGCCAGATCGTCCCGACGCTCAACAAGGCGTCGGCGGAGATCCTGCGCGACAGCGGTGGGCGTGGGCCGAACTGGCTCGTCGCCGACCCGATGGCGTCCGCGTTCCTGACGGCCCTCAACTCCTTCGAGCGCGACGGCAGCGTGGAGGACAACCAGTTCGGGATCGGTCTGAAGCGCATCGGAACCCTCGCCCAGCAGTATACGGTCTACAAGGCCGACTGGTTCGAGACGAACCGGATTCTGCTTGGCTACAAGGGCAACGACTGGACCGAGGCCGGCTACGTCTACCTGCCGTACATCCCGCTCTACATCTCGCCCGAGGACTACACCGCCAGCACGAACGTGTCAGAGCAGTCGGTCACGAGCCGGTATGCGAAGTACTTCGCGCGTCCCGGCCTGTTCGGCACCTGCACCATCGCGGATCAGGTGGGTGTCAGCCCGTTCTGATGACACTCTGATTCGGCCAGCGTAGGCTCCGGGGCGCATGAGGGGGACTGAGACGGTCATGCGCCCCAGGCTACTTCTAACGGTGGAGGGCCGAGATTGAACCAGCAGCAGGCGCTCGAATACATCCGTAACCGCGGCATCACCACCGGCCAAGTAAGCGATGCCGCCGCTCGTGACATCCTCCAGGATGTCATTCGCGAGTTATCCATGTGCCACGGCCCGGTCACGGTCGATACATTCACGACCGTGGCCGATCAGTATGAGTATGACATCCCATCAGACGCTCTCCGCATTGTGGAGATCTACTGGGCGCCGAACCTCAGCGACGAAACCGTTCAGACCTATCTGGAGGAACTACAAAAGGGTTCGCCGCTTTCACCGCACTTCCCGTCACTGACAGTCATACGCAACATCGAGTCCAACCGCTGGCGCAAGATATTCCACGGAGCGTGGGAGGTTCAGGGTAACGACGTGATCCTCTATCCTACGCCTGACGCCGCATATACCGTAGTGCGAATGTATCGGACGCGCTGGAACTTGGTCGAACTGCCAGAACGCCTCGAGACGCTGCTGCTGGATGGGTTACAAGCACATGCGACTTATTCGGCAGGAATGAAGTTGTTGGGGACATCGGGTTGGCGTGCGAGCCGCGTCCGAGTGGACTCGGCGGTTGGGAAGAATCTCTTCAACGAGGGCAACCGTCTTCTACGGGAGTGGAGACATCGGGTTGGCCTCGGCAAGACAAAGAGTTTTCTGAGGTCCTGATGGACATCCCGATGCCGGATACAATCACCATCACGCGGGTCGCGTGGTCAGGCAACACCTACAGCGGCGAGACCGCGATCGCCTCCGGGGTACCCGCCATGATTCTGCAGGAGGGCGAGGACCTCGAGATGATGTTGACCGGGGGAGTGGATAACAGTCAGATCGTTATGATCGTCGGGCCGACTTACGACATTGAGGTCGGCGATCTTATCACTGACGAGGGTACGAGTGAGGTCTACCGCGTTGTGCGGCCGCCAAGCAAACATAGGCGGCCGACAGACTGGGAAGACCACCACAAAGAGGTCGTCATGGAGAGACACGAGCATCATGGCAACTGATGTGGATGAAGCGGGGAATGAGATCCTCGACAAAATCTTCTACTACGCCGACTGGCAGGACGATGATGAGGATCCGCCAGAAAGCATAGTGATCGCGCAAAAGTTGGAGGGCCACCCGCGGGCGTTCGTGGATGAACTCGGGGATGACGACTATCCGGCGCTGTTCGTCCAACTGTTGGGGTGGCCGGCTAATGAGCGTATCGCCAAGCAGGACAGACACACGTTCTCGTGGCGACTATATCTGATGATCGCGGCGACCGCAGGCACCAATCCCTACCGCGAGGCCCGCGAGCAGGTCATGCAGGTGAAGCGCAATATCATCGCCGCGAGACCGGTCACAGGCCACCTGCTCGGCCTGGACTATCTGGCGGAGATGCGCTGGACGGGGACGATGCCGGAGAACGAGGTAGCGGCGTGGCTGCGTGACGCTCAGATGGCCTACGCCTGCTGTGCGGTCGGCTTCAACGTCGTGACTTACAGTGGTGCTGAGGACTATGGCGCTTAGTCTGGTAGGGACAAAGACCATCGAGAGCAAGATGTCGCGCAGGGCTGCGGCGATACTCCCCGCAGTCGCGACCATTCACCTGCGGGCTGCTGTTGAGATGCGCAACGCATTCATCGAGTTCAGTAAAGGCAGCATCAGTGTTGGCGAAGAGGTCGCGTACTATCGCAAATATGGGAAAGGCATGTATGGCGCGGGTAGCCCGGAACCGATGCAACCCGATCACGTCATCAACGCCTCTGGCCTCAATGCGGGGCGAAGCCCGGGCGGACGCCCGTTCGGCGGTGTCAGTTGGGCGGAGGGGTTTGTGCTGGATGTCTCGGAAACCAGTGCCGGCTCACGCACGGAACTCCACAACTTGGCACTGAGCACACCGTATGCCGTGGAACATCCGATCATGCCGCTGGCGCGCGCATTCCGCGAGGGGTGGGAAGGCACCAATCGCGAGGGGAAACCCGTCAAAATGCGCCAGCGTCCGATCGCCGAAAACGTCATGGAAAAGATGAGGACCACCCGGCCGTTAGCCTCAACGATGCAGGAGCAACTGAGGAATATACTGGAGGGTCGAACGACATGAAGCTGTTCCGCCCGGAGCGCAACCTGCAATTCCCGATCGGCCGCGGAGGTCTGGCGAACGACGTTTTCTACCTCGAGAAAGGGCGCACCTACGTGGCCGCGAGTTCTACGGTTGAGCGCATGTCGGAACGCGAGTCGAATGCCATGTGGATCGGGGACTGCGAAGAGACCTGGACGGGCGATTACAGTCTGGGCGACATACTCACGATCCTGTGCCCGGGTGGCATCGGGGATATGGTGGTGCTACGGGCCGTCCTGAACGTCATGGCCGAGCAGTACCCAGGGTTGCGGTTCCACATCGCATCGACATCGTTCGACTATGAGATCCTCGGCGACTTGGTGGAGAAGACCTCGGTCTACCCTCTCCCGATGGATGTGGTCGAGGCGTACGACTATCTCGTCAGCATCGAGGACATCCGGAGGCAGAGCAAGCATCAGGAACTTTTCGACTGCTTCGCGGAGATCCTGCGCGTCGATCTGCCGGATGACATGCACGATCACTTCAAACTGAGTATCCCCGATGCGGACAGGCGCCTTGCCGCGTATCGGACTAGTGTGCCAGGGGACCGCCCCAAAGTGGGGATCCAACTGAAGTCGGCAGCGCACTACCGCAGTTACCCGGCATTTATGAATGCGCTCGTGGCGCTCGAACTTACGGACCCGGGCAACCGCCGCCAGTCAGATATGCTCTACGACGTGTTCCTGCTCGGCAGTTTCGACCAGCGCATCAGTTGGAAGAGAGATGGCGAGGCGTGTGAGCCGCCGCCTCATGTTCACGACCTCTGCGGGGTCGATCATCGCTTCCGGGAGATGGCGGCAATCGTCGATCAGATGGACGTAATGCTGTGCCCGGACTCGGCCTACATGCACATCGCGGCGATGCTCGACGTACCGACGTTGGCGCTCTTCAGCGTGACCGAGGGGCAGACACGCACCGGTTACTACAGCGACAAGTTGATGTTCATTCAGGGCGAGGCTGAGTGCGCACCGTGCATGAACGTGGCCTCGATGCCGGCCTGTGGTGAACGGTTCTGCCGCGCTATGACCAGCATCTCGCCTTACTATGTGGCCGACGTTATCGACGCTCTATACCAGAACGGAGGTCAACCCGACTATGCCATCGCATGGGATCCAGAGCGACACGGACAGACAGCCGCCGCAGGATGAGCAGGTGCTGGAGCGATGGGTGGAGGCGGGTGTCCAGTACGAGCGAGTGCTGACCGCAGATGCCGCCGTGGTGACGCGCCGGGTCGATGAAAACGTCGTTCTCTTCGAGGGGTGACGGGATGAAAGTCGCGGCTTGCACTCTGAGTTACAATACGCTCGGGATCATCATGGACACTTACCCGAGGCTCCGTGCGTCCTTCGACGGGCCTCTGTATATACTCGACAATGGCTCCGCGGATGGTTCGCCGTTCTTTCTCACTGAGGAGTTCGAGCAGGAGCCGAACACTGCGGTGGAACTTCTCGAGACCAACTTGGGTTACACAGCCGGCTGCAACGAACTGATTCGCCGTGCGATGGTTGAGGGCGATGCCGACTGGATCGTCCTCATCAACAGCGATGTGATCGTGCCCACCGGGCGCGTCCAGATGCCGCACGAAGAACTGACGTGGATCGACGAATGGCTTCGGCCGTTCGAGGACAATGATCGGGCATGGGTTGTTGGCTGCCGCATGATGATGGAAGACATTGTGATCCATGCCGGGGGGAACCATGAGGCAGCGTGGCGGAATCGCTACTGCCACGTTGTCAATGAGGCAGGCTCATATCAGATCACTGAACTCGCATCAGTAGCACCGACGAGGTTTGTCCATCGGATCGGCTTCCGGGACGATTGGCGCGTGAGAGAGCAGGTGCCCTGGGTCACTTTCGCCTGTGTCGCGATACGGCGGGAGGCATTCGAGCAGATCGGGTTGCTTGACGAGAGGTTCTTCCTCTACGGGTCCGACTGCGAGTTTTGCCTGCGTGCGACGGCGAACGGTGGCGAGGTGTGGTACGACGGGTTGACCACGCTGGAGCACCTGCACGAAAAGTCGATCGAGAAAGCCGACCGCGCCGTTCTGGCGGCGGGAGTAGAAGATCTTATCACCTTCTACGAGGAGGTCGAATCGCATGGGTACGCTGACTGACAGGCGCTATGCGAAGGACGTAACTGTGCTCGACATCTCCGGTGTCTCCATGCTTGCCCGCTATACCGAGGCCAGCATTGAGTTCACAACCGACGAAGTGGACATGACCGCGCTACAGGACACCTGGCGCCAGAGGGAGATCGACTTCCTCGACTGGTCGATGAGCCTGACCGCTCTCGAGCCGGACACCGCCAAGGCCGAACTTGTCGATATGTTCATCGACCAGAACCCGGTCGTGGTCTCCTGCGACGTTGCCGGCATGGCATTCATCGGCACCGGAGTGATTACGGGCCTTACGCTCGACGGTGGAAGCCCTCAGACCCAGGCTGCCACCATCGCACAGTGCGGCGGCTCGCCCGCCACCTAATGACCACTGAGCAGGACCTCGAGGCGCGGTCTTCGGGCCGCGCCTCAAGTTGATAAGCCTCATTTCAGAATAGCAAAGAGGAGGTTGTTCCGATGGACGAGGATCGACAGGTAACACCGGAGGATCAGAACGTGGATGATGCGGAACTGGCCGAACAGATCGCAGAACTCGCGGATGGTGATCCAGATGTGCAGGCGATGATGGACCGCATTCGCGGACGCACGCAGCCGATCGACATGGCAGGAGCTAAAGATCTGCCGATCGCTACGCTGGATGACCTGAAGAAGTTGAGGGACCTGCGGGTCGAGCAGGCCGTGGCATTCCCGATCGAGGCGTTGGGCATGAAAGTGATGGTCGCTAAGTGCGCCTACGCGACATATCACAGCATCCTCACTGAGATGTTCAACGAGGACAGCGGGGACATGGGGGCCGCTTCAGCCAAGCTGCAGGGGAAGATCCTGCAGGCGTGTATGCTGGAGCCGAAGTTGGACGACGAGGGCGTGTCCGTGCTTATGGAGGCTGCTGGCGATGACATCCTGCCGCTCATCGGTTTCTGCCGTCGCTTCAGTGGGATCGACAGCAGCAATCAGCTACTGATGACGGGGGTGGAGGCGGCAGAGGATTTTACAAGAAGCGCCCGTTGATGCTTGAAATGCTCGGTATCGCGATCGAGCACTTCGGGACGCTTCCTGAATACCTGAACTTCTCGCCCGGGCAATGGACGAAAATCATAGCATGGGCGCGCATTCAAAGTCACGCGATGGATGTCTGTCGCAACTGCAGCGACGAGCAGGATCGTCGGCCGCGGACGTGCTTCTATTGTGGCGGGACATTCTCGCGTTCAGACCGCTCACCGCGCATCGAACGCAGCGGAGGTGGCGCTCCTGGGCGCCACCTCGACGTTGAGGACGCCATCAACCGGGCACTTGGCGGACGGCATCTGACACGGGCGCATGAATTGGAGAAGGAACGCAAGAAGCAAGCGGATCACGCGAGTGAAGAGGCCGCACTTAAGGAAAAGCAGCGGCAGGATGCCAAAGACGCATTCATGCGGACTCTGTCGCGAGGAGACTAACAGATGCCGGCAGCCGGTGGCGCAACAGATACCCTGTTGACCGTCTTTGAGACGCAGGGCGAAAAGCAGCTCTTCGCTGCCTATCAGCAGCTTGAGAAAGAGTTAGGCAAACTCCACCAAGCCAACCAGGATTTGGCGAAGAGTCAGGCCGCCTCCGCCGAAGCTCTGACTGTCAGTGCGAAGCAAAGCGGTGAATACGCGCAGAATCTCCGCGTGATAAATACCGCAGCGGGTCAGGCTGGCAATGCGCTCGGTGCCATGACAAGCCGTCTGTCCGTCCACGGGACAACGTTGTCGCATGTGAATGGCATCCAGGAGAAGGCCATCGCCACCCACCAGGCGGCGCTGAGTGAGGTCACTAAGTTCCTGGGCGTCACTGATCGACTGACTGCTGGCCAACGCGCTCAGGCCACGATTCTATCGACACAGACGCACAACTTCGAGCAACTGCAGGGTAACATCTCGCGCATGTCCGGCGGGATGCAGCGTGCCGCCAAGACGCTGATGACCGGCAATGTCGAACTCGACCTGCTCTCAATGCGCCTTGACCGCGCCTCAATGATGATGTGGAAGTTCACGATCTCCGCCATCCCCCTACGCCAGATGATGATGTACGCGGCTGGCACCACCGCAGCATTGGTGGGACTGTCAGTAGCCTCAATTAACGTCGCAGCGGATCTCGATCGCGCCGAGCGAGCATTCTACGCGGCCACCGGATCTATGGCGGAGGCTGCAGATACCGTTCAGTACCTGCGCGACCAAGCCCCGAAGATACGTTACTCTCTACAACAGGTCATCGAGGCGGGCCGTATCCTCACGGTGGCCGGATATGACGCCAAGGCGTTGCTGTACCCGATGGCTGACCTCGCGGCGGGCGTCGGGCAGGCTGGCGTAACGATCGAACACGCTTCTCGTGCTTTCGTGGACGCGATGCACGGCGAGATGCGCCGTCTGCGCAACACGTTCGACATTACCCGCGAAGAGGTCGAAGCGATTGCGGGCGATGCGGTGACGGCCACCGGCCAGATCGTTGACAAGCAACGGTGGATGGCTGCCGTTACTCAGGCCATCATGCAGAAGTATGGCGGGGCCAACAAGGCCGCCATGTCCGGCATAACCGGTCTGTGGGAAACCTTCCGCGATGAAATCACACGCGCTGCGGCTGCGATGGGCGAGTTGCTTCTTCCCGACGCGATAACGCTTCTCAAGGTCATGTCCGGCATGTTGGGGGTAGTGCAGTCGCTGTTACAGATGCCGATCGTCGGTTGGATGATAAAGTCGGCGGTTGTGGTTGCCGGGTTGGCCGCCGGACTCACCGCTGGTGCAGCGGCTGCGGGCATGTTGTACATCGAATTACTTGGCATCCGCGCGGCATTCCAGACATTCCGGCAGACCGGCACCGGCGAGCAGAAAAAGATGCTCGAGGCAGAACATCAGTTGCTCATGGCGCAGCAGCAGTTGGCGATCCTCGAGGCGCAGAGAGCGCAGGTTCTCATGCCACTTATCACTGCGCAGATGGCAGAACAGGTGGCATTGGAGGAGCGGTTGATGGCCCTGCGGGCGGTCGCCACCACTGAAGAGCGCGGTGGGGACACGTCGGCAGCCCGAGCGAGGTTGGAGGCGGCAGACGCGGGGGTAGAAGCGGCCAGGGCGGCCACCGACCGTTTGGACGCCGCGCAACGTGAAGTGCAGGTGCGTGCCAGGATCATCGACCTCGAGAAGAAGATCGCTCAGTACGATCACGCGACTGCCGAGCGAAGGACGCGGGAACAGGCTCAGACGCTGAAACTGCTGAATGAGCATCTCGACGATCTATCACACCAGGCCGATGAGTGGGCGAGACGCGCTGGCGATGAACGCGGCCGGCACTTTGACGATCGCAAGTTGGACATCCCCGAACTCGACAACATACGTGCGATCATGGAGGAGATGTCCCCCGCCGCGGACAAAGCGGTCGATGCGCTTGATGGCGTGAAAGCCGCAGAAGCAACCGTGGCTAAACAGCGTCGGCACATCGCCATTCTGGAGCAGGAGATGGAGGCGCGGCGGCAATCTGCTGCCGAGGCCAGTGCTCAAGCAGAGCGATATATGACGGATGCCTCATTGGAGCGACGCGACGCGGAAAGGGCAGCATATCGGGATGTCCGACGAGAGTGGCTCGACGCACGGCGCGACTTGGGGGGCGCGGAGAAGGCTCTCTCGAGTGTAAACCGAGAACGCAGCTTAGGAGTGCGCACCCTCCGCTATCTGCAGGAGGGGCACCGCAAGGCTTGGGCCGGAATGCGCGACGCATGGGGGCGCCTGAAGAACAGCATCGGCGGGGTGGGTGGGGCGCTTAAAGGTCTGGCGACACGCTTCTCTGGGCTTGTCGTAGGCATGTTGGAGATGGCGTTAGTTGCGGCGGCTATCGGCGCTGCGGTCGGGGCCATACGCGATCATACTGAACGCTTCCAGCGAGCAGCGGAGCAGGCAGGAGAGGCACTTGATTCGCTTATCACGCGCCTGGAGCGGATGCGCGATGTGGGTTACGACGTATCGGTGCCCACCGAAACCATGCGCGAGAGGCAGCGGATGCTTCAGGAGGCTGGTGAGCGCGTTCGCAAAGGCACTTGGATGGAGCGCAATCTGATGCCAATGGCACCACGTCCAACGCTGGAGTTCCGGTTTAGCGAGCGCGATGTCCCTCTCGGGATACAGCGCGAGGTAGGCCGCCGTGCGGTCGAGGAAATGCTGATCGACAGATCGCATGCGCAGGGTTCGCCGATCACCCGCGATGAGGCACGCCAACGAGCGGCCGACATGAGTGACGAGGAATTGATGCGGCAACGGCCCAACATCGAACAGATCGAGAAAGCCATAGCCTCATTGGGGAATGAGGCCAAAGAGTCGGCAGAAGACATCGAGAAAGCGGCCAAAGCCGCTGGCCGCCGCCCGCCCCCCGGGTTTGAGGGTTCGGAAATCACTGGTGGCGCACAACTGGATCAGGCCATTGTGGATTATGCGCAGCGCACCAATCAGGAGGTGTGGGTGCTTCGTAAGCAGTTGGAGGCGGCTGGTGAGAGCGAGGAGGACCGTGCCATTGCTCTCGGTGAGATGTACGCGGATTTGGCTGCGCAACGCGA
>Ga0265293_10005843_pt1 | contig 20231 bp, 16 predicted proteins | sample Munlanlewell138R_FD_192505 | JGI IMG/M metagenome (GOLD analysis project Ga0265293, IMG submission 192505) | Leachate microbial communities from a municipal landfill in Southern Ontario, Canada - Leachate well 138R | ecosystem: Engineered > Solid waste > Landfill > Unclassified | place: Canada... | reverse complement strand
GGTGAGAAAACAGGATAACCCATTTCCCTTTGTAGTCTTCGGGGAACTTAATAGTTCCTTGGGTGGTAACAGCGGTAAAAGCAGGTGCTGCTTCTCCAATCAACGGCATGGTGGTTTGTTTGATTTCTTCCATTTTTGAATCTCCTATTTAATAAAAGTTAGCACAAATTAACTGTTTCTATAATAGGAACGATTACTAGTTATGTCAACTACTTTTTCCATTAAAAGGAGATAATGAGAGTGACTATGTCACAAACTTTTAATAGATTAAGCGCTAGCTTTGCTTAGAGTATTATTTGGAGAGGCTAAATCTGCAGCGTAAAATAACGGGAGATGTTGGGTCTAAGTTAAGGCATACAGGCCACTACTGTCCAGCAGAGTGATGCCACCTCTAGAGAGGGCCACCAGTCCATCTTCTTGAAAGCGACTCAACATCCTAGTTACAACCTCCCTAGCCGTCCCCAAATCGTGGGCGATGGCTTCGTGGGTGATTGCGAAGGAATCGTTGGAGGCGATGGCTGCCTGCTCCAGCAGATGCATAGCTAACCGGCGGTCAAGGCTCATAAAAACAATCTGTTCCACAACCCACATCACATCACTAAAGCGCGACGAAACAATTTCATTGGTGAAATTTTGGACAGCCGAGTTAGTTTTGCCCACTTCCTGGTAATTATCGGTGGCTATGCGCAGTAGAGTGGTCTCTTTTTCGGCTTGGATGTGGACATCAAATGAGATGTTACGAATCATGCAAGAGGAGGAGAGAACACAAACATCCCGTTCAAAAAGGCGGTAAAGAGTGATCTGTTTCCCCGATTCGCCAATGATGTAAATTCTGAGTTGACCGGAGACCACTAATAACAGGCCGGTACATTTGTGGCGGTCTTCGTGGACAATTGTCCCTTTACCGTGGGTGAAGCGGATAGTTCCCTGGGTTAATATCTCTCTTTCAGAGTCACTCACCGCCTGCCAAAAGGGGAGATTCTCCTCCAGTACTTCTAAATCTGATTTCTCCAACATTGCTAACATACTAATGGAAAAGAGGCATTGGGGACAAGATGTCGGCTAAATCTCTTTTTTATCGCAGGCGTAGGGGCATGTGGCACACGAAGAGTGGCAACCACTACTGCTCTTCTTGGAGAAAAAAGACCTGTACGTGATAAATCCTAAAGCTCCAAAAATAATTAATCCAACTATAATACTAGCCATTTCTAGCTCTCCTAAATAAAAAGTCTCCCTATTTGATAAACCAACAGTGCTGCTACGTAGGCCACCCCTAACTGGAAGAAGATAGTAGCCCAAGTCCACTTAGCACTCTGCATCTCCCGCTTTATAGCGCCAATCGTCGCCACACAAGGGACAGCAAAGACGGTAAAGATCATAAAAGCATAGGCACTTAAGGGGGTAAAGAAAGCCCCGATAGAGTGTAGGAGATTGGCGTCGCCTTCAGCAACATTGCCGAGGCCTAAGACGATACCGAAGGTCGCAACGATTGTCTCTTTCGCCAACAGCCCGGTAAGGGTGGCAATCGCTACTTGCCACGAACCAAATCCCAAGGGGGTAAAGATGGGGGCAATTAGTCGCCCCAGTGAGGCCAAAATACTATCTTGAGTCTCAACGAACTGGAACGACCAACTGGTCGATTGTAAAATCCAGATAACGGCAGAGGCCAAAGCAATAATGGTTCCCGCTTTCTTAATAAACTCCTTACCGCGGTCCCACATATGTCTGAATACATTTCTCATCCGGGGGAAGTGGTAGGGGGGGAGTTCCATAACAAAAGGTGAGGGATCTCCTCTGAAAGGTTTTGTCTTCTTAAGGAAGATCCCCGCGATAATTACGCCTACAATTCCTACCGCATACATTGATGAAGCTACCCAGGCACTATTGGGGAAGAAAGCTCCTACCAAAAGGGCAAAAACGGGTAGTTTGGCACCACAGGGAATGAAAGGGGTGAGCATGATTGTCATACGTCGGTCGCGTTGATTCTCAATTGTACGGGTGGCTAAAATGGCAGGGACAGTACAACCGGTTCCAATTAACATGGGGATAAAAGATTTACCACTGAGGCCGAACTTGCGAAAGATACGGTCCATGATAAAAGCAACGCGTGCCATATAGCCACAGTCTTCCATAAATGAGAGGAAGAAAAAGAGGATCATCATTTGCGGGACGAAAGTTAAGACCGCTCCAACGCCTCTAATAATTCCATCGGTTAGAAGGCCCACCAACCATGGCGAGACTTTAATCGAGAGGAGGAGAGTGGCCAGATTACCACCGATGAAGTCCTCAAAGAGCCACTCAATCGATTCTACAAAAAAATCGCCAACACTTTGGATAGAGAAGTAGTAGACCCCCCACATGATGATAAAGAAGAGGGGGAGGGCTAGCCAGCGGTTAGTAAATACACGGTCGATTTTATCGCTTAGGGAGAGTTCGCCTAAGCGGCGCCCCTTTATATGGCACTCTTTGAGGATATTCTCAATGTATATGTAGCGGTCGTTAGTTATTAGTCCTTCACTCCCGTCATCAAGTTGTTCCTCAGTTGCTACGATGATGGCTTCAATTTGTCCTTTAATGACTTCGTCTAAGTGTAAGCGTTCAATGACTTTATCATCCCGCTCAAAGAGTTTGATAGTAAACCACCGCTCTGTTTCAGGGGTAACTAACCCCTCTATAAGGATTTTTATCTGGCCCAGGGCTTCTTCAATGGGAGAAGAAAAAGTCGCCAACACCCCTCTATCGGTGGCTCTGGTTATGATTTGCTCGGCGTTTTTTAGCAACTCTTTTAGCCCACTGCCGGTAACGGCACTGGTTTCGACGACCCTACACCCTAAAGCTTCGCTCAGTTGCTTTGTGTCGATTTTGTCTTTGCTCTTTTGAACTAAATCGATCATATTGAGGGCTACTAAAACGGGAATCCCGGTTTCGATGAGCTGGGTAGTTAAATAGAGGTTTCTTTCAAGGTTGGTGGCATCTACCACATCTATGATAAGGTCGGGTTTGCCGTCGATTAGATAGTCGCGAGTAACTACCTCTTCTAAAGTATAAGGGGAGAGGGAGTAGATTCCCGGTAAGTCGACAACTACAAAACGCTTGTCGTTCTTAAGATACCCCTCTTTTTTTTCAACAGTGACGCCCGGCCAATTCCCGACGTATTGCAGGGACCCGGTGAGTTCGTTAAAAATCGACGTTTTCCCGCTATTAGGATTGCCCGCTAAAGCAATTGAGTGAGGCACTGGGAAGCACTCCTTTTATATGTATAGGCTACTTCTCAACTAGGATAGTAGCCGCATCAGCTTTTCTTAGTGATAACTCGTAACCCCTGACGGAAATTTCAATAGGGTCTCCCAAGGGAGCATACTTACGGACATGTAGGGCACACCCCTTAGTGATCCCCATATCCATAATCCTCCGCATAGTTGGGCCATTGCCCTCTATTTTACGCACTTTTACCGTTTCCCCGGGTCTGGCATCACTCAACTTCATAACTTTCTCTCTCTATTTTTTATATAAACCAAAAAGGGCATTAGCATAAAGCCTCCTTAGGAGTTTCCAAATAGTTAGCTATCGCTAACATTTACAAACATTAGACACTTTCCCCCCCCTTTTGTCAAGGACTTTTGGCCAAATAAATTTAGAATTGTTAGTTGACGAAAAGTTAACTACTCGGTAGTATAGCGGTGGGCCGAAGTGGTGGAATAGGTAGACACAAGGGACTTAAAATCCCTTGCCCTTTTGGGGCGTACGAGTTCGATTCTCGTCTTCGGCAAAACAAATTTTTGACTTCAATTCAATTCCATAACAATTTAAACTACTGCAGACCTTGCCTTTACAGGATTGTTGGCATAAAATCATATTGAGTAAAATGTAAAACGTATTGAGTAAATTGTAACTACTCTATTTGGGGGTTTGTTATGTTTGAGAGAAAATTAGTATCCGTGTTGATTAGGCGGTTAAGTGAACCTCGAAAGTTTATTCAGATAGTTACCGGTGCAAGGCAAACTGGGAAAACTACTGCTCTAACACAAGCTTTGTCAAAACTACCGGGCCATAAACATTATATAAGCGCTGATGATCCAGGCATATATAGTCGAGAATGGTTAAAAAATGAGTGGCAATTGGCACGTTACAAGGCTCAAACAGAGAGCGTCATTTTGGCGATTGATGAAATCCAAAAAGTTAAAGACTGGCAGTCGACTGTTAAGCTTCTGTGGGATGAAGATAGTAGGCAAAATAGAGATTTGAAAGTTGTTATGACTGGTTCCTCATCTCTTCTTCTACAAAAAGGTGCTTCTGAATCCCTCATGGGAAGATTTGAAATTCTTTATTCATCGCATTGGAGTTATGGGGAGTGCAAGGAGGCTTTTGGCTTTACTTTGGATGACTTTTTATTCTTTGGTGGCTATCCAGGAGCCGCTTCACTAATCAATGATGAAGAACGATGGGCTAGGTATATAGGTTTATCTATCGTTGAGCCTACAATATCTCAAGATATTTTAATGATGGAGGAAGTTCGTAAACCTGCTTTACTTCGCTCTCTATTTTTGCTTGGATCCTCCTACAGTAGCATGGAGGTCTCTTATACAAAGCTTATGGGACAATTGCAGGATGCCGGCAACACGGTAACCCTTGCACACTATTTAGAATTACTTAACAGAGCACAAATCCTATCGGGTCTCCAGAAATTTGCAGGGAATAAAATAAGTGTTAGAAAAAGTTCGCCTAGGCTAATACCATATAATACAGCATTTATGACCTATTCTGTTGGAGCCACCCGCCGTAGGTTTTTGAATAATCCTAGCGATCGAGGTCATCTTATAGAGAGTGCTGTGGGGGCATACTTACTTTCCAGAAGTCAAGAAGAGGGCTTTGATGTTTTCTGGTGGAGAGATAGGGACAAGGAGGTTGATTTCGTTTTACAAAAAGGTAAAAGTGTCACTGCAATAGAAGTCAAAAGTGGAAGAATAAAAAATGTTGGTGGTAGCTTAGAGTTTATGAAGCTCTACCCTGATGCCTTCTCTATGGTTGTGGGAGGACCTAGGTTTACGTTGGAAGAGTTTTTATTAGGAAAGGTTCCACTGTTTATCGTATAGGCAATACGAAACAACTTCCCATGGCTATGAGAATCTCATAAGAACCGCAATTCACTTTTGGCAATAACTTAAAGTTTTCCTAACTCTCCGGGGCGTACGAGTTTAAGTCATATATTTAGCAGGGGTGTAGTTGAATACTGGGGGCAGTTAAATGATTTTGAGCTAACAGTTTTTATCTAATGATGTGGAGTCAATCTAATCAATAAAATGGGCACCCCTTATGGAGTGCCCTATGGTAGTTGGCCAAGAGCCTACTTTAACATCGCAGAGACGAACCAGATGTGCTTGCTGTAGAAAGCAACATAGTCTTCGAACACAGCGACAGTCTCAAAGTCGCCGGCCTCGTCGGCACTGTTACGCACCTCGGTAGCTAAAGAGCGCATCGTAATTAGGTCCTCTTTAACGAGTTTGAGGGACTCGTCGTGGCCAAAATCTTGGGGTGCTACTTCACTGACAGTGGCGTTGGCCAAGTAATCTTGCATGGTTGAAAGGGGCAGAACCTCTTTCATTTTGAGGAGCTCGGCAACCGCATCAAAGTCTTCAAAGAGTTGGTCATAGAGCTCTTCAGTATAGGTGTGAACCCTTAAGAATTGTTTGCCAACAACATTCCAGTGGATGTTGTGCCACTTTACGTTTAGCACTGCTAAATTTGCTAAATACTTCTGTACTAAGTCTAGATATTTCACTCTGTTCCTCCTATGAGTAATTATTTATGTAGAACTGATGTTGAATATACTATAAAATTGGACAAACAAATAGGGACAAAAATGTTTGTTAGGGAGAAGCTGTGGAGAAGAGAGTTTTAAATGGGTTTCAAATGATCCACGATTTAATCAAAATGCGCTGGGTTCCCGATATCTTAAAATCTATTGAAATGGGAAATTATCGGTACAACTTAATTCTTGAAAGTGTCCTAGGGATGAGTCACACAGAGCTTAACCGTAAGTTAGCCCTACTGCTGGATAGGCAAGTGATTATTAAGCTAGAAGAGGGCTCTTATGCTCTAATGCCCTTTGGCAAAGATCTCGTGCATATCTTTTCCCACTTAGAGAAATTAGAGGAACAGTATTTTAAAAACTAAAGGGTAGCTCTTCGTCTTGTCGTTTTTTAAATCTTTTGCGATAATTACCCTATCATGAAAAGAACTTTAATTATTGTAGACGTTCAAAACGATTTCCTAGAAGGTGGTGCTCTAGGTGTAGAGGGCGCTACAAGTGACTACGTGGCCCAAATTGAGGCTATAAGGCCCTATTTCGATCAGGTCATTTTGTCTGCCGATAACCACCCGGAAAACCACATCTCATTCACCACCTTTGCTCCTCACTGCGTAAAGGGGACTCACGGCGCCTTAGTGGCTGTTACCCCAGGGGATCGGCTACTCTTAAAAGGGGAGAGATTCGATAAAGAGGAGTTCTCCCCCTTTGAAGGGGGTAAGAACGTTGAGGTAATAACCGGAGAAGAGGTCTATGTCCTGGGATTAGCGGGCGATTACTGTGTTAAACAGTCTCTTTTAGACCTCTTAGAATACGCCCCTGCAAAAAAACTCTTCGCCATAACCGACCTTATCTATTCCATCGATAAAAAGAGCTACGATGATATTGATTACTTTAATGGGAGAGTGACTTTCATAAAGAGCGACCAATTGCACTAAAAAAGGAGGAGCGATGGAAAGGACTTTGTTTGAACAGCTACCGCCAGACGCGAGCCAAAGAGAAATTAATTACACCGGTGAAGGACTTGAGCGTTACCACTACCAACCCACCCTGCTTTTGAGTGCTCCCAATTTTATCTATTGGAAAAAAGAGGATATGCTCAAGGAGTATGAGCGGTTAATGGCACTTGAGCACGACGACAGCGAACTACGCGAGGTCAAAGATTTGGCGCCGGAAGTTGTCATAAAAAAACAGCTTCAAATGCTCCACTACCACTATTCTCTGCTTTGTCGCCTCAGGAAAGGGGAGGCTGAGGCTTGGGATGTTATTCACGAATTATATGAAGATGACTAGCTTATTGTTCATCTTGGGTCTTTGAATTCTTGAGCGGGATTACCTTCCTAAGGAAAGGTTTGACCCCTAAAAGGGTCTGTTCATACTCCCCCTCACTCTCTTTGAGTGCAACTTGCCAAGCCGCTCCGAACCCGGGGGCGTTGACGGTTAGTCTATCGACTGCCTGTTGAAAAACTTGAAGGCGAGCGACCTCTTTACGTCCCGGTTTTTGAGCAAAGGTTTGTAGGGAGATTCTCATATTTTCATTTTGTTGCTTTAACTCATCGACCTCTTTTTTTAACTTACTCAACCCCTCAGACTCTAGGTCCATCCGGTCGGTAAGCATGGCTTTGAGTCGGGCAATCTCTTCTTTATGGGCTTTGCTCCTAGCTTTATTCTTAAACGCCTGAATTATTAAGATAATAAGCATAAGGCCGGCACCAATGGCAAACCCAATTAGAATATTTTTCATAAAGGCTCCTTCAAGTTGGCCGATTATAACACGGGGAGAAAGAGGTAATCAACTGAGGTGGGCAAAGCGCTCTATAACGGCCTCTTTTGAGTTCTCAATCGCCTTCGGTAACTTAACACGGCCGTCAAATACCGCCATATCTTTAAAACCTTGACCGGTTAGAAGGACACAGATTTTAGCCTCATCGTCTAACTTGGAGCGGTCTTTGACGGCTGCCGCCCATGCACAAGCTGCCGCCGGTTCTACAAAAGTGCCACTTTCACGGACTAACTCCATTTGAGCCTCTAAAATCTCCTCATCGCTGACGAGTGTTGCCCATCCGTTGGTCTCTTTGAGGTAGCGCACTGCCATTCGGCCATTGGCCGGTGACGAGACACTAATTGAATCGGCTAGTGTCGTGGCTGTAACTGCTTTGAAAGAGCCCCTCTCCCAAGCTTGGGCGATAGCATTCGATTTATTTGATTGGGCACAGACCACTCGGGGGACACGCTCAATGAGGCCACAGCGTTTAAGGTCAAGAAAACCCTTGCAAACGCCACTATAGATGCAGCCATCGCCTACCGGAACATAGATAATATCGGGGATATCTCCCCGAAGTTGGGAGTAGATCTCTAGGGCGACACTTTTTTTGCCCTCGACCGTCATAGGATTGTAAGCGGTGTTGCGGTTAATACCGCCAAACTGCTCAGTATAGTAGAGAGAGAGGTCAAAGGCATCATCATAAGAGCCCTTGACCGGCACCACCGTGGCACCGTAGAGAATACTCTGCATCAGTTTATTAACGGGAGCATTTTCGGGGACAAAGAGGATAACCTCAAAACCGTAGGCTGCTCCGGCACAACTCATGGCGGCTCCGGCGTTACCGGTCGAAGCTAAGGCTATTTTGTTCTCCTTATGGAGGAGTGCCTGGCTGGCGACCATCTGGCTTGCCCTATCTTTAAAAGAGCCTGAAGGGAGGAGGTTGTCGAGTTTAAAGAGAAGGTGTTTTAAACCATACTTTCTAGTTAAACGGTTAGGTTTAGCCAAGGGGGTAGGTCCCACCGGAAAAGCCGAAGGGTTCACTAGGGGGTAGGGAAAAAGCTCTGGAAGTTCCCCCTTAAATTTCTGTAAGTCCTCGTCGTTAAGTTTTACAATGAGATTCCCTTTACGAAATTCTCCGGGGTTTTCTGTCCCACTGCACGCAGGACAGACATAGAAAATCTCATCCGTTAGATACTCACGATGACAATCGTTACAAACATAGCTAAAACGCATATTACAAGCCTACTTCCTTATTGAACTCCTCTATCATAGCATCAATTTGGGCTGCGTAGAGTGGAATTTGTTTCCAGTAATCACGCTCGTACCACTGAGCATTGATCTCAGCATAGGTTTTGCCTTGTTGTTCTACCCAAGTGTAGTACTTAAGGTTGTGGACCCGTTGGCGTTCCCAATAGCCGAGCTCTTCCACGTTGTCTATTGCCTGATGAAGGAGAGAGGCACTGTGGATTTTAGCGGCATCCAGCGCCGTGAAGGGCCCCTTCTCATCCAATTGTTCTTTCAGGCGGGAGGTGTACATCTCTGATGAATCGGTTAAAACGGTGAAGATGACATCCTCTTCATCCATTTCATAGAACTTTGCCATCTTAATAGCACTGAGGAGGTTTCCAATACCGCTAATGCCATACAGGTCAAGATCAGCGATTTGTTGGGTACTTAAGCCCATCTGTTTGAGGTAAACAAGCCCCTCTTTTTCGTTAAAGAGGCGGAAGATGTCCATACAATCTTCATCATCAATAGCTGTCAACATGTCGGTGTTCTTCACATTGTGGATCCATGGGACGTGCTTATCGCCAATACCTTCTATGCGGTGTCCACCAAACCCATTGCGTAAGAGGGTGGGGCATTGGAGGGCTTCGCTGGCGACAATTTTTAATTTTGGATAGACCTCTTTGAGGTAATCGCCGGCGGCAATAGTCCCGGCTGAGCCTGTTGCCGAGACAAAACCACGGACATTGTCGTCGGCAATCTTGAGGTTTTCTAAAACTTCGTGCATCGCAGAGCCGGTAACCGTATAGTGCCAGAGGTAGTTTTCAAACTGGTCAAATTGGTTAAAGATGACAATCGAATCGCCCCTTGTAGCGTTTAGTTCATGACATTTGTCGAAGATCTCTTTAACGTTACTTTCACATCCCGGGGTGGCAATGATTTCTCCGGCTATTGCCTTGAGCCAATTGAAGCGCTCCGCACTCATCTCCTCGGGGAGAATTGCAATTGATTGACATCCTAAGAGGGCACTGTTATAGGCACCGCCTCGGCAGTAGTTGCCCGTAGAGGGCCAAACAGCCTGCTGGTTAACAGCATCAAAGTTGCCGCTAATGAGGGCCGGAGCCAAACAGGCATAGGTAGCGCCCACTTTATGGCCTCCGGTGGGGAACCACTTACCGACGAGGGCAAAAATTCTGGCTTTAACACCGGAGATGATGGGAGGAACTTCAATATAATTGACACCGCCAAAGGCTCCTCCTTTGACTTTAGCCTCATTTTTCCAATTGATGCGAAATAGATTCTCACTGTGGACATCCCACAGCCCCATTTTTTTCAATTGGTCAACAATTTTGGTGGGTGTTTTTGAGGGGTCTACCATTTGGGCAAAGGTTGGTAAGACAACTCCTTTTTCACGGCAGAGTAAAATGTTCCTCGCTCTAACTTCATCGTTTACGCGCAGATTTATCAGATCCCACACAACGCTACCTCCCCTGTTTTTCTTATCTTTTGTTTTCGAATAGACTACCATGGTCTTTAATGAAAAGTAAATAAGAAAATTAAATAACGCTCAGTTTTAAAAAATCTGAGCTGTAAATTGAGCTATCCCAAAGAGTTCAGTTTTTTGTTCAAATCTAAACTATTGTTGCACATTGTTGCATTAAGCATTGACTTATGAAGAATCTGTTTTACAATAGTGAGGAGGAACGAGAAGAAAAAAAGAGAATATTAAGGAGTTTTTTAAACCCAAATGTCAGATATTATGAGACCGATTCCCTTTGAGGAATTACTTAATAGGATTTTCTCGGAGTACCGCCAATGTGACAAAATATTTGGTCTGCACAGTGACCAATTCTATCATAGTAGCGGTAAAACCAAGATTAAAGTTTTTGGCCAACAGTGTGCTACCCCTTTAGGTCCTGCCGCCGGACCCCATACCCAATTGGCCCAAAATATCATCGCCAGCTATTTAGTCGGCGGACGGTTTATAGAGTTAAAAACAGTCCAAAAATTGGATGAGCTTGAAATCGATAAGCCGTGTATAGATATCCGCGATGAGGGTTACAACGTTGAGTGGTCTTCCGAGTATACTCTGATTAAAGCTTACAACGAATATGTGAAAGCTTGGGTTGCCCTGCACCTCTTGGAGGCCCTTTTGGATGGGGAGGGGGAGGGTTCTTCATTTATCTTTAACATGAGTGTCGGCTACGATTTTGAGGGGATCAAAACCGAAAAGATGCAAACCTTTATCGACTCTCTGATAGACTCTTCCGGCAAAGAGACCTTCAATAGTTGCCTTAAAACTCTTGAGAACCTTTTGCAGGAGGGGGAACTCCTTAGGGAAACCCCCTGGGAAGGGCAAGAGGAGAGGGTTTTAGAGAGAGTCAAAAATATCTCACCAAAGGTATGTTCTCAAGTGACGTTGAGCACCATGCACGGTTGTCCTCCCCATGAAATTGAGGCTATTTGCACTTATATGCTTAGTGAGAAAAAACTCAACACCTTTGTAAAACTCAACCCCACGTTGTTAGGTTACGACAGAGTTAGGCAAACACTCGACGCTTTGGGCTACGACTACATCACACTCAAAAGAGAGGCCTTCGATGTCGATTTGCAGTACACAGATGCCATTCCAATGCTACACCGCTTATTTGATTTAGCCCACAAGAATGGCCTTGAGTTTGGAGTTAAGCTGACCAATACCCTCGGCACTGTCAATGACCAAGGTATCCTGCCGGGCGACGAGATGTATATGTCGGGAAGGGCTCTTTTGCCGTTAAGTGTCGACGTCGGTGCCCTTTTGGCGCAAGAGTTTCAGGGAGAACTAGCTATCTCATACAGTGGAGGAGCGACGGCTTCCTCTGTCCTTGACCTTTTTGAGTGCGGCATTCGTCCCATTACACTGGCCACCGACCTCCTTAAGCCGGGGGGCTACGTCCGCCTTAAACAGATGGTGGAAATTTTAGAACAGCAGAGTGACACCTGGTCTTTAGAAAAAATTGATGTTGCCAGGATTAAAAAATTGGCCCAAGAGAGCCTCTCTAGGCCCGATATCCACAAAGATTTTCGGGGAGTCGAAAAAGTAGAGGTTCCCGGAAAACTCCCCATGTGTGACTGCTATATAGCACCTTGTGTAGAAGCCTGTGCAATTCACCAAAATGTCCCCGATTATATCTATCTGGTGGGACAGGGGCGCTATGCCGATGCCCTAGACGTTATCTACGAGAACAATGCCCTGCCTAATCTCACCGGCTATATCTGTGACCATCAGTGTCAATACCATTGTACCCGCCTCGATTACGAAGGGACGGTACAAATTAGAGAGATGAAGAAGATTGCCGTTGAGCAGGGGTTTGCTGAGTATGTGAAGCGCTGGGAAACTCCCGAGCAGTCGCACCTTAAAGCGGCCGTCGTAGGCGCCGGACCGGCCGGCCTGTCGGCTGCCTTTTTCCTCGCCCGTTCTGGGTTTGTCGTGACGGTGTTTGAACGGGAAAAGGACGCCGGTGGGGTGACCCGCTACGTTATTCCCTCTTTTAGATTCCCTGCCAGTGCCCTGCAGGCAGATATCGATTTTGTCGCTAAGCACGGTGTAGAATTTAAATATTCAGTTCCTGCCAATAAGGTAACCATTGAAGCGCTTAAAGAGGCGGGCTATGGTTATATCTTCTACGCAATCGGTGCTGAAGTAGATAACAGCATAGCGTTGACAGGGGACCGTAGCCAAGTGCACCCCTCTCTCGCCTTCCTCTCACAATACAACCGAGACCCCTCTAAACTCAGTTTGGGTAAGCGGGTAGTAGTCGTGGGCGGAGGTAACACGGCGATGGATAGTGCCCGTGCAGCCATTCGAATCAAAGGAGTTGAAGAGGTTGCAGTGGTCTACCGAAGAACTGAGAAAGAGATGCCTGCCGATCGTGAAGAGTACCGTAACGCCATTGCAGATGGGGTCAAGTTCTTCTTCCTTACCAATCCCGAGGCCTTTAATGAAGATGGAACTTTAGTGTGTCGTAAAATGGAATTAGGGGAACTGGATGCTTCGCATCGTCGTGCACCGGTGGCTACCGATGAGACAATTACCTTCCAATGTGACACCCTCATAACGGCGATTGGCGAAAAGGTTGACTCTCAGAGTCTCACCTGGTTTGGGGTCCCCCTCGATGAGAAGGGGTGGCCCGCCGTTAAAAGTGATACTTTAGAGAGTCGCGAAGAGGGGGTCTATGTCATTGGTGATGCCCAAAGTGGCCCGTCAACTGTGGTACGTTGTATTGCGGCGGCCCGCACTGCGGTTGAAGCGGCGATTGACTCCATACTGGGGCCCGAAGAGGAAGAGCATGAGCATGAACACGACCACGATGAGGAGGAACTGGACCTCTACGAGTTAGAGGAACAAGAGAATCTCTTCTTCAAAGAGATAAGAGATAAGAAAGGGTACTATTTGGCTTCAGCCAAAGAGGGGGAGGCAATCGAAGAATTTGCCCGCCTTGAAGCCGCACGATGTTTACAGTGCTCCTACATTTGTGATAAATGCGTGGAGGTCTGTCCTAACCGAGCCAATGTGGCTATCGATATGCGTCACCGTTGGGATTTGTTTGAAAATCCCTTCCAGATTATCCACTTGGATGCCTTCTGTAATGAGTGTGGTAACTGTACCACCTTCTGTCCATGGGATGGCTCTCCCTATCGTGATAAGTTTACTGTTTTTAGTCGTAAGGATGACTTTGAGAGCTCTAGTAATAGCGGATTCCTCCTTGTAAAAGGGGGAGTCTTAGTGCGACACGACGGCGTAGTTTCTACCCATGCTATCGAGAGTGACGGTGGCGTTAGTGGGGACCTCTCTGATGAAGTTGCATCTTTAATCGAAGAGATAATTTTAAATCATTCCTACTTATTGGGACCAGTGGAAGCCTAAGGGGGCTAAAATGAGTATTACACTATTTACCAATGCACGGGTGGTTCAAACTAAACCGCCTTTCTCAGTTGAAGAGAAGCTTGATGTAGCCGTACAAGACGATTTGATTTTAGCCGTTGGCAAGAATTTAAGCACCTCTTACAGAGGGGCGAAAATTATTGATGCTACCGCTAAAACAATTATTCCCGGCTTGGTATGTGCCCACCACCACTACTACTCGGGTCTCTCCAGAGGGATGTTGATCAGTGCGGGGCCCCAAACCGATTTTATCCAAGTCCTTAAGGAGTGGTGGTGGCGTTTAGACAGGGGATTAGATGAAGAGGCGATCTACTACAGCTCTCTGATCTGCTCCCTTGATGCGATTATGGCGGGCACTACCAGCTGTATCGACCACCATGCCAGTCCCTCTTTTATTGAGGGCTCTTTGGAAACTATAGCCAAAGGGATGCGCCAAGTGGGCCTCAGAGGAATGACCTGTTACGAGGTGACCGACCGTAACGGTGGCATGGAAGAAGTTAGGGCGGGAGTTGAAGAAAACGTGGCCTTTGCCAAGAGTGTTGATCAAGCACGTAAAAGTGGTAAAAAGCCACTGGTAGAGGCGATGATAGGGGGACATGCCCCCTTTACAATCCCCAACGAAGGGTTGGCATTAATGCGGGAAGCTTGCGATGCTACCAAGCGGGGGATTCATCTTCACGTGGCTGAAGACAAATACGATAGTGTTCACAGTCACCACCACTACAATCAAGATATTATGGATAGGCTCGACTCTTTTGGTCTCCTTTCCGCTAAAACTCTGTTAGTCCACGGCCTCTATTTAAATGAGAATGAAATAGAGCTGTTAAATGCCAGAAAAGGATTTTTAGCCCACAATCCCCGCAGTAACATGAACAACAATGTAGGGTATTGCAACAACTTTAGAAAAGTTGACCGTGCAGTGTTGGGCACCGACGGATGTGGTGGAAATATGTTTGAAGAGTTAAAAATAGCGTTCTTTAAACACAAAGACAGAGGTGGTCCTTGGTGGCCGAGCAATTTTGTAGAGATGCTTAGTCGTGGTAATGAAGTTCTGGAGACCTATTTTGGCGAAAAGTTTGGGAGGGTGGAAGCCGGTTATAAAGCTGATTTAACCCTCTTAGATTACCACAGTCCAACCCCTTGGGTAGATGCCAACGCGGCTACCCATTTGGTGTGGGGAACCAGTAGCAACTGTGTCGACTCAGTGATGATCGAAGGGCAAATGGTGATGCGTAATCGGCAGTTTGATTTTGACGTAGAGGAGATTTACGCCAAAGCCCGAGAAGTTGCGGCAAAAGTTTGGGCTAAAGTAGATACCATAAAATAACCCCGAAGGGGATAAACGCATTGTGAAGGAGTAAGAAATGGGAATGCACGCAAAAATTAAAGCATTGGCAGCAAAGTATCGTGATTACACTGCCGAAAACCTCTCAAAAATGGTGAAGGTGAAGTCTTACAGTAGCCAAGAAGAGGATGTCTGTCGCTTAATAGTTACACTGTTGGAGGAGGCCGGGTTTGATGAAGTTCGCATTGATGGACTGGGAAGCGTCATCGGCAGAGTGGGCAATGGACCTAAAAAACTAGCGTTTGATGGCCATATAGACACCGTAGAGGTGGGGAATATGGCCAACTGGGATTTTGATCCCTTTAGTGGCGAAATAAAGGATGGTCTGGTTTACGGAAGGGGAACTTCGGACCAAAAAGGAGGCGCGGCCTCCATGATTAGCGCCGGCAGAATCTTAAAAGAGTTGGGCTATGACGGTGAATATACCGTCTACTTCACATTCACCGTAATGGAAGAGGATTGTGACGGAATGTGTTGGAAATACCTCATTGAGGAGGAGAATTTTAAACCCGATCTGGTGGTCTCGACCGAGCCGACCAGTTGTCGTCTCTACCGCGGTCACCGAGGAAGAATGGAAATTAGGACTATTTTAAGGGGAATTTCCTGTCACGGAAGTGCTCCCGAGAGGGGGGTAAGTGCGGCTTACAAAGCGGCTAGGGCAGCCTTAGCTATTGAGCAACTCAACGAAGATCTGTTACCGGACGAAGATAATTTCTTAGGTAAAGGGACAATAACGGTTTCCCAGATGGATGTTAGAGGTCCCTCGCAGTGTGCCGTGGCAGACTATGCGATGCTCTACCTAGACCGCCGTTTAACTTGGGGAGAGGATGCCGAATTAGCCATCTCGCAAGTACGTGATTATGTTTCCAAGGCGACCGGCGATAGTCCGGCCGAGATCGTGGTCGAGATGCCAAACTATGAGAAGGTGGGGTGGACCAAGAAAGAGTATAGTCAGGAACTCTATTTCCCCACATGGAAATTGGATGAAGACCACTTCTTGGTGCAAGCGGGAATTGATGCCTATAAGAGCCTCTTCGATAAAGACCCGGTGGTCGATAAGTGGACTTTTAGCACTAACTTAGTGGCTACAACCGGTCGCCATAAGATTCCGGCCATTGGCTTTGGCCCCGGAGACGAGGCCCAGGCACATGCACCTAATGAGATAACTAGGGTAGATGACCTCGAGATTTGTGCTGCATTTTATGCGATGCTTCCCTATAGTCTAGAAAAATAAGGGTAGAAAAACGCTATTTTCTGATGTATGATTACCCTTAGAGAGCTTGGCACACTTTGTGCCAAGCATTATCCCCGCCATGATCCCCTCTCCCATCATGGATGGGTGATTACAAGGAGAGGCTTCGCGGGTCTTTTTTTTTGACCATGCGATAAAACAGCCTATTTCAGGAGGGCCGCCGAGTGCTTAAAAGCTTAGCGGAAGTGTGATGGACATTGACTTAGTCTTTTTTAATTTCCCATTTCAATTATCAACCTCCTGTCGGAATTATCGAGAGAATTTAACAGTGAGATTAATAATTTATTAGGAGAAGGAGAAAGATATGCACGACCATTCAGTAATTCTAAAAAACATCTACTGCTTGATGACTGATACTGCCAAAGAGACCATCTCTGGTGCTGACATGCTTATCAGTGATGGAGTCGTCCAGGAAATTGACCTAGAGGGTAAAATGGATCCAAAATCGGTCACACGGGTGATTGATTGCTCAAAACATGTGGTAATACCAGGGTTGGTTAACACCCATCACCACTTTTTCCAGACCATGACCCGGAACCACCCTGCGGTTCAAAATACCGAGCTATTTGATTGGCTTCGTTTTCTCTACAACGTGTGGAAATATATTGATGAAGAGGGGGTCTACTACTCCTCCATGTTGGCCATGGCAGAGTTGTTGAAGACGGGGTGTACCCTCACAACCGACCACCACTACCTCTATCCACGCGGATTTGAGGCCGATTTGATGGGACTGCAGTTTAAGGCAGCCGATACCCTTGGCATTAGATTCTCTCCTACCCGCGGTTCCATGAGCTTAAGTGAAAAAGATGGAGGGCTCCCCCCCGATTCAGTGGTCCAAACCGATGATAAGATTCTGGAAGATAGTGAAAGGGTCATCAAGGAGTACCATGATCCCTCTCCGTTGGCAATGCATAAAGTTGTTTTAGCCCCCTGTTCTCCTTTCACCGTAACTAAGGAGATTATGAGGGACAGTGCTCGCCTTGCCCGCAAGTATGGGGTGCAACTCCATACCCACTTAGCAGAAACCCGTGATGAAAACGACTTCTGTATGGAGATGTTTGGCATTCGGCCGGTTGCTCTCATGCAAGAGTGTGAATTGATTGGTCCCGATGTCTTCTATGCGCACGGAATCCACTTCAACGACGAAGAGTTGAAAATATTGGCCGAAGCCGGCTCCTCCGTGGCACACTGCCCCTCGAGTAATATGAGGCTGGGCAGTGGTATTTGTCGCGTGAAGGAGATGTTGGAACTCGGTATTAACGTCGGCGTAGCCGTTGATGGGTCGGCTAGTAACGACTCTTCCGATATGTTGGCGGAGGTACGCAACGCCCTGTTACTTCAGAGGGTAGGGAAGGGAGCCGCCGCTTTAACGACTCGTCAAGCTTTTAAGATGGCTACTGAAAATGGGGCTAAGATGCTCAATTTTGGTAAAGTAGGCAAATTAGAGGAGGGGTGGGCGGCCGATATGGCAATCTTTGATGTGCACCGTTTACCCTATGCCGGCGCTTTATCAGACCCGGTAGCCGCTCTCATCTTCTGTGGCGATGATCACAATACCGATTACACAATTGTTAATGGACAAGTTGTCGTCGATAAAGGGCAATTAGTGGGCTTTGAAGAGGAAGAGTTATTTGAAAAAGCCAGCGCTATTAGCCAGAAAATGCTCGCTAAAGCTGAGCGTAAGGAGGAAGTATGATTGGTGAATTCATTCGTACTGCATCACCTGAAGAGTCTCTTTTGGCACTCCACAACGGAGGAGATGGTTCTCTGTTTATAGCCGGAGGAACTGAAATTCTCCGCTTGAACTCCCTTGTTTCTGCCCAGAAAGTTGTGACTTTAAAAAACCTTAACCTGGCGGGTATCGAGGAGGAGAAGGGGATTGTCTCCATTGGAGCTACTACCACTTTCCAAGAAGCCCTTGAGAGTGAGGTTGTCCCCGATTACCTTAAAGAGGCACTAAAGTTTTGCGGATCTTTAACACGGAGAAACATGGCAACCATAGGGGGTAATGTGGCATTAAAGCGGGACGACTCCTACCTATTGCCCACCTTATTAGCCGCCAAAGCACGCCTAATTTTGGGGGACATAGCCAGTGACGGTAAGTATGGTGAGGAAAATATCCCCATAAGGGAGTACCACTCTTTCGATGACCACTTCAATGGTTCCTTAATCTTGCGAATTGTCCTCAACAAGCCTCAACGCTTTGTATCTACACTGCGCTATGCCCGCACAGTCCAAAGCCCGGCTGCCCTGACAATCGCTTTTGGTGCCGATATTTCCAGTGGTACCCCGCATGATGTGCGCATCGCGGCAGCCATCAAAGGGACCGGTGTGGTGCGTCTCATAGAGGTCGAAAACGGTATTATGGAGGGGCACTACGCCAGCGCCGAAGATGCGGGAGCACAAGCCTCGCGCAATATTGCCCTCACCGACGATATCACCGGCAGCGCTGCTTACAAAAAATATATGCTCACAATCAGTGTTGGTGAGCTCTATAAAAAGTGCTTAGATGCCATCTCTAAAGGAGGTGCTCAATGATTGTCCAATGTACTGTAAACGGTAAAGCCGTAACACAAAGGGTTGAACCGCATGAGACGCTCCGTTCGATGTTGGTTGCTTTAGGACACTTCGCTGTCCGCGATAGCGATGACAGTGAAGGTTTTGCCGGTAGCGATACGGTAATCTTCAACGACCGTCCGGTCTATGCCAATTTAATGTTGGCAGCTGAAGCCGTAGGAGCCGAGATTCGCACTCCCGATTCTCTTGCGCAAGGGTCACAGCTCAATGTTGTCCAAGAAGCAATGATCGATGCGGGTGTTGTCCAGTCAGCTTATAACGCACCGGCGGCAGCTCTTTTGTTGACTTGGCTCTTAGAGAAAAAACCGGACGCACATAGAGAAGATGTGGCTGAAGTTTTATCGGGGATTTTTATCCGCGATGCGGGCTATGAACACTACTACCTGGCCGTTGAATTAGCCAAAGAGAAGATGGCCAAAGGAGAGTACACCTCTGAGATAGCCCCCGAGTTTAGGGATCACTTAAAATATGTGGGAAAAGTAAAACCCAAAGTTGATGGGCGCCAATTGGTGGCCGGCTGGAAGTCTTTTGTGGAAGACCGGGTAGAGGTGGGAGCCTGTGCCATGGTACTACTTCGTAGTCCCCATGCCCATGCCTACATCACGAAAATAGATACCTCTGAGGCTGAAAAGATGGAGGGGGTGGTTACCATTATAACGGCAGCCAATTGCCCCGACGTCTTTTATATGTCAGCAGGACAGGGGAATCCCGAACCCTCGCCTTACGATCGACGTTTGTTTAACTGGAAAGTACGTCACGTAGGCGACAGGGTAGCAGCCGTAGTTGCCGAAACTGAAGAACAGGCCAAGGCGGCCCGTGAGAAAATTGTGGTCGAATACGATGTGCTACAACCCGTTTTTACCGTTGAGGAAGCGATGGCTGAAGGCTCTCCCATAGTGCAAAATGGTGCTGCTGAATATCTCAGTGGAGAACCCGAAAATTTGGCTGAGTACAACAAAGGGGTCGACCCCCGTGAAGGGAAGATTATCTACCCCTTCCCATTACACGCCGACAATCGTCGTAACATAGCCTCTGCTGCCCATGGTGCCATTGGCGATATAGAGAAGGGCTTTGCCGAAGCTGATGAGGTAATTGAGCGGACTTATCAGACGAGTCAAATCCAGTGTACCCCTCTGGAACCGCACCTCTGTTACACCAAAATCGACAACGACCGTTTGGTAATACATGCCTCAACGCAGGTTCCCTTCCACACTCGTCGCATTGTTGCCCGTGTGTGTGGTATTCCAGAAAACAAAATCAGAGTTATTAAAGAGAAAGTTGGTGGCGGTTATGGCTCTAAACAAGACATCCTAGTGGAAGATGTGGCCGGTTATG